>Ga0302114_10000507_pt1 | contig 27266 bp, 18 predicted proteins | sample AG5_Surface_MG_FD_203107 | JGI IMG/M metagenome (GOLD analysis project Ga0302114, IMG submission 203107) | Marine microbial communities from Western Arctic Ocean, Canada - AG5_Surface | ecosystem: Environmental > Aquatic > Marine > Oceanic | place: Canada: Western Arctic Ocean | collected...
AAGAAATGCCAGAGCTGAATCACAAAAATCTAAAAAATCATAACCATGCCAGATCCTAAAAAACAAAAAAAGAAAAATCAAAAAGCTACCAAGACACTAAAAAGAGGGGATAGACGCCCTGACGGAAGTATAGTTGGTGGAATAACAGGAAAGAAACCTACTACCACAAAGCCTACCAAAGGTGGGCGCGAAAACAAACCAAACAAACCTAAAAAGCCTACTGTAGCGCAACTAGCTGCGTATAAAAAAAGGAAAGCAGAGCAAGCGGCTAGAGATGCTGAGGCAAAAAAAGCTAAATTAAGTCAAGAACCTGGCGCAGGCGCGGGCAACAAAGAAGCTAAGGCAAACAAACCCTCATTAAAACCACTAAAAAGAGGGGACAGGCGCCCTGATGGAAGTATAGTCGGAGGAATAGCGGGACCTAAACCAAAACCAAAACCAAGCAACAACAAACCCATTGGAAAAAAGAGTGTTAATGACTCTCCTGAAACAGAGGCCCGAAGAGCAAAAGAATACAAAATAGCAAAGGGAGCTGCGATGGCTAAGGAGAAAAAAGCTAAGGAAAAAGCAGCGGCATCAAAAGCGAATGCAGCTACAAAAGATCCTATTAAAAACTTAGGTACAGTATCTGACGGAACTGCTTTTTATAAAAGAGGTCCATTGTTTGCACATGAAGCAGGGCATATTGATCCTACTAAAGAAGCAGCAGCAAAAGCAAAAGCACAAAAAGAAGCTAATAAAAATGCTAAAACTAATACTTCTAACGCTAAAAGAGTTTACGGGGAGGCTACTACATCGGTAAAAAAGACAGAGAGAGGCATAGCAACAACAACTACAACGCCTTGGACCCAGTCTGGAACAGGTAAGGGTAGCGCAAAGTTTAATACTGCATATGGAGATGCTAAAAAATCTGGCAAAAAAGAATTTAATTACGATGGTAGGTTAATTAAAATAAAAGCCGGCGGTTCTAAATCGGGTAAAGACGTTAAAACAACTTATAGGCCTAATAAATTAACACCAATACCGTTAACACCAGTAGGCATAAAGTTTCCTCCTATGGAGATAACGGCTCCACCTCCACCAAGAATACCAAACAGACCACCGCCTACTACACCAAATCCAGCACCACCATCTTTAGAATCGTTTAAAGGCAACAGTGCAAAATTTTCTGTGAAAGGGCTAAAGAAGAGTACGGGCGCGAAAAAGAAAAACAGAACCGGTAGCTCTTGTGGTTGCAATTAGATTTGCATAAATGAAAAAGATAATTCAATGGCTATCAGGTGGCGTTATTAAAGAGATTGGTAACGTCATTGATAAGCTAACCACCACCGAAGAGGAAAAACTTGAAATAAAGAAACAAGTTCAGCAAATATTAGAAGACGCAGATACTAAAGCTCAGCAAGAGGTTTCTGCTCGATGGAAATCGGATATGGAGTCTGATAGCTTTTTAAGTAAAAACATTAGACCTATGGTCTTAATATACTTAACGGTTATATTTACAGTGTGTGCATTTTTTGATGGCAACATTGGGGGCTTTATAATAGCTGGAGAATACATACCAATATTTCAAACTTTATTAGTAACAGTATATGGTGCTTACTTTGTTGGGAGAACTTGGGAAAAAGCGAAAAGTATAGGTAATAATAAAAATAATAATTAACAATTAAATCAAATAAAATGAGTAAAAAAATCACAGAACAAGAATTAACTAAAATTCAAGAACAGCAAAAAGTTTTAAACAACTTACTTAATCAGACGGGTGTGCTCGAGGCACAGAAGCACGGAATCTTGCATGAATTTGCACGTGTTCAAAAAGAAGTTGAAGATAATAAAAAAGATCTCGAAGAGAAGTATGGCTCTGTAAGTATTAATCTAGAAGACGGCACTTACACGGTGGTAGAAGCTGATGGCAAGTAATATAAGAAAAATAAGTATAGGATCTGATTATAAAAATGACGCCATGCATTACGCTGTAGGACAGCAAGTGTATGGTGGTCATACTATTTCTAATATTATATTTGAAGATCAAGATAACTCTTATAATATCTACATAAAAAAAGAAGACGAGGTATTACCTTGGAAAAAATTCAATGCTCACATGTCCATATCGGTCGAGTATGATTTAGAGTATTAATGAGAAGTTTAGAATGTTTTATAGTTAAGCCGTTAGGCGAAAGATACAATAATGATATTAATGTTGGTGAAAAAAAGTTAATAACCAACGCTAATATAGAAAGCTTTCGTCACATAAATAAAAAAGCGGTAATTGTAGAAACCCCTAAGAACTTTAAGACTCCAATAAAAAAAGGAGATGTAGTTCTTATACATCATAATATATTTAGAAGATATTATGGTATGAGTGGGAAAGAGAAAAATGGTAGCACGTATTTTAAAGACGATATGTACTTTGCGTACCCGGAACAGATATACGTGTACCAAAAAAATGATAAATGGTACACAAATATAAATTATTGTTTCGTAGCACCTATTGAAGAAACAGACCATTTGAAGCCTGAAAAAGAACAAAAGCATATTGGTATATTAAAATATGGAAACAGCGAGCTAGAGGCGCTTAATATAAGCCCAGGAGATCTTGTTGGATTTAAACCATTACGTGAGTTTGAATTTGTGTTTAATAAGCAAAGGCTTTATTGTATGAAATCTAATGATATTGTAATTAAATATGAACGTAGAGGAAACGAAAAGGAATATAATCCAAGCTGGGCAGAAAGCAGTTGAAGAATTAATTAAAGTAGCAAAAGAAGCTATTGTTGATTCCGATGATGATATATCCGCCGATAGACTTAAGAACGCAGCGGCTACTAAAAAGCTGGCTATATTTGATGCGTTTGAAATACTTAACCGTATTGAAGAGGAAGAGGGCTACTTAGAAACGAAAGATACTAATAGTAAACAAGCTAAATTTAAAGGCTTTGCTGAAGGAAGATCGAAATGAGTTACAATCAGCAATTAGTAAAATCATTACCTAACCATATAAAAGAAAGTGTTATTAAAAAAAATAACAAATCTAAAAAATGGGAGTATGGGTACAACGAAGATTATGACGTTGTCATAATAAGTAAGACCGGTCAAATCGAAGATATTATTGAGATTCAAAATCTTAAAATTGCTTTGCCTAAGAGAGAAGAGCAAGTTAAGTCTGAATCTAAAAAATGGGAAAAAGAAATCTACCCTAAGGAATTAAGTAGAATAAAAAATGTATCTGACTGGGAGGCAAAGCCAGAACACTTTAGAAACAAATGGTATGACTATATTGATAGAGAGTTTAGAAGGCGTGAAGAAGGTTTGTGGTTTTATAACAAAAATAGTTATATCTACATTACTGGTTCTCACTTTATGTACTTGCAGTGGTCCAAAATTGATGTTGGGGCAGCAGACTTTAGGGAGTCAAACAGACTATTCTTTATATTCTGGGAAGCTTGTAAAGCGGATTCACGGGCCTACGGAATGTGCTACCTTAAGAATCGTAGAAGCGGGTTTTCATTCATGTCCTCGGCTGAAGCAGTTAATCTTGCAACAATATCAAGCGATGCACGATTCGGGATATTGTCAAAATCTGGTTCCGATGCTAAGAAGATGTTCACAGACAAGGTGGTACCAATATCCGTCAACTACCCGTTCTTCTTTAAGCCCATCCAAGACGGTATGGACAGGCCAAAAACCGAACTTGCCTATCGTGTACCCGCGTCCAAACTTACCCGTAGAAAACTTGAAGCCAACGAAGCGCAAAAAGACCTTGAGGGATTAGATACAACTATTGACTGGAAAAACACAGGTGACAACTCCTATGATGGAGAAAAATTAAAACTACTAGTACACGACGAAAGTGGAAAGTGGGAAAGACCAGATAATATATTAAACAATTGGCGAGTAACTAAAACAACATTAAGACTAGGTAGTCGAATTGTTGGTAAATGCATGATGGGATCAACATCAAACTCGCTAGATAAAGGCGGGGAAAATTTTAGAAAACTTTACAATGACTCGGATGTTACGAAAAGAAACGCCAATGGGCAGACTCGTTCAGGACTCTATTCTTTGTTCATACCTATGGAATGGAACTACGAAGGATACATTGACACTTATGGCATACCTGTATTCGATAAGCCGACCGGTACAGTATTAGGGCCGCAGGGTGAAAAAATTAGAACAGGTGTTATAGATTATTGGAATAACGAAGTTGAAGGACTTAGAGACGACCAGGATGGTTTGAATGAATTTTACAGACAATTTCCACGTACAACTAAACATGCATTTAGAGATGAAGCAAAGCAATCACTTTTTAATCTAACAAAAATATACGAGCAAATTGATTATAACGAAGATTTAAGAAATACTAATGCAATTACTCAAGGTAATTTTTATTGGGAAGGAGGCATTAAAGACTCTAAAGTTATATTTGCACCGAATAAAGAAGGAAGATTCTTTATATCTTGGATACCTGATTTAGCATTACAAAATAATGTGCTATTTAAAAATGGATTAAAATGGCCAGGTAATGAACACATTGGAGCATTCGGTTGTGATAGTTATGATATATCAGGAACAGTTGATGGTAAAGGTTCCAAAGGGGCCTTGCATGGTTTAACTAAATTTAGCATGGAAAACGCTCCTATTAATACATTTTTCTTAGAGTACATATCCAGGCCTCAAACAGCTGATATATTTTTTGAAGATGTACTTATGGCTTGTGTGTTTTATGGGATGCCTATACTAGCTGAAAATAATAAACCTAGATTATTGTACCATTTTAAAAGAAGAGGCTATAGGGGTTATAGTATGAATAGACCAGACAAGCTTAAACTGTCTGTTGCTGAAAGAGAAATTGGTGGTATGCCAAATTCAAGTGAAGATATAAAGCAAGCGCACGCAGCTGCTATCGAAGCTTACATAGAAGATCATGTAGGTTTAACAGAAAATGGATATGGTGCAATTTATTTTCAAAGAACTCTGGAAGACTGGGCAAAGTTTAATATAAATAATAGAACAAAGCATGATGCTTCTATAAGTTCAGGGTTAGCTATAATGGCTTGTAACAAAAATAAATATAGACCATCTCCTAAAAGAGAATTAAGATCAACTCCATTAGGAATAAAAAAATATAACAATAAAGGAGCAAGCTCAAAAATAATATAAATGATATCAACCAATTATAACAGTTCATTTCCAGACCAGGTGGTACCTGACGAGGAAAAGCAAACATTAGAATACGGTGTCAAGGTAGGGCAAGCTATTGAATTTGAATGGTTTCGCAATAATAGAAGTGGAGGCGATAGATTTTTATCTAACTACCAGAACTACCATAGACTCAAGCTTTATGCTAGAGGAGAACAATCTATACAAAAGTATAAGGATGAGTTAGCTATTAATGGTGATTTGTCTTATTTAAACTTAGATTGGAAACCAGTACCTGTGATATCTAAATTTGTAGATATTGTAGTTAACGGCATGTCCCAAAGATCTTATGAGATTAAAGCTTTTGCGCAAGATCCTGAATCTTTAAAGAAAAGAACTAATTACGCAGAAAGAATAATGCGTGATATGGTTGCAAAAGAATTTTTAGACAACGTACAAAACACGTTGGGTATTAATATGTATTCTACGGATCCTGAAAAATTACCTCAAGACGTTAACGAGCTATCTCTTAAGATGCAATTAGAGTTCAAGGAAGCTGTTGAAATAGCAGAAGAGCAAGCTATAAATACAATACTAGATAAAAGTAAATACGACGAAGCTAGAAAAAGAGTTATATATGACTTAGTAGTTTTAGGTATTGGTTGTACAAAAACTAGTTTTAATTTAACAGAAGGTATAAAAACAGAATACGTGGATCCGGCTAGTTTGATTTATTCATATACTGAAGATCCAAATTTTGAAGACCTATATTATGTAGGCGAAGTTAAAACAATTTCTTTACCTGAGCTGAAAAAACAATTCCCACAGCTAACGCCAGAGGATTTAAAGCAGATAAATAAGGTTGGTAGTTCTGGTAATTACCTAAGAGGGTACAACGGCGGGCAAGGAGACGATCAGATTAACGTATTATTTTTTGAATACAAAACGTACAGTGATCAGATATTTAAAATAAAGCAAACAGACCAAGGTCTTGAGAAAGCTCTAGAAAAGCCAGACACATTTAACCCTCCTAAGAATGATAATTTTGAAAGAGTAGGCAGGAGCATAGAGGTTTTATATAGTGGAGCTAAAATACTTGGGCAAAATATGATGCTTAAATGGGAGATGGCAGAAAATATGACCAGACCATCTGCTGACACCACTAAAGTTAAAATGAACTATTCTATTTGTGCTCCTAGAATGTATAAAGGAAAAGTGCAATCACTAGTAAGTAGAGTTACTGGTTTTGCTGATATGATCCAGCTAACGCATTTAAAAATACAACAAGTATTATCAAGGATGGTTCCTGACGGGGTTTATCTTGACATTGACGGTTTATCAGAGGTTGATTTAGGGAATGGTACAAACTATAATCCCCAAGAAGCGCTTAACATGTATTTCCAAACGGGTAGTATTGTAGGTAGATCACTTACACAAGATGGTGACCCAAATAGAGGTAAAGTTCCTATCCAAGAGCTGCAATCATCTAACGGTCAAGCTAAACTGAGTGCTTTAATAAGTACGTATCAGTATTACCTGCAAATGATTAGAGATGTCACTGGATTAAACGAAGCAAGAGACGGAAGTACACCTGACAAAAATGCTTTAGTAGGTTTACAAAAAATAGCAGCTGCAAATTCAAATACAGCCACAAGACACATACTACAGGCTCAGCTATATTTAACGTTGTCCACTTGTGAAAACATCGCACTACGATTAGCAGATGCGTTAGCATATCCATTAACAGCACAATCATTAAAACAATCTATAAGTAATTATAATGTAGGAACTTTGGAGGAGTTGTCTACCTTGCAATTACATGACTTCGGTATATTCTTAGAATTAGAGCCAGACGATGAGGAAAGAGCTAAAATGGACAACAATGTACAAACAGCATTGTCTGCTGGATTAATTGGATTAGATGACGCTATAGATATTAGAAACATCGCAAACATTAAAACAGCTAATGAATTCTTAAAAGTACGCCAACAGCAAAAAGCTAAAAGAGAACAAGAAGCTCAGCAGGCAAATATGCAAGCACAAGCACAAGCAAATTCTCAGTTAGCTCAAGAAACTGCTTTGGCTGAAACACAAAAACAACAAGTTTTAACAGAACAAAAAATACAGTTAGAGCAAGCTAAGATGCAATTTGATGTTCAAAAGCTACAACAAGAAGCTGCTATAAAGAAGCAATTAATGCAAACGGAGTTTGATTTTAATATGCAACTTGCTATGGCAAATTCCCAGAGTCAAATAAGTAAAGAGAACAACAAAGAAGATCGTAAAGACGGCCGAGCTAAAATAGTAGCTTCGCAACAAAGCGAATTGATTAATCAAAGACAAAACAATTCACCACCAAAAAACTTTGAGTCCTCGGGTATGGACGTATTAGGAGGGTTTGGTTTAGAGCAATTTGACCCCAATTAAAGTAAATTTTTAACTATTTAATTATATTATATTATGTCAGAAACAGTAAAACAAGAGGGGGAGTTTAAAATTAAAAAGAAAACTCCTAGAAAATTTTCGAATGAGCCAAGCGCTCCAGCAAAAATTGATTTAAGTCAACCAAAAGAAGCAGATGTTACTAAGGTGGTAATTGATCAGCCGGCTGAGGAGACTACAGAGCCTGCAGCAGCAGTACAAGAAGTGGTAGAGGAAATTCCACAAGAAACCACAACAGCTCAGATTGAAAACACTGTGCTACAGGAAATAACAGAAGAAGAAGTTCAGCAAGAAACTAAAAAAGTGGAAGCTGAAATAAAAGAAGCAGTAAGAGACGAAAGGGTATCAGGAAAGCCTTTGCCAGAAAACGTTGAAAAACTAGTTTTGTTTATGGAAGAAACCGGAGGAACCGTGCAAGATTACGTACGACTAAATGCGGATTACACTACTATAAACGATACTGCTTTACTAAAAGAATATTATTCAAAAACAAAGCCTTATTTAGAAGGTGATGATGTGAATATTTTATTAGAAGACTTTTCATATGATGAAGAGTTAGACGATGAAAAAGATATACGCAAAAGAAAAATTGCGTTTAAGGAAGAGGTTGGAAAAGCCAAACACTATTTAGAAGGACTTAAGAGTAAATATTACGACGAGATCAAGTTGAGACCGGGCGCTACTCAAGAGCAACAAAAAGCTGTTGATTTTTTCAATCGATACAAAGAGGAAGAGCAAGTAAATGTGCAGTCAAGAGATGCTTTTATTAATGGTACCAATGATTACTTTTCTAATGATTTTAAAGGTTTTAATTTCAATGTAGGTGAAAAGAAGTTTAGGTATTCTGTAAAAGACACTGACGCTGTAAAAGACAATCAATCTGATTTAAAGTCCGTAGTTGGAAAGTTTCTAAACGAAAAAGGACAAGTTCAAAATTACGCTGATTATCATAAAGCCATTTATGCCGCACGAAATGCCGACACTTTAGCTCAGCACTTTTACGAACAAGGAAAAGCTGATGCTGTTAGAGACATAACAGCTAAGTCAAATAACATTCAAACAGATGTTAGACAATCAGCCCCTGGCAGCGTATTTGTTAATGGACTAAAAGTAAAATCAATTAGCGGAGCAGACTCTTCAAAACTAAAAATTAAAAAACGAACATTTAAAAATTAAAAATTATGGCTTTAGCCCCACAATTCGGCTCAATTAAACCGAGTCAAAAACAACAAGCTTTAGATAGCAATTATCTAAACTTTACAGACGGAACCACTACGGCTTTCGCAGAACAATACTTACCAGAAGTATACGAGCAAGAAATAGAGAGATACGGTAATCGTACTTTATCTGGATTTTTACGTATGGTAGGAGCAGAAATGCCTATGACTTCTGATCAAGTAATTTGGTCTGAACAAAATAGATTACACGTATCTTATACTGGCGTTACAAATGCTGTTATAGGGAATGTTAGTACTATTCAAATTCCTTTAAATTTAACACCTGCTGATCCTAAAGATTACGTGGCAAATGTTATTTCTAAGAATCAAACTATTGTAATAATTGACCCAGCTACTAATGCTGAGTTAAAAGCATTGGTATTGTCTTCTGACGTTGCAACTGGAGATCTTGAAGTAGCACCTTATACTGCTGCTGATACAAGTGGACTAGGAGCTACAGGACTTAAGATATTTGTTTATGGTTCTGAATATGCAAAAGGTTCTACCTTGGCACTCGACGATTACCAAAGCATTACTCCATCTTTTACACAATTCTCTAACTCTCCAATCATTATCCGAAACAAATACGTTGTATCTGGATCTGATACTGCACAAATTGGATGGGTTGAAGTTGCGACTGAAGACGGAACATCTGGATACTTATGGTATTTAAAAGCTGAATCTGAAACTCGTTTACGTTTTGAAGATTACTTAGAAATGTCAATGGTAGAAGGTGAGCTTGCTGCTGCAGGATCTAAAGCATTAGCTAGCGGTAAAAAAGGAACACAAGGTTTCTTTGCTGCTATTAATGACAGAGGAAATGTAAACAGTGGCTTTGATGCTGCAACTGGATTAGGACAGTTTGATGAAATCCTACAAAACTTAGACACGCAAGGTGCAATTGAAGAAAACATGTTATTTTTAAACCGAATTTCTAATTTGGCTTTTGATGATATGCTTTCTGGTGTTGGTTCTCCAACAGGCGCTGGAGCTGTTTATGGTGGTGGTAGTTCTTTTGGGGTATTTGAAAACTCTGAAGAAATGGCACTTAACTTAGGTTTCTCAGGTTTCCGTAGAGGATCTTACGATTTCTATAAGACTGACTGGAAATACTTAAATGATGCTTCAACAAGAGGTGCAGCTGATCCATTGACTAGCTCACAAGTTGGAGATATTCAAGGTGTATTAGTTCCTGCTGGAACATCTACTGTATACGATCAAGTATTAGGTACAAACATCAGACGTCCATTCTTACACGTACGATACAGAGCTTCACAAGCTGATGATAGACGTATGAAGAATTGGGTGACTGGATCTGTTGGTGCAGCTACTTCTGATCTTGATGCAATGGAGGTACACTTCCTTTCTGAAAGATGTCTTTGTGTACAAGGAGCAAACAATTTTGTATTGTTCACTGTCTAGACAAGAGTAAATTACTGTAATCTTTACCCTCGTTGTACTGACGGGGGTAATTATTACTCTTATAAACTATTAAATTATATCATATTATGGCTACTAAAAAAGCTCCAGCAAAAAAAGTTGAGGTTGCTCCTCAGCCAACTGTTGCAAACCATGCACCAGTTCAACCCACAAAACCAACGTGGGAAATTAAAGATAGAAATTATTATCTATTACATGGCAAATCTCCGTTAACATATACAATACAATCTAGGCATTCAAAAAGATTTCCTTTATTGTGGTTTGATGATGTTAAAATGGAACAAAGAGAATTAAGATATGCAACTAATCAAAACTCACCGTTTAGAGATGAACAAAAAGGCGATGCAACATTAGGGCACATCATATTTAAAAATGGGACTTTATTTGTTCCTAAGGAAAGTCAATCCTTACAAAAGATTTTGTCATTATACCATCCAGGCATAGGTAAAAAATATGCGGAGTTTGATCACGTAGCAGATGCTATTGATGAGTTAGACTTTTTAGACTATCAGATTGATGCTTTAAATGCAGCAAGAGATATGGATGTTGATATGGGTGAAGCAATAATGCGAACAGAGCTTGGATCTAAGGTTACTTCAATGACCTCTAAGGAGATTAAAAGAGATTTGCTATTATTTGCTAAAAGAAACCCCGGGCTGTTCTTAGAGCTAGCCAATGATGATAATGTTCAGTTAAGAAATGTAGCTATTGTAGCTAGAGAGCAAGGCGTAATTGCTTTATCCTCAGATCAACGAACATTTACCTGGGCTACAAATGGTGCAAAATTAATGACCGTACCTTTTGACGAAAACCCTTATTCAGCAATGGCTGCTTACTTTAAAACCGATGAAGGTGTAGATGTTTTCAAGTCAATAGAGAAAAAGCTGAGATAAACATGTAATACTATATAGTAGATAGGCCGCTTTAAAGGTGGCCTAACTGCTATAATTAATAAACATTAAAAATGGCAATAAGCGTAGACACAGTATATAGAACTGTTTTGTTGATATTAAATAAAGAAAGTCGCGGGTACTTAACTCCCGACGAATACAATAAAATAGGTACACAGGTTCAACTTGAAATGTTCAATGAATATTTTGAAGACTTAAATCAACAGCTACGTATTCCTGAAAATGATAGCGAGTATTCTAATAGAGTAAAAAACTTAGAAGAAAAGCTTGCTGTTTTCAAAACCCCACCAGCTATAGCAAACTACAACCCTGGTGGATACTTTAACTTACCAACCCCAAGTGCTCCATCTGGGCAAGAAACAATAACGTCAGCAATAGGTCAAAACGCATATGCTTTTCAAGTATTGCAGGCAGCTCAAGTTTCAGCAGGAACTTTAGAGGTATTTTTTGACGGCGTTTTACAAACAGAAAATATAAATTATACTATATCTCCAGGCGGTGGGTTTATAAATGTATTACCTTCACCAACTACAGTTTTTGTAATTAATGTAGTTCTTTATGAAAACGATTTTTACAAAATAGGCACAGTTATATATGATGACGAACTTGAGGTAGAAAGAGTAAACAGAAATGATTTCTTGTATATTAACATGTCCCCCTTAACAAAACCGTCTACTGAATACCCGGTTTATATATTTGAAAAAAATAACCTATATATATATCCGACAACTATTAAAAGCGATATAACAGCAAGTTATTTAAGAAAGCCGATATCACCCGTTTGGTCTTTTACTATAAGCGGAGGTTACGTATATGATCCGGCAAACAGTGTAGATTTTGAATTACAATCCACCGAACAAACAGCATTAGTAATAAGAGTATTAGCGTACGCTGGAGTGGTTATAAGAGATCCTCAAATAATACAAGCAGCTATGAATAAAATTCAAGAAGAAAAAGTAAACGAAAAAAGCTAATAAATGGGATTAATAAACGAAACAAATCAACAATATTACGCGGCTTCGCAGACAATACATGTAATCAACGCAGGTATTAATGAATTGCAGTACACTTTTGATGCAAGTATGAAATTATATAGTACTTCGTCTTGGTCTCCGTCTGATTTGGATTACGGTAAAAACAATTTTATATTTGAATATAGCTTCACGGGACTTGACCCGTACACTCCAGTAAACGTTGCATATACTGTAACAAACAACTTAATAGTCTTATCTTTTGCAACTGATTTTTCATTAGGATATTTTAGGGTTAGATTAAAAGAAACAAATTATGGAGACTACGCGGGAGTAAGCTTGAAAAGCATAGTTAATAATTTTATAGTTGCTTACATAGGCGAAGGTAAAATTATACCTAGTGCTAAAAGAACAGATGTGATATTTCATGCAAAGCGTGGAATGCAAGAGTTTAGTTATGATACTCTTAAAAGTATAAAGCAGCAAGAATTATCTATACCTAACACACTGTCCGTTATATTGCCTCAAGACTATGTGAATTACGTTAAGCTTTCTTGGGTTGATGATTTGGGTGTAAAGCACATTATATATCCAACTAGACTTACATCTAACCCTACTGATATGCCTATTCAACAAGGGGACAATGGTGTACCTATTCAAGATGAATATGGTAGTAATTTGCAAGGCACTCCTATAATAGAGGAAAGATGGGGGAATGCGGATGATAGAAGAATTTCAGGTTCTTATTACCCTGATTTTCAAAACGCAGGAATAAACGAATATGCAGGCAACAGATTTGGAGTAGGTCAACGGTATGGAGCAAACCCAGAAACTTCCACAATGAATGGCTGGTTTACCGTAAACGAGAGAGAAGGCAAAATTTCTTTTTCTAGTAACCTTGTAGGTCGTGTTATAATTTTTGAGTATATTTCTGACGGGTTAGCCTACGAAAAAGACATGCACCTCCCTAAATTAGCTGAAGAGGCTATGTATGCTCATATAGCGTACTCTATCTTGTCCGTAAGAGCTAATGTACCTGAATATATAGTTCAAAGATTTAAACGCGATAGAAGCGCTAAATTAAGAAATACAAAAATACGTCTTTCAAACATAAAGTTAGAGGAAATTACGCAAGTTATGCGTAACAAATCTAAATGGATTAAACACTAAAATCAAATGGCTGAAGCTAAAAATAATTTTCTAAAGGCAAAAATGAATCAAGACCTGGATGACAGGTTATTGCCTAATGGCGAATACAGAACTGCTCAGAATGTACTTGTAGGTAAATCTGAAGAAGACAGTGTTGGTACTTTAAGTAATATAAAAGGAAATGTAATTGTATCGGGTACTCAGTTAGGCTTAGGTATATATGGCCAAATAGAAATTATTGGGTATTATATGGACCCTACTAATGATCGTATTATTACATTTACAACAGACTGGACTCAAACCGGTAGTGCACCCGATGATGCTGATTGTGCAATTCGATCTTATAATATAAATAATGGTACTTACACTACTTTGGTAGAGGGTTATTTTTTAAACTTTTCCACACAAAGTACAGTAACAGACGTTAGTCTTTTGGAGGATTTACTTTTTTGGACAGACAATAGGAATCAGCCAAGAAAAATTAATGTAGCTACAGCACTACGCGAAGGTGTATCTCATTATTATAAAGAAAATCATATATCTGTATCTAAATACAATCCTTATAAAGCAATATCTCTTTTAAAGCAAGAAAAAGAACCTGTAATAACCGTTAACTCAGCTACATCAATAGAGGTTGCGGAAAATACAGGTATAGTAGTAGGAATGACTGTTTTAGGAAACAGAGGTAGCACAGAAACAATACTTCCTTCTGAATACATAACAGTAACTAACGTAGAAGTGTCATCAATAGCAGGACAAACCACAGTAACACTATCATCGGCGCCTATCGATCCTATTCAAGTCGGAGATAATTTATGCTTTTTAATTTCTACAATGACAGACCAAGCAGGCGATCCTACGTGGCCTGGAGATCCGGATTATTTGGAGGATAAGTTTGTTAGATTTGCATATAGATTTAAATTTGAAGACAACGAGTACTCTATATTTTCTCCGTTTACACAAATAGCTTTTATTCCAAAACAAAAAGGTTATTTTATTAATGGTCAAGAAAACAATGCATTTAGTAGCACAATAGTCAATTGGTTTGAAAATAATGTAAACAACATTGAACTAGTTATACCTTTGCCAGACAAAGGTATTAATATTTCAAGTACTTATAAAATATCAAGTATAGATATATTATATAAAGAATCTGATGCGGTGGCGGTAAAAGTTCTTGACACAGTTGAAGTATCTTCAATCAACAATGATGAAAGCTTCTACGTATATTCTTATCAATCACGTAAACCAATCAGAACTTTACCCACTGAGCAAACAGTAAGAGTATTTGACAAAGTACCTGTAACTGCTAAGACTCAAGAAGTAATCAGTAATCGTATTGTGTATGGTAACTTTTTAACTAAACCTACACCGCCCAAAACAATTAGCTACACCGTTAATTTTCAGCCAAAAATAGCTTCCTGTAATTTTCCTTCGTTTATAGAATATCCAAATCACAATATTAAACAAAATAGAAATTACCAAGTTGGCTGGGTATTGTCAGATAAATTTGGCAGACAATCATCCGTTATACTTTCTCCTGTATCAGAAATAACTATTGGTACAGGCAACTTTGGAGGTTCAACTATATATGCTGAGTATATAGCAGACGACCCTATTGGGTCAGGAATAGTGGATCCTAGCTTTATGCCTGGAGGTGTTATTGATTGGTTTGGTAACTCACTGGTTGTACAAGTAAACGACCCTATAGCTGGAGGTACTACTGGACTTTATGCTACTCCATCAGGCAGCGGCAGTGGATTTGCTTTAGATGGGAGTGTGCCGGCAGTAATTTCAGGCACAACTTACACTTTTACATTAGACGTTTCCCAGACAAATCACGAAACGGTTCCTCAAATAAACGAATATCTTAGAGGGGAATACGTTGACTACGTTAAAGTTACTAATGTTGATAGCACTAATGCCCCTGTTTATATAGTAACTACCGAGGAAGAAATCAATAGTTTATACTTGTCAAACCCACCTGTTGGCGCTGGTTTATTTGATGTTAAATATTCTTACGACATAAACCCTAACGGATGGTATTCTTATAAAATTGTTGTAAAACAAATAGAGCAAGATTATTACAACGTGTATCTACCTAGCGCTTTTGGTGCTTCTGGTTTAGTAGTAGGATCTACAGATACAGATTTAGATGTAAGTTATCTAACGCTAATAAATGATAACATAAATAAAATACCTCGTGATTTAGCTGAGGTTGGGCCTGATCAAAAGCAATACAGAAGTAGCGTAAAGCTATACGGAAGAGTTGCTCCAGAAACACTCATCATCGCACCTGGGGATAATGATTATACAAACAAGCAATATTATCCAGCAAGATCTTCAGACACATCTACTGTTGTAGGTAATGCTAATGATCTTATAGGCGCGACAACTACAGAAGAGCAGTATTCTGCGGAAGTAACCGTTACGGTTAATTCGCCAACAATAAGAGTAAAACTTCTTTCACCTGGATCCGTTCCAAGAGGAGCTAGAGTTAGTACAACAACTGTTCAAGGTATAACACCTTCGACGTATGTAACAAATTGTGTATTACTTGGGTATAATTTTGATAACGCTCCTGGTGAGGACGGATTATGGGCAGATATAACTCTCAGTAATGTTGTTCAAGCCGCGGATGGCAATAATATAAGCTTTGTTACTGAGCCTGGAGCTTACATATTCCAAGGTGAAACAGATCCTATACTTGCTAGAATTTCTACAGAAAGTCAATTTGGAGTAAATTATAAAACTTTTGAGCTTACTAACGCAAGTGCTCCGGAATCAAGATTTCAATTAGCGGTTTATGAAACAGATCCATTTGTATCTGCAATAGATATATATTGGGAAAGCTCGCAAGAAGGGCTTATTTCTGATGTAAATGAAGACATATTATCAGGATACGACGGGCCCGCTGCACTTGAACCTACTGGCTTTACATTATTTGAAGATGATATTATAGGAACTAATGTAACACAAACTTTTTATCCTTTAGATCAAAACGGTGTACAAATACCACAAACAACTTTAGAAAGCTTTTCGGTTACTGATGGCGAAGGCAACGTTACGCAAAACGGTGATTTATTTAGCATAACTCAAATAACGGGAGGCGTAGATCAAGGAGCTTATCAGATTACAACATCTGCTCTTTTTGCTTATCTATGGAATAGCGAGAACAAGGACGTTTATACTTTTAATATAGAAGTAAGAAATACAAATCCTTCTACAGATTGGGAGGTCCAAATACTATCGTTTACTGGTGCTCTTCAAAATAGACCCCCGAATTTTACATTACCAAGCCCACCGTGGTACGTATTTCAGGACAACGTAGGGCAAGGCACACCTATAGCTGACTTTGGAGTATTTTTCAATCCTGCAAATCCTGTAAATCCTGTAAACGGCACAATTGACACTCCTCAGATAAGAGAGGATCTAATTTGGGATATAGTTTCCGGAAACGATGATGGCTATTTTGAAATGGACCCTCGAGGGTTTATAACGCTAACGGCTGCTGGTGTGAATATGCCTTTTGGGTCTTACCCGGTTGAAATTAGATTAAGAGACGCTGTTGATTTGTTTCCAAACAACAACTTTCTTGTAGACTCCGGATCTCTATCTTTAATACAAGAAGTTTTATTAATAAAAGGATATGCTCCAACAAATTTTGATGATCCAGTAAATGGATTCGAAACCAATTTTCAATGTGGCAGTTGGCCAGATACAGCTCCTTATACAGCTGAATCCATTAAGTACATGTCAGACTTTAACTATTTAGATTTAGACCCTAATCTTGTTTTTGATTTTTTACCAGCAACTTTAGATCCTAATTTTGGAGTAAATTTCATACCATCTACACCAGCTTTGAGAACAGGAGAATTTGTTTTTGGTTTAGAAAGTTGGTATATACTTCCTTATGATTGTCCTCCGAATAGTGGGGAACACCAAGCTTCTGCAAATATTAGAGTGGAAGCGTATAAAAGACCAATTGGTCAAGATGGCATTCCTTTGAATGGAGGAGCAGCCGCGCCCTGGACTCCAGCGCCGGATTTAAACGGAATAGTAGTTCAGGACACAAATCAGAATCCAAGTGGTAATGTTTTGATTAACATTTACAACAAAGCAGGGGAACCAGTTACCATAAACGGTAATGGACAAAACGCTTGGCTAGGTTACGGAGACACTATGCACGAATATGCTTTTTGGATTAAATACAGAATATCCTCCGGCTATTCTAAAAGTATTATGTACGGAAATGAATATTTCCGAGACCTACATTATCCAGGTCCAGATTTTTCTCAAATAGTTTACCAATTTACAAATTTAAGTTATACTGGCCAAGGTCCAGGGGAGTTTTTTTACGCAGACACTCCGTTTTTTCAATACAATGAACGCTACTTTACAACATCTGATCTTGTCTATACTTATGAAGTGAACCCACCTAGTGGCTCAGGCAATAGCCTTGTTGCTTATGTAAAAGGGAGATACGATCAGCCAACAGGTCAGTTGCGTCCGTTAATGGATGCTCAGCTTAACTGGTTTGATTTTACAGGAGGTGGAGTGATGAGTAGTCCTGAGATATATTATTGTTATGGTGTAGCAGATTATGACATTAATAATAAGGTTATAAAAACAGGCACACCACCGTATGTTCAAACTAAAAAAGGTAAGCAGAACAATAATACATATCCACCTACTACCGCTAACTTTCAAGTAAGGGGTCCAAGTTACCCAGGTGAATTTCCATGGAACAGAAGCAGTGTAAGGAACGTTAACCCTCAAACACCACCAGGCTCTGGGCCGAGTTGGAATGCATTCTTTCCATAACCGTAATAAACTAAAAAAACAAGTAATTAAATAGTATGGCAGCTACTCTAGAAATAAAGTATTATAACTCTTTTTGGCTAAAGAAGATTAAAGGCGTTACGCAGCAAGGAAGTATTCCCCCAACTGGCGGGAGTATTACGGTTTCAGCCCAAGACCCTACAAATAAAGCTAAAATTACTTTGTCAACCTCCATCACTAATGATGTGGCTGGTATTGGTTCAAAAATAATTATACAATATCCGTCAAACACTCAATTTACAGGATACATATTAGAAAAACCTAGTAATACTATAATAATTTTAAACGAAGCACCACCGGTTGATATTCCAACTGGAGGAGGCTCGGTAGTAACATTTGGTAAAATTATAAATTTTGACCAAGTGCCTCAAATATACACAAGCAACAGTGGTGATTGGTTTATTGAGGAAGCTAGAATTAGAGGAGGTTACAATAATACATCCGTAGATTTTGGAGTTAAAGCTTATGCTGTTGATGAAAATCCAGCCGGAGAAGTTAGAAATAACGCTTTAATATATTCTGGTATTTACAACTCTAGAACAGGTATTAACAACACAAACCAATTTCCTGTTGGTAAAGAAATAACAAAAGCGGTTGATCCTGCTTATGGCAGCGTACAAAAATTATATGCTGAAGATTCTAACTTAATAATATTTCAAGAAGATAAAGTAAGTAGAGCATTAATAGATAAAGACGCTATTTATTCAGCAGAAGGAGGCGGAACAGTTACGTCTTCCAATTTGGTTATAGGTGTTGTACAGCCTTACGGGGGGGAATATGGTATATCAACAGAACCAGAAAGTTTTGCAATATACGGCTATAGAAAGTATTTTACAGACAGAAAAAGAAACGCGGTACTTAGGTTATCTAGGGATGGTATTGAAGAAATATCTAAGTATGGCATGACTGATTTTTTTAGAGACAACTTATCTAGATTAGCGCCAAACTCTAAAGTTGTAGGCGGGTATGATTTGCATACTAAGAAATATGATGTTTCTTTATTGCAGCAAGGGCAATTTGTAGGCAATGGTGATTCTAGGCAAAGCTATAATACACTTTCTTTTGACGAAAGCGTAAAGGGCTGGACAAGCTTTTATACTTATGCGCCCGATTTTATAGCTAGCTTAAAAAATAAATTTTATTCTTTTAAAAAAGGAGGGATTTGGCAGCATTACAATGACAGCGGGGATTATAGTACTTTTTATGGCATTGCCAGTGATTCCAAAGTTAAATTTATATTTAATCCTAAGGTTTCAATGGTTAAAGTGTTTCAAACTGTTAATTACGAAGGCAGTGGTGGATGGCAAGCAACCTCTATTTCTACAGATCAAGACAGTGGTGTGTCTATTAACAAGTACATAGCCCCTAACAGTTTGTCGTCTTTAGAAAATGAATTATTTGTAAACCAATTTATAAAAAAAGAAGGCAAGTATTTTGCAAATATAAATAACAATACAATACAACAGACTGGTGCGGTTATTTATGGCAATTCAATGACGGGTGTTAAAGGTTTCTTTAGCACTGTAACTATGTCACTAATTGGTGCTAATGCAACAACAAGTCAAAAAGAATTGTTTGCAGTATCTACAAACTATGTTGAATCATCTTATTAAATCAAATTAAATGGAATTAAAAGCAAGAATATTACAAGACGAAGATTGGGATACACTATGTAAATGGTGGGATAGCTGGCCAAAATGGGTTAATCCGCCTAAGTCGTTTTTACCTGACAATGGAAAAGGCGGCTTAATGATAGAAAAAAACGGCAAACCAATTGTAGCGGGTTTCTTGTATTTAACTAACTCAGATGCTGTCTTATTAGAGTGGATAGTATCAGATCCAGAATATAGAGATAAAGACCGTAAGCAAGCTTTAGAATTGCTTATAACAAGCGCAGAAGACGCGTGCAGAGCCTTAGGCAAAGTACATATGTTCAGCATAGGGAGAAATAAGCATTTAATAGAAACACATAAAAAATTAGGTTGGACCGCTGATCCGGATCCATCTTATGAACTTATTAAAAACATATAAATTATGGCAGTAGTAACAGCAGTTGTAGGTGGTGCGATAGCAATAGGAGGATCTATAGCAAGCGCATCAGCCGCTGGTAAGGCAGCAAAGAACGCCGGCAGAAGAGCCGCTAGCGCAAGAGCGCGTATGGATTACATTGAAGATAATAGACAAGAGGTAATAAATCCTTATGATAATATGACTTCAGTTGCCGACATGGCTACGGATTTGCAGAATACATTATCTAACCCATTTGCTAATCTAAGTGTTGCAACAGGAGCAGCGGAAATGCAGGCGGAAGAAGCAGATATTGCGTTAGCAAATACCTTAGATACATTACTAGCTACAGGTGCAGGTGCCGGTGGAGCTACAGCATTAGCTCAAGCAGCGCTTCAAAGTAAAAAAGGTGTATCAGCAAGTATAGAAAGTCAAGAAGCTACTAATGAAAAAATGAAGGCTCAAGGGCAGCAAGACCTGGAAAAAGCCAGGTACGCTGAAGCAGTGCGTATGCAAAATACACAAATGCAAGATGAAATAAGATTACAAGGAGCTGAATCTCAAGGTAGAGCTTATGCGTTTGAAAGCGAGGAGCAAAGAGATGAGAATCAATTAGCTAGATTAGCCGGGCAACAACAGCAAGCAAGTGCACAAAGAGCATCGGCTGACGCAGGTAAAGCTGCTGCATGGAGTGGGTTGGCTAGTGCGGGAGGAAGCATAATGAGCGCCGGCATAGGGGCAATGTAACAGGAATAATTTAAAAACAAAGTAGAATGTCAAATACAATAAATTGGAACCCGCCTACTATTAAGGCAGCAAGAATAACCGGGAAGGGTGGCAGCGTTAACACGTCTACACCTAACTGGAATTTTATTGGTGAGTCTATAGCTAATGTAGGTCAATCAATAAAGGCTGGTTTAGATTTACGTACGCAAAATATAAAATACGAAAAGCAAAGACAATTAGAATTGTTAAAAACAAGAAACGCTCTAGCTACTACTCAGTATGATAAAGTTGCTCAGCTTCAAACAACAAATAATAATGAATTTGAAATAAGCAAAAATAAGTTATTTTATAGCATGATGGACGATTATGTTAAGATAAGAACCGCTATGGATGACCCTAATAGTGGTGTTGACATGGCTATGGCACAAAGATCCTTGTCCGACATAAACGCTAATGTTGCTAAGTACGCTAAGCAAGCACCATTAGTTTTGGCAGCTGCCGCAACGCTGAAAGAATCTTTAGGTAAACAATTTGGTACCGCTGGCGCAATAGCTGGAGGTGTGCCTACTGCTCAACAAGAGCTTTTATTAAAACTAATCGAAGGAGGAGACGTATCCATAGGAGATCAAAATGGGGATTTTATTATTTACGACAAAGACGAAAAAGGAAATGTGCTAAATGTGTTTAACATTGATCAGTACATGCAAACTACAAACGGTGGCACAAACCCAGAAGATTATTTTAGAACTATAATAGATACCAGCGATGAGCAAAAAGATGCTTCAGAGGCTATAGTGGGAACTGTTCAGCAGCCTAGTCAAACGTATTATGACTATGAAACTACCACGTCTGCAGACGGAAAGAATAACATTACGAATTTAGAATGGAAAACAAATGACAAAGGGCAACCTATAGGTAAGGAGGCTGCTATAATAAATATTTCTAAAAGTGGTTTTAACTACCTTGTAGATGATCCAAAACAAATAGATCCCATGTCTGACTATTGGAATGATGTGATTGGTCAAGATTCCTCTGGTGTAACTGGTCAAGATACCGTATGGAACCCAAAAGATCAAACAAAGAAAACATATATAGTTAAAGGGTACACAGACGCTGACTCAGGAGAATTTGTTTTTGATCCAGACGGTGATTCATCTCAAGTATACAAAGATTCTTTTGGCAATGAACTAGAATTAACTCAATCAGAATTTGCTAAAAGATGGATGGCTGAGAGTGCTGTATTTAAAAACGCCCCAAAACCTACTATTGTAAGTAGATCTCAAAAAGCAGAAGGTAACAAAGGATACTCATATGATATGTACGGAGGTTATATTAGCAACCAAAAGAAAATAGATAAGGCTCTTAAACAAAACCCTAACGCTGACCTATCTGCCTTTAATGGTGCAATGCTTTCAGCTGGATCAACCAAAGCATATCGATTACGAACTTCCGGCCAAACCGCAGTGTGGGAGCATGTAGTACTATCAGATGGTTTAACATCAAGTGGCGTTAAGGTTAAAACCTGGAAACCTGTTGAGGGCGAAACGACTATACCAGCTCAAGGCGGTTGGAGTCAAATGAAAGAGCGTACAAAACAATATAGAACAAAGAACTAACTAATCATATAAAATATGCCTATTTACAAAAACGAGTCAGGTGAAACTATGACGCAAGAAGTTATGCAGGAAGCTGCAGAAATGAGCGGAATGACTATTGACCAATACGCAAATTCTCTTGGATACAAATTAGTAAACGAAGAAAAAGAAACTGTTATAGACCCGGGAAAAGAAATGGGCGCTGCAACTCAGGGTGCAAGTGTGGGGCCTCTAAGACCAGAGTACCAGGAACAAGTACAAGCATTAGACGGTTCGGGTTGGAACTTGGAAAATATTTTATCGGATTCACAAAATCAAGTTAGTGCAGAGCTAGATACTCCAACGGGTGAAACAGACGAAAAAGGAGGGTGGCACACAATGGATAGCAATCTAGAAACAGCAAGAGCTGCGTTAAACGCTATTAAAATTTCATCTGAACAAGTAGGTGAAATTGAAGCGCAAGCAGACAAACCTATTGAGATTGTAGAAAGAGAATTGGAATACAACGCTAAATTAGATAAAATGCTGCCTACGGGCCCTATCATTAACACAACTTATGAAGATGCGTATAAGGATTACATACAACAAGCTAAGATAAGTATAGCACAATCGTCCAATAATGAGTACGATATATACAATGTACCTGAAGATCAATGGCGAGAGAAGGCTAGAGGTATGTACATTGACGAGAAAAAAGCAGTTGAAATGCGCCGTCAGTCCGAAGAGGTGTTAGAGCAATATGAAAATGATGTTTTTGGCAGTTGGTTTAGTTTTGCTAGAATTAAAAAATTAGCATCTAAAGCGGGCTCTGCTCCTACACTTACAGATGAAGAGATTGAGTATACCGCTGGAAGAGCTATATTAACTGCTGAGCTTAAAGAAAAAGGCAAAGAAGCTAATGCTGAGTTTTCATCAACGGTAAACAAAATTACTACGTATGCTAATATAATGCAAACCACTTCAGTAGAACTTAATGATTTACAGTTTAAATTCAACAACGATCCCGGCTCTATAACAGAGATGGATAAAACAAGATATGCAGAATTAGCAAATACTCAAGCTACCGCAAGTGAGATATACGGTACTTTATTTAATAAATTAGGCGAATTAGAAGGTACCTCAGATAAAGTTAATATCCTGGCAGATATGACTATGAGAACATATAATAACCTTGACGTTGCTACAAATAGAATGTCAGGAGCTGCTATTAGAACCTTAGCGGGATTAGGTAGTGTAGCGCACGAGCTTAGCCCTCAGCAATTAATTAAAAGAACCACAGGATACGACGTAAATGAAGACGAAGGATACTTACCTTACTTTTTAAAAGCGGTAAATCCCGGAGGTATGTTGGCCGGTACTGATACATTTAAAGAAGGGGTTGACGCTTTGTATGGTCAAGTTGAAGAAATAGAAAATGCTACAAAAAATAGACAAGCACTAGGTGAGATACAAAGTGTTGAAGATTTTGGTGAATTTTTGCTAGATCTTTTTTCAGAGCAAGCGGTTAATACAGCTATCACACTTGGAACTGGTGGTGCTGGTCTTATTGCTGTGTCTGCCGCTGCAGGGGGTAATAAGTTTAACGATATGGATTTAGAAATGGAACATGATCCAGATCTAAAAATCTCTGCATTCCAATTTTATGGCGCCGGACTTCTTTATGGTGCTGCTGAATATGTTACAGAAACTGTTTCTCTTGGCCAAGCAAAAAGAGGTTTAGACTATTTAAAGTTTGGTAAAAACAACTTTAAGAAAGCTACGAGAGGAGCTAGGTCTTTTGATGTTGGTGAGGGTTTTACATTAGATACATTTTCAACAAGAAAAGCCTTACTTGATTACGGTATAAATGTTAATAAAGAAGGTGGAGCTGAATTAGTGGCTCAGCTTATAAATAACGCAACAGATAGATGGCTACTAGATAAAGATGTAGCTTTAACTTCTGGACTAGGAGAAGCTTATTTAACAGGAGGCATAATGTCTGGTCTTGGCTTTCAAGCACCTATATTAGCTGGAGATATATATAGATCATTTAATAGCGATAGCGAAATTGGTAGGTTAAATGATAGGTCAAAAAGACTTTTTGCTATTAGAAAGCAAATGGAGACTATCACAAAAAACATGCCTAAAACCGGTGATGCTAATGCTGAAAACACCTTAAACATACTGCAACAAGAAGCAGATAACTTAATAGTTGAAAACTTAAAGTCTAAAAAACTTAACGAAAATAGAATTGATGAGCTTAGTAATAATGACAAAAGAACATTATTAGATATTGATGCTGAAACATACAAGCTTAAACGTGGAATTGATAAGTTAAATGAGAATCCTAACTTATCTATGGAACAAAAGAAGAAGCTTATTGCAGATCTTCAGACTAAGATTATGGTGGCTAATCAGGTTAAGAATGTTATAATAGCAAATTCAACTAGTTCTAAAGCTGTAGAAAAACAAAATAGACAGCAAATGCAGTATGCTGCTGAAAATAATTTAAGCTTTAAAGCCATTAATGTAACCACCCAAGAGCAAGCATATGAAGAGGTAGCAGTAGAACTTGACAATAAAATTGCAGAGATAAAAGAATCAGGTGAATTATCTAAAGAGCAAAAAGATCAAATAGAAGGAATTAAAGCCGTTAAAGTAGCAGTAAAAGAAGCTACTGATAATGGTAAATCTGCAGGGATGATGTTTGGGGCAGAAGTTGGTATTCCTATAGCTATATCTGTAGGAGAAACTCTAGCAGCAGCAGGCTTAGGAGCTACTATTCTACACGAAACAGCACATGCAACTTTATTTAAAAAGTTATTTGAAGGCAATGCGGATATTATAGGATTAGTGTCTAGCTTTGAATCCTACATGACCGCCAACTTCAAAGGAGCACAAGCTAAGTTTGATCGTATTGACGCAGAATATCCTTTAGGAGAAGGCCCAGGCAAATTCTCAGCCGCTGAAATAGCTGAAGAAAAACTTGCTACCATGTTAGAGTACACTTACAATGTAGACATGAGTAAAGATCGTACATTCTCTAAAAAAGTTGTAGATCAATTTAGAAAGGTTATACCAAAGTCAGAAGTAACAACCATAAAAAATGGACAAGACGTATTTAGAGCATTACAAAGTTTTGCTAGAGGATTTGATAAAGGAGAAATAACAGGTTTAGCAGATAAAGTACTTAAGGGTAATGTAAAAGCCGCTCAAACCGAAGCAAAGAAACAAGCTAAGCAATCAAAAGTTGCGCCTTCATTGACATCCGCAAAAGATAACTTAGGTAAAATTGAAGCTAAAGATTTAAAAGGTGTTGGAGCACAGACAGATATAGCTATGGAGCTTCCTGGTATGGCATTAGCTCAAGTGCTTGGTAGATTCAATTTATCTCCACAAGTAGCGGCAGACATGAGAGATGCTGTAGTTGAAAAAATATATTTAGCTCAAGAAACAACTAAATGGGATGGTAGAGGGCAGTTATATGGCTTTATAAACGGCCGTATAGCTCTTAGAATTAAAGATATTGTAAAAGAAGAATACAATAGACCTGCAGAAGAAAGATTATTTTTGTCATCAGTAGAAGGGCTTCAGGCTGAAGATCAGAAAGGTCTAACCACGCCTGATCCAACACCAACTAAAACAGCTGAAAAGCCTAAGTATAGAAAAATAAAAGACAGTAATGTTGTTTCTAATGAAACAGTAGGAAAAATTAAAGCAAAAATAGTAAGTGCAGCTAGAGTATTAAAATCTAAGCTAGATGCTAAAGTGTCTTTAAATAAAACTGTTACCCCATTAATTGCTGAGATTAAGAAAACAATGGGCAAACAAGCTGATATTGACATTAAAACTGCCATGGGTGGTAAGAAAAATGGTCAGCTTCAAAAATACTTGTTAAAGAATAAGAAAGCTATACTTGAGAACATGACCACAACATGGTTAATGCAAGCAATGCCTGGAGCGGTACAAAAACAAGTTGACGGTAAATTTACCACAGAGTGGCAAGGTAAAAAAATAGATAGAGAATCTGTTGAAACAGATAAAGCTGGTAGAACAGCTGGATCAGAATTAGTTAGAAGATTACCTAATGCAGTTGATAATTTAAGTGACGAAGCCTTCTTGGGTTATGTTCTTGACAATGTAAAAGTTGATGAAAATGGGAATATAACATCCGGTAACCCTACAAGAGGTAAGAAAGAATCATTAGCAAAAGCAATGGCTGAAGAAATATCTTTAGAGTTGTTTGAAGATGCGCTAAATGATCCAGATAGTGACATCACCAAAGCATTTGAAAGAAACCAAGGCGCTTTAGGTGTTGCTTTAGTAGACAATTATATAAGTGATGTAACTAGACAGGTTGAAAGAGGTAATGTTAAATTTAGTCTTGCTGGAATGACACCTGTTCAAAATGAATTATTTCAACAAAAAGAATATAAAGATAAGCTTAATCAATGGATACAAAGTAGGGATGGTAACATTGGTAAAAACTATAAAGGTTTATTATCTGGATTAAAAGAAGCATACGCAGGGGTAGAAGGATTAGATTCTAAACTAGTGCCTATTGCAAAATCCTTATTTAACGTAATGAAACCTTATCTTAAAGATCAAGGTCAAACCGCTTTACCTAGATCTGGAGCAACTGTTTCAGCTATACTTGAAGCTAGTTATGATTCAATTGATTTTTCTGAAACCATTGTTCAAATAACAGGAGCAACAATGACTGTAGCTAAAGCTTTTGAAGATCCTGCTTTAATAGAAGAAGCAAAAGAAGCGGTACTTAAATCTTTTAAAGGTTTAAGCCCGGAAATTGTATTATCATTTATATCATCTACTTTTGCAAATTCAGGAAAA
>Ga0302114_10000509_pt1 | contig 27226 bp, 18 predicted proteins | sample AG5_Surface_MG_FD_203107 | JGI IMG/M metagenome (GOLD analysis project Ga0302114, IMG submission 203107) | Marine microbial communities from Western Arctic Ocean, Canada - AG5_Surface | ecosystem: Environmental > Aquatic > Marine > Oceanic | place: Canada: Western Arctic Ocean | collected...
CCGCCGCCCCCCGCGGTCAAGGTGACGGTATTCACACCCCCGCCTCCACTACCGACGCACACACACGCGGACACACACGCGGACGTCGATGTCGCATCGTACGGTGTGTCGGTGGCGAGGACGTCGTCGACTAAAAGTGACTTTTTCGACGAAGCAGGCGACTCGTTCCCGACACAGCTGTGCTCGCTCGGTCTGGACGATTCGATGAGCGTGAGGTCCCCGGACGCGCGGTCGCCGGGCCTTCAGAGCGCGTTCGAGCCCGCGTGGGACGACACGGAGAAGGACGACCTGGCCGACAAGGTGTGGAACGCGGCTGGGCTGCGCCATTAGGAGCGTGTGAGTAGTCTTTTGTGAATCGTGATGACACAAAATGTCACCCCGGAACGAAGTGTCACTTCGCTGGGAGCGACCTCTCGAGACGGCGGCGAGCATCTCGAGAGCATCACCATGGCGAGCATCGCCGCGGCCGGAGCCGCCGCCGCGGCCATCGGCATGTGGTACTCGCAGCGGCGCCAGCCGACCGTGAGCGAGTTCACCGAGCCTCCCACGAACTGGGGCGAGGCGATGCTCCGGCTGCACGAGGTGGTACGCATCTCGTGGAAGGAGGCTCTGTCCAAGCTCGGGGTGTGGAGACTGGACCACCTGCTCGCAATCAGGCACCTGTCCAACAGGGATATGAGCGCGGAGATCGCGGAAGACGCCGCGCGGTGCGGCACGCTCGTGGAGGTGCGTCACCGACCGCACGTGGACCCCCCGCGGCCCCTCTCGGCACCTCGCAATTATATAAAGTGCACGCCCCAGATCCGCCCGCCTCCCGCTGACCCGCGCTCCCCCCTTCCGTTGACATCACAGGACGGCGACGAGTGGATCGAGAAGCTGGACGCCATCGCACTCGCCGCCGGATACAATCGAACCCTCCGCGGCGCGCGAAACCTCGAGCAGATCGTCGCCAAGCTCGACCCGTCGCGAGCGGACATTCTCATGAGTCAGCTTCGTCCCGCGATTTTGCAACCCGCGTACATCTTGGTCAGAGATCGCGTCGAGAAGAAGCTTTTCTTCGTCATCCGCGGCACGCACTCCGTCCGGGACACGGTGACGTCCCTCACCGCCAACTCCCGGCCCCATCACGCCATCGGCGAGGACGGGTCGCCGGTGCTGGGACACGCGCACGCGGGATTCCTGTCCACGGCGAGGTGGCTCGTGAAGACGTGTAAGCAAGACCTGGAGGCCGCGAAGATGAACAACCCGGGGTACACGCTCACCGTCGTGGGGCACTCGTTGGGTGCCGGGACGGCTGTGTTGTTGACGCAGATCCTCCGCGAGCAGGACGGAGGACAGAACCCGTTCGCGACGGTGGAGTGCATAGCCTTCGCGTGCCCGTCGTGTCTGTCCAAGGAGCTCAGCGAGTCGTGCCGGTCGTTCGTCACGACGCTGGTGTCCAACGCCGACATCGTGCCGTACGTGAGCTTCAGCAAGGTATCCGAGCTCCAGTCGCAGATCGTCAGCGCCGCGTGGGAGCAGCAGGTGCTCAAGAAGTGGAGGCAGACGACCCGGGCTATGAACTGTACCGCGCCCAGGGCACCGGGGAAGGTTAGCCCCCTGGACGCCGGTACCAACACCTCTGCGAACCGCGCGCACTTCCTCTGCTCGGTCCCGGGGTCCCTCACGTGCGGGTTCGGGGGCCCGCCGAGGGTTAAGACGGCGGAGGCGGATGACGTGGCGAGCGCTATGGACGTTAACGTGGACGTGGCTCACCTCCCCGGCGCGGCGGCGAGGGGAAACTTCCGCCCACGGCGTTGGCTCGGCGCGCAGCTCCGGTCGCTGACGCGCGGGTTCGAGAACGGGGGTAAGGGGGGTAAGCTGAAGCAGCTCGCGGGGCTGGGCGGCGCGCTCATCGCCGGGTGCGTCGCGCCCAGGAAACCGTCGCAGCGGGTCCTCGCGGCGGGCGGCGTTAACCCGGTTAACACGTCGTCGTCGCAACGACAGGAGCGGGAGTCCCCGACGGCACAGACGATGGCGGCGAGCGCGTGGCCCGCGGAGGGACCCACGGCGTCGAGCGCCGCCGCGCGCGAGGCTGCGGCGTCCGCCGGCGGCCGCGTGGACACAACGGGTCTCCGCGGCGACGACGACGATCCGCTGCCGCAATGGACCGCCGAGCTGGCGTCCGCGGAAGATTTGGTGTTGGAACTCGACGAGGACGAAGAGTTCCTCGCGCGGGCACAGGGCGAGGCGGCGCAGGAGGTGCTCCGGTTACAGGAGGAGCTGAGCGTGATCCAGGCGGCGGAGATTAGGGACGCGTCGCGGGCGGCGTCCACGGCGGGTGGCGATTCGGACGACGAGGAGGAGGACCGGTCGCCTCTCGCGGCTCCGGCGCACAGCTGGAGCAGCATGGCCTCGCTGCTCGGGCCCGGCGCGCCCGCGGACGTCGTCGCCGCGGCGGATGAGATCGAGGCGGCCATCCAGGGCCCCGACGAGATCATGCCGGGGAGTTACGACCGGAAGAGTATCGACCCGAGTATCAGCGGCGACGAGGACGACGCCGACGACGTGAGGGGGCAGCAGCTCCTGGCGCAGCACGTGCTCGCCGAGCGCATCGCCACCGGCCGCGGCGGGTCCGACTGGAGGGCGGTCCAGCTCGAGCGACGGGCCTCGCGCGGGTCCCTCGATAACCTCGTCGGCGATGAGAAGGGCGGCGCGGATGGAGAGAAGGAGGATACCGCGTTCACGGTGAAGCTGTACCCGGCGGGACGGATCCTTCACATGGTCCGCGCGGACCCGTCGCCGGTTGATGACGCGGGTGACGGAACGGACGCCGTGGAGGAGGCTGTCGTGAATTCGTCGGTGGATGCGCCCGTGGACGCGGGAGCGCCGCCCGGGAGCGACGAGTGGCGGGCTCGGTTCAAGATGTACTCGGATGTGTCCGTGGACATGTACGATTCGATCAAGCTGTCGAGGACCATGCTCTCGGACCACTTCCTGCCCAAGTATCTGGAGGCACTGGAGGACGTGCTGTGGAGTTTGAAGAAGAAGAAAGAGACTGCGTGAGTTTAAGGACGACGCGCGCTCGATGTGTCCACTTGTAATTTCATATCTCGATCCTTCCGAGGGAAACTCAAGTTAGTTTGGTTCGTTTGAGAAGTCTCGTCCGCTCACACTTCACGGGGCGCGAGGGAGGGATGACGACGGTGTGGCGGCCACGCGTAAGGATTGCAGTTCCGGATATCGACGGTGCCGATGCTGACGAGAATCGGAGAGACGAGTCGACCAAGAAGGGCACGAAGCGGAAGATAGCCCCGAGGCACTACGGGCCGTGCGAGCACGGGGTGAAACCTCGGTCGAAGTGCAAGGTGTGCAGTGGGTGTCCGCATGGTCGTCATCGCTCTTATTGCAAGGAGTGCGGTGGTGGATCAATCTGCGAGCACGGTCGTGTGCGCTCTCAGTGCAAGGAGTGCGGTGGGGGATCAATCTGTGAGCACGGTCGTCAGCGCAGTAAGTGCAAGGAGTGCGGTGGGTCTGGAATCTGCGAGCACGGTCGTGTACGCTCTGTATGCAAGGAGTGCGGTGGGGGAACAATCTGCGAGCACAGTCGCGAGCGCTCAAAATGCAGGGAGTGCGGTGGGGGATCGATATGCGAGCATGGTCGTCGGCGCTCTGAGTGCAAGGAGTGCAAGAAGTAGCGAACGTATCATCTATCAAACGAACATCTTCTAAACCCATGCTACACTCATTTACCACCGTCCTCACTCCTTCTTCTGCCTCTCCGCGTCGCGCTTAGCCTTCAAATCGATGTGGTCCCTCGCCTGCTTCAGCAGCCTAAACGCTGAGTTGGCCTTGGTGCTGTGATGCTACGACGTCAGTCAGCGTTTACAAATCTTCTAAAATAACGTCAACAGCGCTTCAGAGTCAGCGCTTGAGAGTCAGCGACGGCATCGGCGGGATCGGCTCGCCCCAGCCACTCCTGAGCGACTTCATGGACGCCACCGACGACCGCACCGACGGCGCCAAGCTCCCACCCGGGGTTTTGTCCTCCGAAGTCTTCGCCGCTTCGTCGAAGAATACGCCGTTGAAGTTGAGCCGCAACAGCAGCGTTCGCAGAAACGGCGCCTTGGGATCGTTCGCCAGCCTGTTCGACTTTAGCACCGTGTACAGCGCCGCGCTCTGCCGCGCGAACTCGGCTCCGATGGCCTCGATCTCCATCGCCGTCTCCTCGCTCACGGAGGAATCCCCGACGAATCCATCCCCGGGTAAGCTCTTGACGATGGCGCGGAGGTTACCCGCGAGGCGCATGATCACCTCGACGACGTTGGACACCGACGGCAGATCGAGGAACGACTGCGCGGTGAGCGCCGCGAGGAACGCCCTGTGCGCCCTTTGACACTCCGAAAAGTCCCCTTCGCTCGCCTCCACGCGCTCGATCATCGACCGGTACTGCGCCTCCACCACGTCCACCTGCAGGTAGGTGAACCAGTTGTTGACCAAGAACGCCATCTCGTGCCTCACACTGCGGCACCGCTCGAAAACGCCGTTCCCGGCCCCCGCCCCGCCCCCGCCCTTCACGCCGTGCCCGGCGGTGAAAGACCCGGGTGTCGTGGTCCACCCCGCGCCCGATTTACGCCTCAAGGAGAACCACGCGTCGTCCAGTGCGAGCGTCGCGCGGCGGAGCCTGAAGAGGTACTGGAACATGTGGTTATACCGCCGCATGGCATCCTTCGTCAGTAACAGACCGAGGGGCCACGGGACGGCGTACTCGAGCTCCAGGCCGTCCCACCCGTCGTAGGACGGGACCCGTACGTTAGGGCCGCGTGGTCGTCGCCCGCTCGGGGACGCGCCGTCGTCCTCGCCGCCGCTGTTGAACGCGAGCCGAAAGTTCGGCGCGAGCGGATCTCCATCCGCCGACGACTTCAGCGCGGCTTGCGCGAACGGACCGGCCACGTCAGCCTCCGCGGTGTTCACCCGCGGGGGTGCCGCCAGCACGGCACCGCACTCCTCGAAGAAGGACTGGAAAAAGTCCCCGCGGCCGAGGAGGTGGTACGCCCTCAGCGCCTCGAGATGCTTCGCCAGTGCAGCGTCTCGAACCACGAGCTCGCCGAGCCGAGCCGCGACGGGCCGCCGGATCCCTTCCACGGTCCCTTCGAACGCCAGCCTGTCGAACTCCCCGTCGTTACCTTCACCCTCCGCCTTTGCCAACACACGCAACGACTCCGTCGCCCTTCGTTGCGTGGCGTCGGGGAGAAGTGATCCGCCCGTGAAGTCGCCCCGCGGCCGCGACAGCACGCGAACCGCCCTGCCCGCGAAGAGCACGGCTTCCGCCGCGGGAAGCTCCACGCCGGGCGGGAGAGCCTCGAGGGAGACCTGGAAGCCCCTGTGCCACTCGCGCTCGCCGCCGTCGTCGGACTCCGCCTCGTCCACCTCAGCGGAAGAGTCTCCCTCGAGCCCGTACCCTCGCCAGCCGCTGGTTCCACTTCGCGGGATGGACACAGCTGTGCCGTGTTCGTCAAAGTCTCCGAGGTGGACCCCGCCGTCGCCCCCCGCACCTTCCACGGGTACGACCCAGAACTCGCCGTGCGGATCCACCAGCATGCCGTGCACGGTCCAGGCCAGGACCTGTTGGTACATTGCTCGGTAGCACCTGGCTCGCAGGGATCTGAGAGCGGACTCGAGCTGGGGCGCGCCCGCGGCGAGCGCCGCGGCGTGCAGGTGGTGCAGCAGCGGCGCGCCCTTGAGGTCAGGGCGCTCAATCACGGGCCGTAACGTGGCGTGCAACGCGGGCAGGACGAGCGCGAACCCGGAGAGCGCGGACTCGAGCGCGGCGGGTAACGCTGGGGTGACCCCGCGCAGGATGTCCTGCTCCAGCCTCAAGATGGCGCACTCGTACGAGGCGAGCACCTCGGAGACGCCCGCGGCGAGCGCCCTGCGGTAGAGGCTGCCGCCGGATGCCGGCGCGTTGAACGCGAACGACGACGCGTGGGTGCCGTCGCTGGGTGCCGTCGCGGCGGTCGTCCCGGCCTCGTCCTCCCGCGCGACGAACCGCTCCAAGCATCGAAAGGCGTACCCGAGCGAGACGAGCCGATCGAGGCTGGCGCGCTCGGGGGGCTCGAGGAAGGGTAGGTCGGGTGAGACCCGGAATCGTTCCCGGCCGCCGTCGCTCGTCGCTGGGACGAGCGTGATGACCTCCCCGGGCACCCCCAACAGGGCGAGCAGCACCTCGGGGACCATGGCGCGCCTCACTGTGACTGTGTGACGCGCGTCTCGGATGCCCAATTTCAAAAAATAGACCCAACAGCTGCTGGTACCGAACGTTGGTTCAACATCGCTCACACCTCTCGACGCTCACACTCCTCCATGCCGTCCGTCGACGAGGAGGTCGAGGACGTCATCGGGCGCCTCAAGGCTGCCGTCGGCGCCTCGCTCTTCGACAGAGGCGCGGCGCGCGGTGGACCCTCGCTCTTCGACCGCACGTACGACGCGGACGTGCCACGGTCCACGGTGGACGACGACTTCGACCCGGTGCCGAGCCCGGTGCCGAGGCGTCGTGACGACGCCGCGCTCGATGATGACGCACCGGGGCGCCACTCGACCGCGAACTACCTGCACCGGGGCGCCGCGGACGACGAGGTTCGCGATATCCTCGCCAACCTGTACAGGGTCGCGGTCACGGGCGGACCCATCCCTGAGGATCTGAAGGACCCCGCGTGGGACGACCGCGAACTTCCCAGATGGGACGCGCCGACGCGCGCGAAATGGGACCCGCACGCGACGACCCCGTACGTCATGGAGGGCGTCATGCCCCCATGGCACGCCAAGTCGTACTACAAGGTCGTCGCGGCGGTGCCCAAGGGCGCGGTGCGCGCGTCCACGTCGGAGAGAGCCGCGGAACTCATGCGAGGAGTCGCGGGAGCCGACGGAGGCCGCGACTTCGACGGAACACGCGGCTCGATCGAGTACGTGTCCATCTACGACGGCGTCACCAGGTACGCGCCGGGACTCACCGTGTGCCACCCCGCGAAGGACACGCACGGCGGCGGGCTGTACGTCGCGGAGAGTATCGAGGGATGCCTCAAGCGGGATAAGGAGATGTTCCCGGCGGCGTCCGCGATGCTCACCGCGCCGAGAGCCATCGCGCGCGTCCGGTGCTGGAACCCCGATAGACTGGAGGAACCCGTGCGGTACGGGGGTAAGCTCGCGTTCACGTGCTGCCACGTGGACGAGATCCTGCCGTATCCGACGACGTGGGGCGCGGGTATCAAGGGCGCGGGGACGCGGACGTGGTCGGCGACAAACACAAACGATGAAAACGCCGAAGGAAACTCAAACGTTCTTCGATCATCCGCCGAGTTTCGGTACTCCGTGTTCTCCCCGTCCAAGAGCTCCTCCCGCGTGAGCTACGACGACGCGGCGCTGGACGACGCCGCGGCCGGGATGTTCGGGTCACGCGGCGCGACGCCGAGCGGGACGCCGATGGGTCTCCGGGGGGTCGTGAGAAAATCCACCGACGCGGGCTCGGGATTGGGCGAGCTCGTGGACGACGAGGCGGCCGCCATCGTCGCCGAGCTGGAGGCGAGGGCCGTGGCGGGGGTGCACGCGGCGGGCAGGCGGCGGGAGGCGGAACGGACCGGCGCGGGGGGTAAGGTTGCCGAGGCGGAGACGAAAGGCGCGGAACGGCTGCTTCGAGCGCAGGCAAAGACGGTGTCGCTCGAGGAGGAGGTGAGGGCGATGGAACGACGGCTGGACCGCGCGAGATACGGCGTGTGAGGTACTATGGGGAAACCGTGTTAATGGAAATCGATGTGCATTATCATCAAGCCAGGCGTCTAGCTAGTAGATAGAACCTGTACAATTCAACCCTCCTCCGAGACATTCTCGCGATCAACTCAAGTACCCCCTCCTCCTTCAACCGAACCCGCTCTATAGCGTCCGTCTCGCTCACATCTTGTGCGGCTTCCCGTACGGCTTCGGGTTGGTGGGCATCGGCCGCTTGGCGGGCTTCACGTCCCAGATGTCCTCGGCGTACTGCCGGATGGTGCGGTCGCTGCTAAACTTCCCGCTGCCGGCGACGGACAGGATGGACTTCTTGGTCCACAGCGCCTGGTTCAAGTAGTTTTCGTCAACCTCCTCCTGCGCGCGGATGTAATCGTTGAAATCGTTGGCGAGGAGGTAGAAGTCCTGCGCGCCGCACACCGCGTCGCACACGGGCGCGAAGAACTCGCTCCAGCCAAAGTACCCGTTCCTGATCTGGTCCACGATTGTGTAAAATTCCTCGGGGACGTTGAAGAATTCGCGCTCGAGCCTCAGCCCGGGCACGACGTCCGCCCTGGCGCCGAAGATGAACATGTTCTCCTGGCCAATCTCCTCGGCGATCTCGACGTTGGCACCGTCCATGGTGCCGATGATGAGGCAGCCGTTCATGGCGAACTTCATGTTGGACGTTCCCGAAGCCTCGGTGCCCGCGGTGGAGATGTGCTGCGAGAGCTCAGAGCCCGGGACGATGATCTCCGCGCTGCTGACGTTGTAGTCGGGGAGAAAGACGAGCTGGAGCTTGTCGCCGATCTCCGGGTCCGCGTTCACCGTATCCCCGACGGCGCTGATGAGCTTGATGATCCTCTTGGCCATGTCGTAGCCGGGCGCCGCCTTGCCGCCGATGATGACGCACCTGGCCACCTGCTTCTCCCGCTCCGCCGGCGTCATCGCCTTGAGCGCGTTGTAGCGGTGGATGATGTACATCACGTTCAACAGCTGGCGCTTGTACTCGTGGATGCGCTTCACCTGGATGTCGAAGAGCGCGTTGGGGTTCACGTCCACCCCGGTCTTCTGCTTGACCAGCTCAGCCAGGCGGAGCTTGTTATCGCGCTTCACAGCCGCCCACTTCGCCTGAAACGCCAGGTCGTCGCAGTGCAAACGAAGGTCCGAGAGGAGGTCGAGCTCCTTGATCCACGCGCTGGTGCCGAGGGTCTCCGTGATGAGATCCGAGAGCTTCGGGTTGCAGAACGCCAGCCACCTGCGCTGGGTCACGCCGTTGGTCTTGTTCTGGAACTTCTCCGGCATGATCTGGTAGAAATCCTTAAAGATCGTCGTCTTGATGAGCTCAGAGTGGATCGCCGCCACCCCGTTCACCGTGTGCGACGCGATCAGCGCGAGGTGCGCCATGCGGACGTTCTTCATGCCGTCGCCCTCCTCGATGATGCTCATGCGGCCGATGGTATCGTAGTCGTCGCCCATGATACCCCGGAGCTCCTGCGTGAACCTCCAGTTGATGTCGTAGATGATCTGCATGTGCCGCGGCAGCACGTTCTCCACCAAATCGACGGGCCACTTCTCGAGCGCCTCGGGGAGCACGGTGTGGTTAGTGAACGAGAACACGCGGGTGGTGATGTCCCAGGCCTTGGTCCAGCCCAGCCCGTGCTCGTCCATCAGCAGGCGCATGAGCTCGGGGACTCCGATGGTCGGGTGCGTGTCGTTGAGCTGCAGCGCGACTTTATCGGGAAAGTCGTCAAAGGTATCCTCGTGCGTCACCAGGTACCGGCGGATGATGTCCTGCAGCGTCGCCGACACCATGAAGAACTGCTGCTTCAAACGCAGCTCCTTGCCCTGGTACGTTCGGTCGTCGGGGTAGAGCACCGCGCTGATCGTCTCCGCTCGTTGCTTCGCCAGAATCGCCTGGACGTAGTCCCCGGTGTTGAAGGACTCCAGGTCAAACTCCCTGGACGGCTTGGCGGACCAGAGGCGCAGGTTGATGGTGTTCGGGGTGTTCCAGCCCGGGATCGGTGTATCGTACGCGATCGCCGTGACCTCCTCGCCGCTGTTCCAAATGTAAGCCTGCCTACCTTCCACCTCCAATATCTCCACGTTCCCGTAAAACTTGATCGGGTACGCGATGTTCGGCCGCTCAATCTCCCACGGGTTGCCAAAGTTGAGCCAGTAATCCGGGTTCTCGTGCTGGAAACCCTCGATGACTTCTTGCCTGAACATGCCGTACTGGTAGCGGATGCCGTAGCCCCACGCCGGGAGGTTCTCGGACGCCATGGAATCGAGGAAGCACGCGGCGAGGCGGCCGAGACCGCCGTTGCCCAGCGCGGCGTCCCTCTCCTTCTCCACCAGGTTCTCCATCTCGTATCCGAGCTGCTTGAGCGCCTCGCGGTAGGTGCCGTTGAGGTCGAGGTTGAACAGCGAGTTGGTCAGGGACCGGCCCATGAGAAACTCCATGGAGAGGTAGTAGACGCGCTTAGGGTCCTGCTCCCGGAAGTACTGCTGGGTGTCGTTCCAGCTCTCGATGAGCCTGTCGCGGACGGACATCGACGTGGCCTGCGTACATCGGGGAAGGGGTGGGTGGAAAATTTGGGTGAGTCCTTCGTCTCGCGACGCGGGGATCTGATTGGAAAAAAAAGCAAGAGTTGTTTTGCGCTCCAAACAAAAGGAACAAAGGTTGCGTGGGATCGCGCGGCGCGCACCTGGTAGGCCTCGAAGTCGTCGAACCTGTATCGGGACCTGGCGAGGGTGTACTCGACGTGGTCCACGATGGACTTTTGCACGCTCAGCACGTCGTTCTTGGCGTACGAGTCCATGAGCGAGTACAGCAGATCCTTCTGCCGCGGGTTGGTCTCGAGGAAGGAGGTGGTGTCCTTCGGCCTGGCGCCCTGGTTGGATTTGAGGTAGTGCGCGTTGAGGACCACCTTGATGACCTGCTTGATGTTGGCGAGATCGTAGACGTCGTCCACCTTGGCGCCGTTATCGCCGGTGACGTAGAAGGTGTCCGCGGTGAGGTCACCCTCCATGTCCACCTCCGTCTTCTCCACGCTCAGCCCGAGGTCCTCCAGCGTCGTCTTCATGAGCTGCAAGATCCCCGGCCTGTTTGTAGCCTTGATCGAGACGATTGTGAACTGCGCGTCGCTGTCGCCGTCGACGACGATGGAGAGGTCCGCGTCGCCCTCGACGTCGCCTCCGATGTCCGCGCCTTCGGCGACCGCGCGGGTCATTCGGCGAGATCCGCGGACGTCCACGCGAGACTTCAGCGCAACCGGGGCGGCGCGACGAGGCCGGACGACGAAGGTGTTGGCGCCCCCCCTATTGTTCGCGCTCCTTGAATTTCTGCCCAGGGGCGCGGCGCCGAGGCGGAGCGCCGCGGGGGCCGACGCGACCGACGACATGGCGCGTGGACGGTTCGGAAACCTCCGCTACACCCAACGGTTGTCCGCCGTGTACGGGGACGGTCCGCGCGAAGGTTTGTGGCGGCCAAGAGCGACGTGCCCCTCCGATCGTTGTTAAACAAGCGCGACAACAGAAGAAAAAGATTTTTTCGGGGCGGCGATTGGCTAGTCCCTCCCCACGGGCTTGGTCTATGAATCCTCAAATTCGAAATGCTGACAAGGAACTCAAAAAGGGGGATTCAAACTGCGAAAAAGCCCGCCAGATTCGGTTGAGCAGTTGATGATGAGCAGCAGCCTCGACTGCCTGTTCCCTCCCATCTTCTTCGTCTCGAGACTGACCGGGTGGTCAGTCCTCGGGGGCCATCGATGCCGAAGCGTCCCGACCGCGCCCAGGTCCGACTCGATGCGTTCCTATCGCCTCGAGGGGGCGTCGCGTCGACGAGCGGCAAATCGATCCCTCCGCGCGGGTCCTCGATGGGCACCTCATCTCGCGTCGTTGGTCATTTCCATCAGACTGACAACCACAGGGCGTCCGATGGATCTGCCTTTGTGAACTGCCCGGTGTGCGACACCCGCGTGGCGCTGCGGCTGATGAACGAGCACATGGACGGTCCAGCGTGCGGTACCGCCGGCGAGACACGGTGTGATGAACCGAGGCAGGTCACCGAGGAACCCGTCCACGGGGGGGAGACGCCCGCGGGAGAGACGATGGATGCGAGACGGAAGGACTCACCCGAGGCTGAGGAGGGTGGGAAAACGAAGGAAGCCGATGACGACAAGCCGTCGGCGTTGACGGAGCTGATGCGAGCCTCCGCGGTGGAGCCGACGCGACTCCCAGGCCACCACCTCATACCCGACTTCATCACCCCCGACGAAGAGGCCGCGCTACTCGCCTTCTTGGACACAGGCGAAGCATCAAACCCGTGGAAGGCATCCAACTTCAACGGCCGCCACCGCGGGAAGGCGTGGGGGGTCAAGGTGGATCTCAAGCGCCGGACCGTCGCGCCCGCGTCGCGCCCGCTCCCACACCTGGTCCAAGCCGTGGCGGATAAGATGTCCGCGACGCAACATCAGGCCCTGCGCCAGTTCGAACCCAACGAGGCCAACGCCATTTGCTACGATAAAGCCGCCGGGTGCGAGTTGCTACCGCACGTCGACGACAGGCAGATGTCCACGGACCTCATCGTGAACCTATCACTGCTATGCGACTGCGTGATGACGTACGTGGAGGACGCGGGGCGGGACGGTCGGAGCGGGTGGGAGGGCGCGGAACGGGCGAAGAAGGTGGACGTGTTCCTGCCACGGCGAAGTCTTCAGGTGCAGAGCGGACCGACGAGGTACAACTTCGCGCACTCCATTCGGAACGAAAACCTTCGGGGTCCGCGACGGGTCTCGATCACGTTCAGGCGGAGCCGCACCCCGTCGACGCGCACGCGCGTGCGAGGGGAGTAGAGAACACACACACGTAGCTAGCTAGTAGTTCGATGGATACGATTAAGAATAGTCTCAGAGTTCGGGCTCAGTCGGCATCGGCGGCTCCGGCTCGGTTACCGGCTCCATCTGCGGTGGGACGCCGCCGTTTGACCACGTCATGCTGCGCCACGTGAACACGTCCGGGCCCAACTGGAACCTGAGCAGGAGCAAGATGCACAGCAGCGGCCACGCGAGCTCAAACGCCGGGTGCGCGGCTACCTTCGCCGCCGCCGTCTTGAAAATCACGACAGCCCTCCGGCCCGCGTCGGCGTAGGCGTCCGCCGGTTCGTTCGCATCCACCGCGCCGTTTTCCCCGCGCCGGTTCGTATCCCCCGCCTCGGCCCCTTCGAGCCACCGCGACTTGTTCGGGTTGTGAACCGGCGCCTGTTTGGGTGGCCGGGCCGGCGACTTGGGCGACTTGGGCGCTTTTGACGAATTTGATCGCCTGGCGCCGCCGCCGTCCGACCCGTTCACCGATCCGTCCTTCACGCGCATCACGTCCAGCAGCGCCTGCCTCAGCTCGCCGATGATATCCGTCGCCTCCCGTAGCTTCTGTTCCGCGGCGTCGGCGTCGTCGTCGGCGTCCGCCCTGGCCGCCGCGAGCTCGTCCTCCGCGGTGACCCGCGCCGATCGTTCGTTTTCCAGCGCCGCCGTCGCCGTCTCGAGGTGGTGCTCCAGCGCCGACTTGGCCTCGCGTTCCGACGCGATCATCTCCAAAAGTGAGTTGACGGTCTCGTCCATCTCCGTCTCGGTGATGGTGGGCGCGCCGCCGGAGCTGTCGCGGCCCGCGCCGGAGAGCCCGCCGCCCGACTCGGTCCGTTGCATCTGATTCTGTCCATCGGCTCTTCCATCTCCATATGGCCGGTCCGTTCCTTTGGCGGATGCTCGCGCCGCCTTGGCCTTCTCCCGCTCCTGCTCGAGCTCGTCCACTAAGCGGACTTTATCGTTCCGCAGCACCGCAGCCTCCATCTGTACCCTCGCGAGTTCCTCTTGGCACTCCCGCAGCTCCGTCTGCAGCGCGGCTTGCAGCCTGAGCTGCGCGTTGGGGTTGGTCGATTCGCTCCGATTCGTTCCGCGGTCGTCCTTGTCCGTCTGGGTGCCCCTGTCGTCCGATCGCTCCGACGCCGCGCGGCTGGGGACGCGAGCGGCTCTGCGCTGGTCCGTCGGTGGGTGGGCGGCATGGTCGGCGACGTCCTCGACGCGAACCCACGCGCCTTGCCCGTGCCGGCCTGAGGATTCTGGATGCCGGCCCGTGGACGGGGCTCGGTTGGACCCCCCGCCCTGCGATCGCCGGTCGCCGCCGCGCTGCGACCCGCTGCCCTCCGAGACGGAATGCGCGCCGCCGCCCGATACCCGCGCCTGCGCGCCGTAGAAGTTCACCTGCGCGGAGTGGTCCGGCCGCGGGGGCTCGCCGCGGCTGCCGCGACCGGACTTTTCGCTCCCCGCCCGGGACGACTGCCTCGAGCCCGAGCGCGTCTTGGCGAGCCGCTGTAGGCCGTCCGCGGAGGAGAATATGCTCGCGTCGCCGCCGGAGAAGACCTTGCGGTCGAACCCGCCGGCGCCTCCGTCCCTCTCCATGGCCACGGGGGAGCGCGCTTCTAAGTGCCGTTAATTGGCGTCCAATTACTCGCCTTCCGTTGCCGCGACGGGCGCCAATGCCAAATCCTGCTTCGATTGATGATTTCGTCGTGCTCGTTTTGCAATCAAAACTCCCACCCCGAAGAGCGGCGGAAGTGGCAACGGCTGTCTACTAGGTAGGAGCGTCCCGGCGGGCAACACGCTAATCGTGTCGCCCGCGGGAAGCCACCGCTAACCCGCTACGGGTACCTCAAAGGTGAAAAAATAATCTAAAAGTCTCGTCGTCTCCGTTCGTTCGAATCACGCGGCCTCGATCTCCTCGTTCTCCGGCGTCGGCGGCGACAGCTTCCGTTTGTGCGGGGCGATACCGCACGGCTCACCGCTCACGTACACCTTCCCGTTCTCCTGCCGTACCGGCGGCGGCGGCGACGGCGGCGACGCGGTTCTCGGCGGCGGCGAATGTTTCTCATTTTCGGCGAGGTCGTCGTCCGAGTTGTGCCTCGACCTGGACAGCGTCATCACCCCGAGGTAGCTCCGCCGGTTCGTCTTCTCGCAGTACAGCGGACTCACCCTCAGCCTCGCGACGAACTCGCTGCCGTCTTTTCGGTACCCCGTGAGCCTCGCCTCCGCGCACGCGCCCTGCTGCTTCACCGCGGTGACGAGCGCTTTGAACAGCGCCTCTTCGCTGTCGGGGCATTCGATGAGCTCCTTCAGGTCCACCCCCGCGCACTCCGCCGCGGTGTACCCGCACATCCGCGTCCACGCCGCGTTGACGTGTACCACCGTCCCGCCGTCCTCGTCCACCACCACCCGCGCCTCGTCGCACGGCGCCATGGCCTCCGCGGGGGTGAACGGCATCCCGGATTCCTCGGCGGCGCGGATGGTCAACGGCGGGGACGACGGCCTGTGGGGCGGCGACGCGTTCCTCGTGGCGCCGCGATCCTCGTCGTGCTCATCGTGTACCCACCGTGCGTGTGTGCCTATCGAGCCCGTGAGCGTGGCGTGCACGGCGGACTCCCTGCGGCGAATCTTGGCTCGGAGTTCGCAATTCTTCTCCTCGACGTTCTCCGTCGTCGCGGCGAGGGACTCGCAGTCAGCCTCCGTGGCGGCGAGCTTGGATACGGTCAGCAGGTGGCGCTTGATGAGCGACTCCCTGTCCACGTCACCGAGGGCGAGCGCGTCGGGTTCGAGCGAACGCAGCGCGTCCTGCACGCGCTCGTCGCCTTCGTCTCGCGCTCCCTTCAGCTCGCCCTCGAGCTTCTCGTGAACCCCCGCGAGCCTGCGGAGGTTGGCGCTGAGGTCGTCCCTCTCCGTCTCCGCCGCGAGCAGGCGGCGTCGCACCGCGAGGTGGCGCCGGACGAGCTGCTCGGGGGGCATGCTTCGAAGGTGCTCGTCGAGGGACGCGGGCGCGTGACCCTCGGATCCCTGCGCGCGGGAGGAAGGGAGGAGGCGTCAGTCGATGGCGTGTCAGTCCCACGCGGATGGGAAAAAGGAAAGTCTCGGGGCGCGGGGGCGACGGGAAAAGGGCGTTCGCGCGCGCGTCCATCGCTCGCTCGGACCGGCGGGCTCACCTCCGATGCGTCACTCGCGGACCCATCCTCCTCCGAGATTCGTCTGACCCTCATCTTAGGTTTCATCACCGGCGCGCGTCGGCTTCTTCCCGGCAGGACCGGGGCGTTTTCTCTGATGATTCCCAGAAAACCCCGGTTAAATTTCACGACGAGCCCACCGCCCGCGCCGGATATCGCCCCCCGAGAGTCACGCGATCCGCGGTGGTCGTCACGAGCGCCCCGCTCGATGACCAACCCGCCAAACTCGCGACCTCGGAGGGATGGATCCTTCGAAGGTCGCCCCGCGACCCCTCCGTGTGTCCCGACGACCGCCTTCGGCATACAGAAACCGGGACGAAAAAGTGCAAAACACGTTCGTGAAAAGATTTTCTGCTCGATTCTTCACAGCCGTTTTCGGCCGCGCTTCTCGCCGTCAAAGTCTCCAGAACAGACTTGGAAACGCGACCAGATTGTTTTAGAGCGGACCAGATGCCAAAATACACGTGCTCTCCGCGGTCTATTTAGTCTCATCCGCCTCGCCATTTTGCCGGTTTTCGCCGCAATTGATTAATTCGGCCGAAATACCCGCTCCAGTTGGCTGGCCACGTCACATCGTTCAGACTGGTTCACATACGGCCGCCACGTCTTGTCTCGGTTTATCCATTTCGTGAAAACGTTAGTTACCCCCCGCACCACCGCCATTCCAACCGGAACGTCGACCTCGTCGTCTCCGCGAACAGCGAACATGATCGCTCTCCCACTCGTCGTCCTCGCGGCGACCCTCGCGTCGGTATCCGCCCAGCAGGGTACCTGCGAGGTCTGCCACCTGCACTACTACCACAAGGTGAGACCCCCATCCATCCCGGCAGATTGTTTCGCCGTAATCGAAAAGCGGAAAAAGCGTAAAGCGGTCCCGTCGCGCTCTTCTGACCGATGTCCCGCTCTTCGACGAACCACAGGAAGTATCCCACGCGGAAAACTGGGGCTCTGATGTCTCCATCTGCAAGGAGTACGAACACGAGGCCTGCTGCACCAAGGATACCGTGTCAAAGTGAGTCTCCCGTCACCTCATTTTCTCAACCCTTAGGGTTCATCTGCAATCTTCATCTCACGACCGAATCGCTCGTCTGACCCCCGACCCGCACCTCTTCTCTCAGGATCGATGATAACGGCAAGCTCTACAGCGACTACGATCTCGCCGCCTGCGGTATTTCCTCCGGCTGCAAGAAGTACTTCATCGAGGAGTCCTGCTTCTACGAGTGCGACAGGAACGTCGGCAAGTGGCGCAAGCACGCTGAATGCGATGGCGGCAACAACGGCTGGGAGATCAGTAACATGCCCATCAAGGCGTCCTACTGGGACGCCTGGTACGAAGCTTGCAAGGACGACTACTTCGCCTGGGGCGAAGGCGGCTACTGGGACCTCCCCAAGTACACCGCCGACTCCTACAAGGGTGCCGGCGCCGCCAACACCAACACCGCTTACACCTCCTGCACCAAGTTCGGCGGCACCTACAAGAGCGGCAAGGAAGTCGCCGAGGTCATGTGGGGCGGCTCGTTCACCTACGAGACCGACGAGGCCAAGGGTTACGTCATGGCCTTCACCGACGGCCAGGCGAACCCCAACAACGCCATCTTCGCCGATAAGGCGTACCCCACCATGTGCCCCGGCCAGGAGGTGAACATCACCCACCCCGGCTTCGACACCGACGGGAAAACCAGGAAATCTTTCTCCGAGCTCTCCTGCCCGGCCGACTGGCACCTGGAGGTCTCCTCCGGTGTCAACTACTCCCCCGCGGCCATGGTCCGTGCGCCATTCGTGGCCATCATGGGCGTCGTCTTCGCCGCCCTCGCCGTGATTATGTAAAGCTCCGTCACTTTACGCTAATCACTTTTCGCGTTTTCGCGGAAAAAAACAACCTATTCTTTGACGGCACTGGGGGTGTCCTCGGCTTTTACGAGCCGAGGTCTGAGATTATACCCTTAATCACCGGATCGCGGTAATGCGCGCGTCGGGAAGTGCTGAACTTTGCGGGTCAAACCCTGTTTGACTCGCGGAGAGCTGTACTGCTACGCTGCCGGTCTAAAGAGATTCAAAAATATTAAAAAAATCCAAAAAAAGACCAACGGAGGCGTGGGAGAGTCTATCTTAGTTTTCTAATATAATCTTTCCTTCAACTCCAACGCATGGTGGCCTAACTCACGTTCGGACGATATCCTTGCCAACCCCCGTCTCCGCCGTCCGTCCCGCAACCTCAGCCGCGTCCGCCGAGTCCTGGTACGACGTTCTCATCGAAAACGCGTCCACCAGCACCTCGTTGGGAGGCGCCCACCTCTCGGACACCAGCGTCTCCACGTCACGCAGCAACTTGGCCGCGTCCACCCCGCGTGCCAAGTCCACCTCCATCCCGAGCACGGTGGACACGTGCGGCAGCAACGCGTCGTTCCCGGCGAAGAGGTACTTGCACACCTGCTTCAGCTTGCCAACCTTGAAACGCTCGCAATCCTCCGATACCGATCGACCCCGCCGCCGACGACGCTTACCATCCTTCTCCTGCCTCTCAGCCTCCCCGAACACTTCGTCCGCGAACCTACGGAGAAAACCCCGGATCGCCTCAGCCTCCTCCTCCACAGACATGTCCCACTGATCTTCACACGTCGAATTGCCCGTACGGAACGAGTCGTCGGAAAGCGCCGCTAGGCACCTTCGAAACACGAGCGGATCCTGCACTGCGCCCCGCCCGATCATCACCCCGGCGCACCCAGTCTCCCGTACCATCTTCGCCGCGAGCGACGCGCTCGTCACGTCCCCGTTTCCGACGACGGGAATGTGGAGTAAATCGGCGGCGAACGCGATGTCGTCCCAGTCCGCTCTGCCCGAGTATCCCTGCGCCCGGGTCCGGGGGTGTAAGGTGATGAACTCCGCGCCTCCCTCCTGCGCCGCCAGGAGGTTATCTCGCAGGAGCCCGCGGTCGTCGAAGCCGCTGCGGAGCTTCACGGTGACCGCGCATCCCGTCCCGGCGACACCCCGTGCGACGGCGGCGGCGCACGACTCGACGTCGCGCGGGTCGCGGAGCAGCGATGACCCGGCGCCTTTGCCGGTGACGACGTTGGCGGGGCAGCCGCAGTTGAGGTCGACGCGGGGTGCGCCGCCTTCATTGGCGAGGAACCGCGCGCATCGCTCGAGGAGTTCCTCGTTGGAGCCCATGAGCTGCGCGGCTAGGAGGTTTGGCGCGCGGGACGTCGGCGGGGGTGTCCCGAGCGCGTCTTGGTCCCATTCGTTCCACGCGAATTTGGTCCAGTCCGTCAGCTCGTCCGCGTCGTATCCCGTCAGCGCGATGCCCCGCAGCAACTTCTCGGGCCGGGCACCTTGCGACAACACGCCCGGGACGCGCGTGAACTCGCGGCACGCCTCGTCGAATCCCCCGGTGGAGAACGCGAGGGCTCTTCTCAAACGCCGGTCACCCAACCCTTCCATCGGCGCCAGGAAGAGGGGAGGGACGCCGCCGCTCCTGCCGCGCTCGAAGAGCGCGGCGTAGTCCCTCCGCGGCGGCGGCGATGATGGAGACGCGGTATCCGCCGCGCTCGCGCGCGGACACAACGCGCACCTCGCCAGCGCCGACATCGCGCTCCGCCCAATGGCCCCAAGTCAAACCCTCGAGAAGCCAAAAACCTCGAGCGGCGTAACGCACGAGGTCTCAGTTGCAATGGCGTCGGCCGCGGCGGCGGCGCGTGGGTTAGTCCCTTGGCGTCGACACCCGCGCGCGTCGACACACGCATCGGCGTCGTCCAGCGCGTCTCGCCTCTCGCGCGTGGACGACGCGCAGCCGGATACGAAGGGAGAGGCGCTGGCGTCGTGGCTGAGGACCCACGATGGGTTCGAGGATTTGGGCGTCGCCGTCCGATGGATGGGGGAGGCGCGCGGGTTCGCGGGAGTGGCGGCGCGCGGCGTGGAGGAGGGCGACGTGCTCGTCCGCGTACCACACTCCGCCATGCTCACCGCGGAGGACGCGCGCGTGTGCCCCGTCGTCGGCGACGTCGCGTCGCGAGTCCCCGACACCGCCGCTCTCGCGTTGAAGCTCCTGGCCGAAAAGGACGCGGGACGCGGGAGCGCGTGGAGCCCGTGGATCGCGACGCTGCCCACGTGGGAGCAGACACAGGCGACGCACCCACTCGCGTGGTCGCGCGAACGCCGCGAGCGCGTCCTGCGAGGCTCGCCGACGCTCGCGCGCCTCGAGTCGATGGTGGCGTCATGCCGCGAAGACTTTGACGCCCTCGCAGCGGCGTGCGGCGACGCGGGGACGACGCCGCCGAAGCTCGAGGACGTGACGTGGGCGCGCGCGATGATATCCAGCCGCGCGTTCTACCTCGAGTCGGACGACGACGGCGATGGATACGGGGACGAGTGGTGGGATGAAGACGAAGACGAAGACGAAGACGAAGAGGAAGAGTGGCCGGATCCGTCCGAACTCGACCGGGGAAGCCTCGACGACGACGACGAGTTCGAAGCCTTCGGCGGCGTCGACGACGCACCGATCGACGACACGTACCGGCGAACCGGCGCGTTCGTCGCGTTCGTACCCTGGGCGGACGCGCTGAACCACTCGTCAACCGCGGACGGCCGCTCCGTGCTCGCGTCCACTACGGACTCAAACGGCGTCCAACGCGCCGAGCTCCGAGCCTCGGCCGCGTACGTCCCGGGCGACGAGGTGCACGACAGCTACGGCGTCGGGCTGACGAGACAGGATACGTTTCTTCGGTACGGGTTCGTCGAGGTGTCGGACACAATGGGGTGCGAGGATTCTGTCGACGTGGCGGGTACGGAGTTTCTCGCCGAGCTCGGGAAGTCGCGGAGAGATCCGTCCGGGAACGAGGATAACTCGACGACGCGGCTGGACCGAGTCGGTTTGGGTCCGAGCGAGACGTCAGTGAACGTGACTGCGGGTGGCGTGGGGGAGTCAGCGCTGGCATGGTGCGAGGCGGTGGCGGCGGAGGTACGCGGCGTGGACGACGGAGAGGATCTCGGTGAAGCGTGCGTCGCCGCACTCGTGAGGACGTGCCAGTTGATGCTGAGTAATTACCCCGAGCATGTCCTCCCCGGGGCACACGCGGCGGGGGAAGAAGAATGCGCGTGCGGGGAAGACGCCGCCGCGCTGGTGCTGGCGTCCGAGGCTCGCGCGTTGACGGGGTTCGTGAAGTGGGCGAACCAGGGTGGGAAGCCTCGGCGGCGGTGACGATCGGAACCGAATGATAGATACCTTCATTAAAAAATACCTTCGTACCTTCGAACAGAAGGTGGTCAAGTCTTAGTCGCGACTCCACGCCCACGAGATGAACCCCGTACGACCCATCCGCTGCACGTCCACCTTGATGATCCAGAAGAATGGCTTGAGCACCGCGCTCAGCAGCGGCCGCAGGACTTTGTTCCGTCTCGCCGCCGGTCCAACGTCGCTCCACGGGGACGGCGTCGTGGTCACGTCCGCGTCGAGCGATTCCATCCTTCGCATGTCGTCGTCGTCTAAACCGAACCCGAACACCTCCGCGTTCTGCGCGATGCGTTTGGGGGTGACGGACTTGGGTATGACGACGACCCCGCGCTCCACGTTCCAGCGTAGCAGCACCTGCGCCGGTGTCACGCCGTGTTTGTCGGCGATGGATGCCACGGTGGAATCCGTGAACACCGCACCGCCCTGAGCCAGCGGGGAGTACGCGGTGACTGCGATGTCGTTGGACTGGCACCATCGCACGAGCTCGGTGTTTGGGAGCAACGGGTGCGACTCGATCTGGTTCACCGCGGGTTTAATTCGCGCGTCGCGGATGAGCTCTTCGAGTTTAGGCCTCGAGAAGTTTGAGACGCCGATGGAACGGATGAGGCCCTCGTCCACGCACCGCTCCAGCTCGCGCCAGCACTCGAGGATGCTGGCGTCCGCGTCGTCCTGCATCAGCGTCCCTCGGCGCCAGCACACCGGCCAGTGGATGAGGTAGAGGTCGAGGTACTCGAGCCGCAGGTCTTTCAGCGTCTGGAGCAAACCCGCGCGGACGTCCTCCGGTCGTCTGCGATCGTTCCACAGCTTGGAGGTGACGAAGAGGTCTGTCCGTGTCGCCACGCCGCGGGCGAACGCGTCCTCGAGGGCCTCACCGACCTCGTCCTCGTTCGCGTACGCCGCGGCGCAGTCCAGGTGGACGTACCCGGTCTCCAGCGCGGCCTTCACCGCGTCCCTAACCTGGCCCTTTGGCGCCTGCCAGGTGCCGAGCCCGACCATCGGCTGCGTCGCCTGCGAGGAGAGCCGGACGGAGGTCTCGCCGGGCGCTGAAGCGGACGACGGCGCCGTCGATCTCGCGCGCACGTCGCGATGTGTACCGACGCCGGTGCCCGGCATCCGGGTCGCACCCGCGCCCAGAGGCGCGCCGCTCGCGGCGGCGAAGCTCATGTCGAAGTGGCCGACGTGTCTCCGCTCTCACGCGATTTACCGTATGGTTGCCTATTTGATAATTAAACGGCCGTATGGGTATTCAGTCATCGTTTCTCTTGGATTCGGGAGATCTACGCAGGAGATCTACGCCAATAAGGACGCGTTGTTGCCATTTCCTTCCGCGCAGACGAACGACCACGCCTCCATGTCCGCCTCCGCCGTCCTCGCCGTCTCCACGAAGGTCCCAACGACCACGCGACGCTCCGCTCGCGCCCAAGTCCGTCGCACCCCGGTCGTGGCCACCCCGGTAGTCGCCAAGCACCAGGCCGGTGCCTTGGCGCGGAGGACCGATGAGCTGGCGAAGACTTTCGCCGTCGGGTTCGCGTCCGTGATGCTCGCGACGACGCCCCTGGCCGCTGAAGCGAAGACCCCGTACGAGGGCCCGTTCGAGGTGTTCAACAACCCGGCGGTGCTCGGCGGCACCTGCGTGGCGGTGTGCTGGGGTATCCCCCAGACGGTCGGCATGGGCGTTTTGGCTGACAAGGAGAAGAAAGGGCGTGAACAGCTGTCCCAGTGGGGCGTCGACACCTCGGACGTCGAGCAAGGGAGCTGGGGTAGGATTCGGCAGATGCTGAAGCGCGAGGCGGAGGCGCGGGGAGAGGAGATGCCCAAGATCTGAGCCCGGCGGGTGACGGTCATCGCGTTGCAGTCGCGGCCATCTTGTAAATTTCTTTCAATAATCTCTGAAGAACTCGTCCACGAAATTCGTCCCGCCTCGGCACAACCGAACGCGCGTGGATCCAATCGGAACACCATGCCCGGCAAGGAAGGCGGCAAGGCCAAGCCTCTCAAGAAGGCGAAGAGCAACAAGGGAGAGCTCGATGACGACGACATCGCCTTCAAGCAGAAGCAGAAGGAGGACGCGCAGAAGCTGAAGGCGCTCAAGGAGCAGGCCGCCGGCAAGGGCTTCGGTGCCGGGATGAAGAAGTCCGGCAAGAAGTGAGACGCCGATAGCTAGGTCGAGGTCGTCACGGCCTCGACGACTTGTGATGACCATCAGAGCCTCGTGGGCTGAACCCGTGCCGAGTCCCCCGTACAGAGCGGCCGCATCCGTCACCGCCCCGGAAACTAGGTCTAACTCTTAGAACCGCGTGCCGTATTCACCCGCTCGCGCCACCCTCGAGCCACCCGGCCTGGCTCCCGTTCCGCGGCGATGGCCCTCACGGCGCGCCAGTCCACGCCCCCGGTGACCTGATGCAGGCTCATCACGGGCCCGCGCGATGGCACGATCTGGGGGAGCGCCACCGCCCTTCGTTCCACGTTCCTCCAGTGCGCCAGCATCTTCGCTCTCATCTCGTCCTCGTTTGGGCACGCCTCTTCCTCGAGCCGGTTTCGCGACGGTCCCGCGACAGTCGGGGCGCTTCTGGACGCCACCGGCCCGGTCGCCGCGGCCGACGGAGGTCCCATCCTCGCCCGTGGGTCTCGATTCTCCCCGTCCCTCTCCCTGTGGAGTGGCCGCCTCCGCGCGTCCGGGGAACCGAAACGGCACCGACGACAAAAAAAACTTTCACGCCAAAACCATCATTGGCCACGTCGCGTGTCTCTCAGCTCACTCCGCCGGCAGCCGAGGCGCGGGCGACATGACCCTCGCGACGAGCGCCGCGAGGTCGGCGCGTCGAGCGATGCTCACCCTGGTCCCACGATCCCCGTGCTCGGGTCCGACCGCGCGCGACGCACTCACGGCGTCGAACGCCTTCCCGCGGAGCTGCGCGTCGTCATCGTCGTCGCGCCCGTGGTCCGTATTGACGCGCGGCGTGTCGACGCGCGTGGTGTCGTGCGGTAACGGCGACTTCGGCAGGCTCGGACACGGCGGCGACGGGCGGGGACGCGCGGGACTCGGGATGAGCGCGGAGACGTTTCAGCCCATGACGGGCATCCCCCAGGTGCGACACCGCGACCTCATCCATCCATCCCGTCGTCACCTTACATGACATCGTCACTCACCTCTTCCCTCCCCACGGCCATCCATCCACAGGGCCTAAACGTCGTATCGGTATCCGCGGGCGGGTCACACACCGCCGTCGTCACCGCCGACGGCGCCGTGTACACGTGCGGGCTCAACGAGCACGCCCAGCTCGGCCACTCCCCCGACGCCGGCTACGTCCCGACCCTCCACCCCGTCGCCGGCCTGCCCCCGCACGACCCGGTTGTCTCCGTCAGCGCCGGTCACCACCACACGGTGTGCGTCACGGAAGGCGGCGAGCTGTGGGCGTGGGGACGGAACGATACGTCACAGTGCGGCCTCGGGGCGGACGCGCCGAGTGTCGTGGCGCTGCCAGCGTGGATATCCGGCGCTTCACCCGGAACGCCCGGAAACGCCGGCGGAGTTATCAGCGTCGCCGCGGGACCCAGGCATAACCTCGCGGTGACGGACAACGGCGCGGTGTACACGTGGGGGGAAGGTAAGGAAGGCGTGCTGGGCCACGGCGCGGACGAGTCGTGGCGGTGGGGGTTCTGGATGGGGGATACCGTCGAGCCGGCGCCGAGGTTAGTGCGGGGTTTAGCGGAGAACGGGGTCGAAGTCGCGAGCGCCGCCGCCGGCTTGGCGCACTCGGTATGCGTCGACCGCACCGGGCACGTCCACGCGTGGGGGCAAGGGCGGTTCAACCAGCTCGGGATGGGCGCCAAGAACGCACCCGCGTTCACGACGACGCCCACGCGCGTGCCCGCGCTCGGACGGGTACGGCAACTAGCCGCGGGGGGTAACTTCACCGTCGCGGTTGGGGTCGACGGGCAGATGGTCTCGTGGGGCGCCGACGGAAACGGCGAGCTCGGCCTCGGCAACTCCAACGATAAGCGCGGGGACGTGCCGCGGCCGGTTCACAACACCGCGAAGGCGTCGTTTCTGTCCGCGAGCGCGGGGTGGAGGCACGCGGCGGCTGTGTCGAGCGACGGGCGGGTGTGGACGTGGGGGTGGGGCGGCAGCGTCGGTCAACACGGCGACGACGCGGACTCGACGGGCGGGCAGCTCGGCCTGAGGAACGGACAGAGCGACTTCTGGGAGCCGACGCTCGTGGAAGGGTTAACGGGCAAGGCGAAGGCGGTGTCGTGCGGGTTCAATCACACCGTGGCGGTGCTCGTGGACCCGTGAGTGAACGAATGGGCGGGTCGATTGAATTACATGAAAAAAATCATTTCGGAATGTCGCCAAACACACCCGCGCGGGTGAGTTCCCTGTGAGCGACGCGGAGCAGACACACCGCCGCGAGCACGTTGAAGAAGAACAGCATCAGGAACACCTTCGACCAACGCTCCTGGAAGTCATCGTCCACCATGGACGACGACGCCACCATCCGAGTCACGTTGGCCAGCACCTCGTGCGCCTTCTTTCGCCCTTCGTCGGAGCCGTACATCGACGGCGCGAACGTCGCCTCGCTGACGTACCGCCCGAGCCCCGGCTCCTCGTGACCCAACGACGGCATCGTCCCGAACGCCATGGCGTTGGTCCGTCGCGCCCGGTCCGGGTCGACGACATTTGATTTTTCGCCGAGTTCGCCGAGGTCGTGAATCAAACCCTTCACGCCGTGCGCCAGCCCCTTCTTCCGCCCGCCCGCCATCGCCGCCGTGCTCTCCACGCGTACATCGCTCCCATCCCGCTCGTCGCTCCAGTCCCGCAGCACAAAGTCCGTCGCGCCGCTCGCCATGTCCTCGGTGATGTTCCCAGTGAGCCGCGGCTGCGAGTGCGCCTCGACCAAATCCTCCACCGTGGTCTCGTTGCCTGTGAACAAAACACGTCGTCACTCACATTGTCCATACGGAAATAAAAAGAAACTCACCGTTCACCGCGTCGTCCAGCGCCTTTTTGATCATCACCGCCGTCTTCGTCTCCCCCGCGCTCGCGACCATACCCACCAGCGTCTGCCCCACCGCCGCACCCAACGTACCGATTCCGTCGATCAGACCCGAGAGCGACGAGACCAGGCCTGGTTTACCGAGCTCAGCCGCGGCGACGCCGAGGTCGACGGACACCGCGGTGCCGTACATGTGCGCAGGTCCCCCCGTGAAGACTCCGATGATGCCGAACGCGACTGCGTAGTGCGGGATGGACCGTTGCAGCGCCGGCAGGAATAACAAAGGCAGCGCGCCGAATATGTACGACACGAAGAACCCCGGGGACCTGGTACCCCCGAACTTGTCCGTGACGTACCCGAGCAAGGTGCATCCGACGATCATGGCGACGTCGAAGAGCACGGTGAGGTTATCCGCCGCGGCTTGGCTGGATAAGGTGAGGGTGAGGTAGTACGGCATCCAGAACAGGATGGTGTACGTCACCGTCTTGATGAAGAAGTAGGACATGGACCAGTCCAGCACCCCAGGGACGGACCACGCCTCTTTCAAACCCGAGAAGACGCCGGTGATGTTCGCCGGCGGCGTCGCTTTTTTCTTCCCCTTGGCGCCACCCTTCCCCTTCCCGTTTGGTAAGAGCGGCGCCGTCTCGTCCGCCTTCTTCGCCTCGTCCGCGCGCTTCTTGTTAAGCCCCATCCACGCGCGGTCCTCGACGCCCACCGCGAGCAGGACCGACACCGCCGCGAGGTAAATCGCGATGGCCCAGAACACGTTCGTCCACTGCTCCGTCGTCTCGCCCCTCTCGACGTGGCTGCCGACGCCGCCGCTCCGTTCCAGCACGTGCGTCGCGACGGACAGGCCGATGATGTCGCCCGCCGCGCCGGTGGTGCTCCACATCCCGAGCACCAGCCCGCGCTTCTCCGGGTTGACCCATCCCGACGTCACCGCGACGAGGTTTGGGAACCCGAGGGACTGAACGAACCCGTTCACCGCCCACAGCGGCATGTACATGAGCAAACCTTGCGTCCACGCCTCGGACTTGTCCGTGGGCAGCGGCGTGATCCAGCCCATGGACAGCAGCGCCATCGTGGCGATCACTACCGCGGTCCCGGCCAGACCCACGATCGCCATCGTCTTGTTCCCGTACCTCGCGCCGATCGATCCGGCGAACAAGAGGCCAGTGCCGTAACACACCAAGAACGTGGTGTCCAGGTACCCGAGCAGCT
>Ga0302114_10000510_pt1 | contig 27190 bp, 17 predicted proteins | sample AG5_Surface_MG_FD_203107 | JGI IMG/M metagenome (GOLD analysis project Ga0302114, IMG submission 203107) | Marine microbial communities from Western Arctic Ocean, Canada - AG5_Surface | ecosystem: Environmental > Aquatic > Marine > Oceanic | place: Canada: Western Arctic Ocean | collected...
TGCAGCGCGCCGGGAAGCCGTATGATGTCGGGATCGGCGAAGAGGTTGTACAGGAACGGCTGCACGTCGTCCAGGGTCTCCGGGCCGCCGAGGTTGAGGAGTAGGACCCCGACGACGTCCTCCTTCTCGTCGACAGCGTTCGTGCCCCAGTCGGTCATGGACGGATCGGACACCGCGCGCGCCGCCACCGACGATCGGGGTTTAGCGCGCCCGAGGCTCGTCCCGATTTTGTGCGAGCCTCGGAAACCCTTCGAGGGGGAATGGTCACCGTCGCGTAGTCGAGGCGCGCACCCGGCGCTCTCGACGCGCGCTCCCGATCCCACAGCCCTCGTCGCCGCGGCGCGCCTCGACGATGTGCCCACCGCGCTCAGGTCGCCCCTGATCATCGCGGGAGACGCGCCCATCGCCGCGCGCACCGCCTCCGCCATCGCTCCCACCGTAGACTACTTTCCGCGCGACACTCGAGCAGCGCGACGTGTCCGTCTCCCGCAAAAAGCGGCGCGCCGTGTCCCTGACGCCGCCTCTGGAGCGCGCCCGTCGTGGGTTTGGATGGAATTTACGCCCCCGTGCGTCCCGCGAGTGCCGATCGGTGAGAAACGAGGTCCGAACACGGCCCGAGCCTTCACACCGGTCGCCGCGCGAGTGGCGTCGACGCGGTGCCGTCGACAGATTTTGTCGTCTCGCTACTTTATGTGATCTTGTACACGTCTCCCGATCATAAAGCAAACGTGATCCACGGTTCGGGCGAGTGTCAAACTCTTGCTGGTTGTTGATAGGAAATCCCAGTGCATTTATGATTAAAATTTGAATTTGCAATTCGTATTTCAGAATCGAAAAGTACAGCGTCACCGGTTAGAAAACTTTTGCCCGAATGACGAATGACGAGTGAACCGTTTGGTCGACTTCGCCGGATTTTCAACAACCAAACTGGGGCGGCAGCAATTCCAGCTGGATTCCGCGCGGGTGGAGGCGCCGAACGCGTTGAGGACCGGCCGCGGGGTTCAGGGTTCCGAGCTGCGATCACGTCCCTGACGTTTCGCCAGATGTCACGGGCCAAGGAGAATTCGATGACGCGGCGGGTGAGCATGGACTACAAGCTCACGCCCATCAAGCTGGCCTGCAAGGATGAGGAAATCGATCTCGTGAGTTTATTTTTATTTACGTATGGGCAACTAGACTGACGTCGTGTTTTATTTACAGGAGTGGGACGGAACCTTCGCGGACCTGACGCGCGCGTTCACCGAGGAGTTCACCGAGGTTGAGCTCCCGAAGACGCTCGAGCTGTTGGATAGGAACAAGGAGTGCAGACGCGCGGCGTCGCGCGTGTTTCGGCTGTGCCTACGCGACGGCCCGGTGTGGGTTAAGGAAATGGAGGGCGGATCGTTGGCGTTCGAGGGATTCGACCCGGGCGAGGTGAAGGACGGGGACGTCATCACCGTGAACTTCGAGATGTACAACAAGATGTTGGACACCATCGAGGACGTGAAAAAGAAGCTCATCCAGGAGAAGCTGAAGAAGGCGGAGAAGGCGGCGCGCAAGAAGGCTGCCCTCGAACGTAAGAAATCAAGGTCATTGACATCGATGGCGAGCATCAAGGATTTGGGCCAGCAGAGCATGAAGAAACTGAGCATGAAGGTCGGATCGTTCGACCTACGGGCCATGTACGATAAGAAAGGCGGCGGGGATCTCGAACTTTCGCTGGACGAGTATAACAAACTCGACGCCAAGGGGAAGGTGTGGTACACGCTGGAGGAGCCCACGTCGAGCATGACGGCCGCGTTCATCGCCACTTTCATGTCGTCGCTGATCCTCTTCTCCACGGTCACCTTCTGCGTCGCCACACTGCACGGGGTGTACCGAGAGGACACGCCGAAAGACTCGGTCTGGTTCATCAGCGAAGCGTTCTGCGTGTGCGTGTTCACGTGCGAGCTCGCCGTGCGAATCTGGGCGTGCCCCGAGCGAAGGACGTTTTTTGAGAATTACCTCAACGTCATCGACGCCGTCGCGATTCTCCCGTTCTGGATCGAGATTGTCATCTTCGGCGTCACCGGAGAGGACACGGAGGTTCCGGGACTGTCGGTGCTGCGCGTCATCCGCATGATCCGCGTGCTGCGGCTGCTGAAGATGTCCAAAGGGAGCGTGTCGCTCTTCGCCGAGACGATGCAAAAGTCGTTCAAGCCGCTGAACATGCTCTTCATGATCCTCGCCGTCGTCACCATCGTCGCCTCGGCGCTGATGTACTTCATCGAACGCGGGCGGTACAACTACCTGATGGAGTTCTGGGAGAGGCCCGTGGCGTACAGGTGCCAGGTGTCCATCACGTCCAACGCGGCGATGGGCGCGTCGCCGTCCTACAAAGCCGGCGAGGGCAACGACTGCACCTTAGTCTCCGTCGCCGCCGACCAGCTCAGCGCGGGGTTCCTCTGCACGTACCCGTACAAGAAGAACCCCAACTGCGTCACGGTGTACGAGCAATCGCCGTACAACTCTATCATGCACTCCTTCTGGTGGTCGTGGGTGAGCATGACGACGGTGGGCTACGGTGACGTCAACCCCAGCACCATCCTTGGTAAGACTTTCGGCATGGTGGTGGTGGTGGTGGGAGTGCTGGTGATCGCGCTGCCGGTGACGGTGATCGGGAGCAACTTCTCGGTGGGGTTCAACAAGCAGGAGGCTGAGCGGGAGAACGCGGAGAAGAGGGAGCTGGTCGATGAACGGAGGCGGCTGGCGGAGGAGGCGGCGGCGATGCGGGACAGCGTCAGCGGGAGCGAAACATCGTCGCCAAACTTTTCGCGGCTGCAGTCCCTCAACGACGACAGCTCCCCCGCCGTTCCCAACCGCGCGTAGGTGGGCGATCGTGTAGCTCGTCGGTTGTGAGATTGTGACAAAAAGTGTTAACATCATGAACCAGAAGCTCGCCGGTCAATAAGAGTTACCAGAGGACCCGTCTCCAGGCCCGGTACTTGTTAGGGCCTTCCGGGTTCTTGAACAGCCGAACCTTGATCGAGTTCCTGTAAACCTTCCACTCACTTTTCTCCGCGACGAACTCGTCGAACGTCCGCTCGCACCTGAAACGCAAGTGCCGCACCACCGGCTCGGGCTCGTACGGGTTATCAGGGTCGTGTTCCTCGTCGACGTGGCCGCGAACTTCAACCTCGAAACTTCGCGAGTTTCTGTCACCGAAGGACACGTAGACGCCGTCGCCGCGCGCGTCTGGGTCCTCGCTGCTGATCCGGCCCTCGGCGGACGCGCGCTCCGCGTCGACTTTCGCGCGTTGACGCGCCGCCGCGCCCCTCTTGTGCGTGGCGCCGACGCGCTGTAGCGGGAACGTGACGACGATGAACTTGGATCTGTCGGCATCTTCGAAGTAGTACTCCCTCATGGGCTCGGGTTCCGCCCGGGGTTTGGCGGGGTGCGATGTCTTGAGCAGCGTGCCGTGCCCCGGGGGCATCGGCGCGCGTGGCTCGGAGACGGACGTCGTATCGGACACCGCGTGTGCGTAGTAGTAGTCGCTCTTACTGGACAGGCGGCTCGACCCGGGAACTACGGCGGCGTCGTTGATCTCGCGAAGATTCTCGCCATTCTCGATCTTCGTGCCGGAGGTTGGGGGCATGGGCGCCGCGAGGTCGTCGGTGTCCCTGCGCTCGTGCGCGTAGTAGTACGAGCTACCGCCCGCGCGGTCCAGCGCGGCGTCGATCGGGCTCTTCGCCACCATGGTCGACGCGCGGGTGGGAGATGGAGTGCACCCGAGTGTTGGGATGGGGCGTTTTTCTTTTCGAGCGTTTTCCGAGGATCGGCGATTTTGGCCGTTGGCACAAGTCAACGATTCAGGTGGGCACCTCGCTGCGCCCCTCCACAACCGGGCAGCGTCCGCTCACGCCGAGGGCATCCAGGGCATCCGCGACGGCGTCCTCGGATACCCGCGATGGCGCCGAGGGCGGACAACGACAACCTCCACGTCGCGCACGTCGCCGAGCTACCCAACGCGTCGCAGTGCGGCATCTCGGGCCCTCGCGCCGGAGTCGTGTACACGGGCAGCGCCGATGGGCCGGTGCTGTCGTGGTCCCCGTCGGACGGTAAGGCTTCCATATGCGTCGAGCGCCCGAGGGATAAGCCGGCATCCGCGGTGTGCCTGGTCAACGGCACCGACCTGTGGGTCGGCGGCGTGGCCGGCGACCTCACCGCGTACACCGTGCGCGGCGCCGACGGCAAGCCCAAGAAGGCTGTCGCCAAGGTGAAGGGCTTCGTCGCGCACGCCAAGGGGGTGAACTGCGTGAAGCAAATCGTGGGAAAGATCAACACGTTCGTGGTCACGGGCGGTGCGGATAAACACGTGCGCGTGTGGACCGTCGAAGGCAAGCCACACGCGGCGAGCGCCCACCACGGCGGCGCGGTCACCGCGCTGGTGGTCTTCAAGGAGAAGAACAATCAACCAGCCGCGGTGTGGTCGGGCGGCGCCGACGGCAAGGTGTACGCGTGGAAAGACGAGAAGGGCGACTCTGCGATCGACGGCAAGTCCGGCAAGTTCCTCACCGGCCCGGGCAAAGGCGGGGTCACCGCCATGTGCGTAAACCCGGACGATACCGAAACGTGGGTCGGGTACGAAGATGGCCGCATCCGAGTCTTTGCCCGCGACACCGGCGCGGTGAAGAACGACAACTCGATGCACAGCAAGGCGGTGACCTGCTTGGTGCCGATGGGCGACCACGTGTGGAGCGCGTCGCTCGACCACCTCGTCGTCGCGTGGGACGCGCGGACCAAGAGCACGGTGTTCATCTTACCGGATCAGGGCGGCAGCGTGCGGGACATGTGCCGCGTGGGGTGGTCCATGTGGGTGATGAACGACAAGTGTGTAAACATCTGGGCCGCGGCGTCCAACGAACGGGAACTGCGCGGTAGGGTCAAGGCGATCAACGAGGAGCTCGACGGGGAGAAGACGGCGAGGGAGGCTGAGGCTAAACGCGCCGCGGATGAAAAGGATCGGCTGGAGACGCAACTCGCGGAGGCGCGGGAGCAGGCGAAGAAGGACCGCGAAGATGCGAAGAAGGAACTCGAAAACACCCGCGCCAAGGCTAATTTCCAGCTCGCCACCGCCAAAGCGACCGCAAAGCGTGTCAAGGAGGGGCTGGAGAACGAGCTCAAGGAACTCGGCGATAGCAAGGAGAAGGCTTTGGCGGATGCCAAACAGGCGGCGGAGTCGGAGGAGGCCCGGCTGAAGGAACAGGCGGAACGCGAGAAATCCCTCGCCGACGAGTACGCCCAGGGCATCAAAGACAGAGCCGCCGCCGACATCAAGCAGCTCCAGGACCAGCTCGAGGAGGAACGCAGGGCGCGGAGTGGGTTGGAGGCGGCGGGGGCCGACAGCGACGCGGCGACCAAGATGTTGGCGCAGGAACGAGACGACCTCCGCAAGGATCTGGCGGACGTTCGGAAGAAACTAAACGAAGAGGAGGAGCGAGCCGCCCTGCTGGCGAAGCAAAAGGATGAACTGGCGCTGGCCAAGGAGGCCAGCGAGGCTGAACTCAGGGCTGACGCGGAAGAGGCTGCGAGAAAAGCGGCGGACGCCATCGCCGCGCTCGAGCGACGCGCGGGTAACGCCGAGGCGCGCGGCGACGAGCTCCAGACGAACCTCGACCAGTCGCAGGCTGACAAGGCGGATCTGGAGAAACGCCTCGCCGCCGAGAAGGATGAGCACGCCGCCGCGCGAGATGCCGCCGCCGCGGCTGCCGCGGCTGCCGCGGCGGAGAAGGCGTCGCTGGAGAACTCGCTCGCGGACGCGGAGGCTGCCAAGAACGCCGCGGACGAGGCGGCGGAGGCTGCCCGCCTCGCCGCCGAGGACGCGGATGCCAGAGCAGCGCAGAGCTCGACGGACGCCGCCGACGCCGCCGCCCGCGCGGATGCGGCTGACGCGGACAGCGAAGCCGCCCGCGCGGAGGCTGCCGCGGCGGAGGCTGCCCGCCTCGCCGCGCTCAAGGCTATGGAGGATGCGCTGTCGGAGGCTGAGAAGGCGCGGCTCAAGGCTGAGGCGGAGGAGCTCGCGAGGAAGGAGGCGGAGGCGCGGCGAAGAGCCGAGGAGGACGCGACGCAGAAGATGCTCGACGAGAAGCAACGCGAGCTCAACGAACTCAAGCGACAGAACGAGAACGCGCACCACGACGCCGGGCGGGAGATCGAGCGGCATCTCCGCGAGATTGAGCACCTCAAGCGTCAGCTCGAGGAGGCTGAAGCGCGGGCGAAGCTCGGGATGAACAACCCCGCGCCGCCCAACGAAATCTTCGAGCTCCAGCGCCGCATCATGAACATCGAGGCTGAGCGCCAGCTCGAACAGATCGAGAAGGAGAAGGCGCGGCAGCTGCGCGAGGCGGCGGAGTCCCGGCGCATGGAGTGCGAGGCCAAGCTGCGGCAGGCGGAGGTTGAGCTCGCGAGGTCCAGAACCGCGATTGAACGCCTCGGGTCGCTCGAGGCGGATGTGAACCGGCTCGTCGCGGAAAAGGCGGAGCAAAAGCGAAGGTACGACGCGGAGCTTCGCGCGGCGACGTCGGAGGCTGACAGGCGCGGGAACAAGCTTGAGGCTGAGCTTCGATTCGTCCAGAACCTTCTGGAACGTAAACGTGACAAGAAACGCGCGCACAAGCGTCGCGGGGAGGAACTCGCCAGAAGGCTCGAGGAGGCTGTCGCGATTTCAAAGTCCATCTCCGCCGACGCGACAGTGGAGATGCACAAGGCTAAGGCGCTGGCGACCGTGGAGGCTAACGCGGAGATCGCCAAGCGCGCCACGCAGTACGAGGCCAACGCCGCGACCGCCGCGGCTGCCGCAGAGAACGCGGCACAGCTGTCGGAGATGCTCGAGCGTAAGCGCGCCAAGAAGAGGGCGTACAAGCTCGCGGCGACGGAGGCCAAGGAGGAGCTGATCAAGCTCAGGGAACAGTTCACCCGCGCGTCGCTCGACCGAGACAGGACGCAGAAGGCGCTCAAGATTTCCGTGACGAACGCGGAGAGCGCGGAGAAGGCGTACACCCAACGAACCGCAGAGTTGGAGGATGCGCTCAAGCAGGCTATGCGCGACTACAAGAACCAGAGCGCCGAGATTAAAAACTTGAAAGCCGCTAAGCTCAACGTTGACCGCGGGTACGAGCACGTCCGCGTGGAGAACGAGGGTCTGGCGCACGCGCTCACCACCGCCGAGGATGCCGCGAGGTACTACGAGAAGACCGCCGCCGATTCCGCGGTGGAGGCGAGCAGGGAGAAGGTTCGCGCGGAGGGTGAAATCGCCAGGCGGGAATACCTACAGCGGTACGCCGCCGCCGAGCAGGATTCGCGCCAGATGAAGCGGTCGTTCGATCAGCGTCGGCAGGAGGCGAGGGGCGGTGGGTTCGGCGGCGGGGGCGGGGTTGTCCCGGACGACGATTCGTTTCCGATTGAGAACGACGAAAACTCGGAGAATCCCGGGGCGGGTCGCCGCGACGGGTCGAAGGAAATTTCCGTTCGGGGGATGGACCCGGCGTCCGACCCTTCGTACGTCCGTCCCGCGGGCATGAGCAGTGAACACGTGGAACACCGGCGCCGGTACGAACGGCGGATCAAGGAGAATCGGTACGGCGACTTCGACGTCATTCCCCAGTGGCAGGAGCGTTGAGCAGACGCGTTCTTCGATATATTTCACAACTGATAATTTAATACGGGTACCTCCTGCCCTTTTCGAGGAACTTGAACTCCGCGGGTGCGGTCTCCACGTCGTTCGGTGCCTCCTGGGAGAGGTCCACCGGGTCCGCCATGGGATCCTCGAACATCTGAATCACGTAGTCCTTGGGCTTGCCCTTCATCTTCGGGTACAGGCGGTCAACCTCGGACAGCACGACTTCCTTGCGCTGGATGAGCACCGTCTTGGCGATGGCGTTTGACTCCTGGTTGGTCTTCCCTTTGGGCACCTGAAGCATGGCGACGCCGTTCCAGGTGACGTTGAGCGGGCCGGTCGCCTTGGTGAGCACGTTGAAGGTTGCAATGTCATCGCCGATGTCCTCTGTGTTTGAAAGGGTGAGGGAAGGGGTTCGGTCAGGGTCTCGTCACGGAGAGGAGAGTCGGCGCCGGCTCTCATCGCGGGAAATAGATAAGGCTTCGGGACGGTCGGGCGAAGAAGGTGCGTGGCATCGCCCGAGACGCCGATGGACGGAGATCTTCCGCTTCATCCACGCCGTGGTGTTTTCACGGCCGCGTCATCGGGTCCGTCGTCGCATGATTCGACGGGCACGTCGCGGGACACTCACTCGCGAGACCGGGGAATCCCGCCATCAGGGCGCTGTCCTCCTTCTTCTCCTTCACCTCGTTGTCCTTCTGGTACTGCTCGTCGAACTCCTTGAAGAACGCCGCCTTCTTGCCGCGAACCACGACGGAGCCGCCGCGCCTGGTGTTCGCGGCGCGGCGGAGCGAGGGGGCGACCTTGGGGGTCGCCGACGCGAGGGACACGGTCACACAGGTCATGTCGGCTGCGACCGATAAAGTGGAGTGACGTGGGTTCTCGGACGAGCTTTCGGCGAGGACGAGCCTCGCGCTTTTGATATTTCTCTTGGACGGTGCCTACTGTCAGCTTACTTAGCGAGCGCGCGGTGGGTGGACGGCGTCATGGTCAGCGCGGACGAGGTCATGACGCCGGAGGTGTTGCGCGACGCGGTGAGATCCCGTCGTTAATTCCGCGGACCCGACATGCGACGTCCCACGCGACGCGCACCCAAACCTTCCCCGCCTCGGAACGCGCTCCTACATCTCGCTCCTCGAACCACCCGAAACGACGACGCTCACCTCCCTTCCTTCCCGTCGTTCACCCTGTACTACAGATCGCCGCGGTGGAGGAGCGCCGGGTGCTCGGACTGAGCCGCGGGGGCGACGGCGCCTACCGCCCGGTGACCAAATCGCGCCTGAGCGAGACGGACATCCTCATCGAGGACATCTTCGGCTACCCGGCAGCCGGGTTCCTCCATCCCGTCAGCTTCCAGTGGTCCCCCGACGGGTCCTTGCTCGGGAACCTCTTCTCCCCGAACGGCACGCTGGTGCGCAACCTGTACGCGTACGACGTCCGCGCGGGGCGCCAGCGGCTCCTCGCGACGCCCGCGCGCGAACACTACGCCGACGAGGCCGCACTGCCGCACGAGGAGAAGCTAAGGCGCGAACGCACGCGAGAGCTCGGGCTCGGCGTCACCAGGTTCGAATGGGCCAAACGCAGGGCCCACGGCGAAGCTCCACGGCTGATGGTACCCCAGTCCGACGGCGCGTACGTCCTAGACATCCTGGTGGATCACAGCATGGACACCGATTCGGTTCTTAACCCCAATAAGAACCTGGCCGTCGCCCCGCGCTTAGTGGCGGACTCGGGTGAAAACGGCGCCGCCGTGCTCGACGCTCGGCTCTCACCGGATGGCAGATGGGTCGCCTTCGTTCGTGAATGCGAGATACGCATCGCGCCGTGCGACCCGTCGGATGGGGACGGCCGGGACGAGGATACGGACAGGGACGAGGCGGGGTACTTACCGTCCGCGCGAGTCACCTTTGGCGCGTACGGCCGCGAGTGCACGTCGCACGGCCTCTCCGAGTTTATCGCCGCCGAGGAGATGGATCGGCCGGACGGGTTCTGGTGGTCGCCGTGCGGTACCAAGATCGCGTTCGCGCGCGTCGACGCGTCCACCGTGGACGAGTACCTGATCTATCACCCCTACGGCGGGCGAACGGAACGGCACAGGTACCCGTTCGCGGGGGGTACCAACGCGAGGGTGACGCTAGGAGTCGTCGACGTCTCGCCGCTCGTGACTGAAAATTGTGAAGAGGGAAAACGGGGAACGCCGCAACGAACGGGTGGTATATTCGGCGCCTGGGGGCACGGGTTCAAGCAGGAGGTTCAAGCCGGGCGGGATCGGTACTTCGCGCGGGAGAACCCGTCCGATTTTAGCATCACGTGGATGGACGTGGACGTCGGGCCGGGTGGGTCGAGGGGCGACTCAGAGGAGTACCTCGCCAGGGTCCGTTGGTCGGACGACTCGGAGCGTCTCTTGGCGCAGGTGCAGAGCCGCGACCAATCGTCCGTATCGCTCGTCCGCTTGGACGTACGCACGGGCCGGCGCGTCGACCCCGACCCGCTTCTCACCGAGCGCCCCCCCGCCGGGTGCGCGTGGGTCAACCTGGCGCCTCCGGGCACGACGCGGGAGCTTTCGTCATCCGTATCGGATCCGTCAGGTGAAGTTAAAGAGGGCGACTTCGTGTGGGGCAGTTGGAGGACAGGGCACCTCCACCTGTACGTGCACTGTGGACGCACGGGGGTGTGTAAGCGCGCGGTGTCGTCCGGTGACTGGTCGGTGGATGAGCTCGTCGGCGTGGACGAGACAAAGGGGTTCGTTTACTTCACGGGCGCCGCGGACGGGTCCACGCAACGACACCTCTACCGCGCCAACCTGTGGGGAAGCGACTTCACAATCACGCGTCTGACGCGAAAAGACGGGTGGAACACGTGCGCCATGGACGACGGGTGCGAGCGGTACGTGTGCGTGCACGGCTCGCTGGACCAGGCACCCACCGTGGAGATTCACGAAACCAGTCACGCGCCCACGGATGAGTCTTGCAGCGTCGCGACTCCGATTTTTAACTTTAAGGAAATTGTGGACTCCAAGGATCTGGCGCAGAGGTTCATGCGACTCACGCCGCCGACGCTGTTCGAAATCACCGCCGCGGACGACGTCACCACCTTGCACGGTGCGATGTACATCCCCGACGCCGACACGCACGGCCCGCCGCCGTACCCGTGCGTCGTGAGCGTCTACGGCGGCCCCCACGCGCAGACGGTTCAAAACTCGTGGCATCTCACCGCCGACGTCCGGGCGCAGAGCTACCGCGCGCGCGGGATGGTGGTGCTCAAGCTGGACAACCGGGGCAGCGCGCGCCGGGGTCAGTTGTTCGAGCGCGCCATCGTGGGTAACCTCGGCGCGTGCGAGATCGAGGACCAGGCGCTCGGGGTTGAGTATCTGGTGAAGGAAGGGTTGGTCGATCCAAGTCGGGTGGGAATTTTCGGGTGGAGTTATGGCGGGTTCCTCTCCGCGCTGGCGCTCTCGCGGCGTCCCGAGGTGTTTACGTGCGCCGTCGCCGGGGCACCCGTCGCGCGATGGGAGTGGTACGACGCGCACTACACCGAGCGGTACATGGGCACGCCGGAGAGTAACCCGGACGGGTACCGGAAGTCTTCGGCGCTCTCCGGGTGCGCTGACGTGGCGGGTCGGGTGCTCGTGGTGCACGGGGTCATCGACGAGAACGTCCACTTTCGTCACTCCACCTCGTACCTCGCCGCGCTGGAAGACGTGGGTAAACGGAGCGGGGACGGGTACGTGTTCATGCCGTTCAGTGACGAGCGGCACGTACCACGCGGCGCGCCCGACAGGATGTACATGGAGCAATCGATGCAAACTTTCCTGGAAGACGCGCTCCGGCCGGGACGACGCGGCGGGTCTAGCCGGGTACTCAAGCGCGACGGTGGGCCCGTGCACGCACCCGCGTGAGTAATAGCCGTACATGTGTCGTGTATAAGATAAAATGCCGCTGCTTTCGCGTGTTCAATCGTTCTATGTGTCCTCTAGCACTAAGATTACTTCTTGGCCTTCTCGGCGGCCTCCGTCGCTTTGCGCTCCGCCGCGAGCTTCTCCAGGAGGCTGCCCATGTCGGGTCCCGCCTCTTTCATATCCTTCTCCATCTTGGCGCTCTTCGCCGCGCCGTCGTCGAGCACGTGGCAGATTGGATCGCAATCGTTGGCGTACTTCACGTTCGCGAGCGCGGCGGGCGCGAGGTTGAGGGACACCGCGGCGGCCATCGCGAGCCCGATGGACACGACGCCCTTTTTCTTATCCGCCCTGACTGACTGATGCGCGGAGGCGACGACGGTGGCGCGGGTGGGAGCGCGGGTGGCGGGCGCGACCGGCGCGAGGGATGCGGTGGATGCGGCGATGGCGTTCATCATTCGTCCGGTCCTGCTTCGATGCGCGGGGTCGGTGTGAGGAACTGAGCGTTGTGACGTCACCACATCTTTCGCGTGTCGTGTCTCGGCTCGCGCGCTGTCAGGTGCCTTTTTCTACCGGTACTCGGTTTTTCGTCAGCGCGCCGCAGAGCGACGCGCGCATCGACGCGGCCTCTGACCGGGCACGATGGGCGATGACGATGGTTTCGTGATGAACCTCGCGGGCATGGACGACGGCGACTTCGACGGCCCGTCCAGGAAAGGTAACCCGCGCAAACGCGTGGTCATGAAGCCAGAGCGCAAGGGGCGGCACCGCGGATGGGCGGGCAAGCGCGCCGACATGGTGGGCCCCGGGGCGAAGGCGGCGCCCCGGGGTAAGCCCGCGGGTGGCAGGGGCGGTGGACGCGGTGGTCGCGGGGCCCGACCCGGCGTGGGTGCGTCCGGCGGCGGGCGCGGCGAGCAACCCGCCGACTGGGCGCCCGCCGACGTCGACGCGGGCGAGCGCGGAGCGGCGGCGGCGGCGGCGGCCGGGAGCGCCAAGTCGGGCGGTGGCAGGGGCGGCCGAGGCGGCCGAGGCGGCCGAGGCGCCGCCGGCGCGGGCGGCAGGGGCGGCCGAGGCGGTCGCGGTGCTCGCGGGAGCGGCAACGACGTCGAGGTCGCCGCCAACGACGTGGACGACGACGACGTCGACGAGTTCAACCCGAACGATTGGGCGTCGCTCATGCACAAAGCAATCAAGCAGCCCGACGAGGACGGCGGCGTGGTACCCGCGGCGCTCGCCAACGCCGGGCTCAGCGACGCCGCGAACGCGCGCGTCTTCGGCGCGGACCCGAGCACGTGGGAGGGCGCGGGCCTGCCGGATGTCTTCGTCGCTCACCTCCGCGATCCAAAGACGGGATACAAGAACCCGACGCGGGTGCAGCAGTTGAGCGTTCCACACATCCTCCGCGGCGACGACGTGCTGATCCGCGCCGAGACTGGGTCCGGTAAGACGTTGGCGTACATGTGCCCCATCCTCGCCGCGCTAGGGACGATGACGCCGAGGATCACGCGTGAAGACGGAACAAGGGCGCTCGTCATGGTCCCCACGCGCGAGCTCGCGGTGCAGGTGCTCGACACGTGCGCTAAGCTCGGCAAGTGCTACCACTGGGTGGTGTGCGGCGGGGTGATGGGCGGGGAGAACAAACAAAAAGAAAAGGCGAGGCTACGGAAGGGCGTCAGCGTGTTGGTCGCGACGCCCGGTAGGCTGTTGGACCACCTACGGAGCACCACCGCGTTCAGGGCTGACCTACTTCGGTGGCTGGTGCTCGACGAGGCGGACCGCATGCTAGACGTGGGATTCGAGGAGGACCTCAACGCCATCCTCGCCGACCTTAACCGCCGCACGGAAGGCGCGGGGGAGCGCGGCACGAGGTGCACCGCGCTCCTGTCCGCCACTTTGACCGCGGGCACGAGCAGGCTGGCGGATCTGGCGATGGTGGATCCCGTGACGATCGAGATGGATCCGGAGGAACCAGAGTACGTCTCGGAAGATTGGAAAAAGAACACGGAGTCATATGATGCGAATAAGGGTAAGGGTACGAACGAGGGCGGCATGAACGGCGCGATGGATGCGATGGCGAACGGGACGAAAACCCAGGAAGAACTTGCGCTCGCCGACGCCAAGCAGATGATCATGCGCATGCCCGAGCAGCTCAGGCACACCGCGGTGGAGGTGCCAGCTAAGTGCAGGCTCGCCGCGCTAGCCGGGCTGTTGGCGGGGTGGATGCAGGGCGCGGTGCCCAAGGTCATGGTGTTCCTGTCCTCGTGCGAGAGCGTGGAGTTCCACTATAGAATACTGTCGTGGCTCGCGCAGGGTGGCAGGGCGAAGGATGGGAAAGGAGCCGGCGCCGGTGACATCAACGCGGGTGGCTACTCGGTGTTTCGCCTGCACGGCGTCCTCTCCCAGACCGACCGCCGCGCCGTCTACCAGGGCTTCAGCAAGGCCACCGCGGGCGTGCTCCTGTGCACCGACGTCGGTGCCCGCGGCCTGGACTTCTCGGGTGTCGGCGCCACGGTCCAGGTGGACCCTCCGTCGGACCCGACCACGTACGTGCACAGGGTGGGCCGCACCGCGCGACTCGGAGCGGAGGGCGAGGCGGTTTTGTTCCTCCAACCCCGGGAGGTTGAGTACGCCACCGTGCTGGGGGACTTGGGGGTTAACTTCTGCGCGGCGTCGGTGCCCGCGATGCTGGACGTGTTGGACGGCGGCGGCGGCGGCGGGGGCGGGGACTTTGAGCGTAACCCGCACATGCACCCCGCGGCGCAGAAGCTACAACGGAAACTTCACGCCGAGACGTCGGGAGATAAGGAGCTGCTCACGCTCGCCAAGGATGCGTTCAGGTCGTACGTTCGGTCGTACGCCACGTTCCCGAGCGACATGAAGCACATCTTCCACGTCAAGCGGTTACACCTGGGCCACGTCGCGAGCGCGTTCGGGCTGAAGGAGGCGCCCGGGCTCATCGGCAAGTCCGCCACCCGCGAGCGGCTTCAGGCGGCGAAGGACTCCAAGCGGAAAGACGCGGTCAAGTCGAAGAGGGAGGCTTCGAAGAAGAGAAAGGCGAAGGCTGCGGGGAAGATGGCGCCGAGGAAGGCGGCGAGGGGGACGATGGTCGGCGCGGCGTAGACGTATGAAAGATTGTTACACGAAGACGAGAGTCACGTCGAACGAAGAACGACTAAAACGCCACCTGGAGATTGTGGTTTGCACTTGAACCTTGAATTTCCCGACTCGTCCCTTGTTTCGATGGATGAATAGAGCTCCACGACCTCATCTTCACGAAAGTAAGGGGCGAGTCGGGAAAAAACTAAACAGCACACGACATGAGTTCAAGTGCAAAACACGTCCTGAAAATCTCCAGGTGGCGTCGTGTTCCTGTCCGCGCGTGTACGTCATCGTCAACCCGCGGACCCTCAGCCGGGATAGGGCCCTCGACCGCCTTGGCCGCCCGCCGTGTGGTTACCCCCGAGACCGCTTCCTGGGTACCGTCCACTGCCGGCCCGATCCCACGCGCCCGGGAACCCGTACAGCCCGAGGAGCGTCACGGAAATCACGAAGATCACCGTCAGCCTGTAGAAGAGAAGGAGCTGTCGTAGCTGTCATACATCATCCACAGGACGGCTGCCCAAAACGTTAAAATCGTGACGATAAATAACCAGTGTACAGCGGCCACTGGCAAGTGATTGAATAGCTGCGGAGAGGAGTATCGGGGGAAATGCGGCGAGTGCCGTGTCAGTGCGGTACTCGCCGCCTTGTGGGAGCGAGCGGGGGGGTCGGATACGCGCTGGGAGACTCACCCACACCACTCCGATAATGGGTCTCGTCACGAGCCAAACCAGCCAGACCAAGGGGTTACGACTCCCCCAGCATATCCTGCCCTCCCTGGGGTCGGTATCGTCGAACGTTGGGTCCGCCTCGCCGTCGTGATCCCTCGGGTTTTCGTCGTTGACGCGCAACAGCGCCGCCCTCGCGCGCAGCATCGCCCTGCTTTCCTCACCCTGAAGCTCGGCTATGCCGTCGAGTCCACTCATATCTTCCAGGCAAACCTCGCAGGTGACCGGTTTCGTCCTCTTCACCTCGACGTAGTCCCACGCGCACGACTTGTGCATGTATCCGGACTTGCACGCGCACCCGAGTAGTACGGACTTACCGTCGCTGAGCGATATCGGCTCCAGGCAGATGCGGCAGAAGCGCTCCTCGCCGTCGTCTTCCTCCCCGGTCACTTCTTTTCCCTCGTCCGCTGGTTCGACCCTCGTGGTTTTTTCCCCGTTCGTCGTCGGCTCGACGATGATCTCCCCGAGCTCCACGTCGGCGCCCGCGTGGTCGCCTTCGCCGCCCAATGTTCCGTTCGCGTGATCCCCGCGTCGTCCCATGGTCCGCCGCGCCACACCGGGCGCGCTTGCCCCTTTGGCACTCGGTGAAAAGGGACAGCGACGGGTCTTGGCTTTTCCGAGGCAAAAAATGCTCTTCCGAGAAACTTTGCAAAATATGATCTGTAATAACAGGTACACATACGGATATGCAATACAAATAGGCGAATACAGGTTACATTCGAGGTGAAGTTTGTATGTATTTGAGTAGGAATGATCTCTAGATAATACGCATTAGACTCGAGCGCCAATCAGAGCCGAGGATCCTTATCTATCAAGTCTGTGACACGACCAACGAGAGGAGCGCAGTGCGAGCCGCAGTGACGCGTCCCGAGACGATACCGAGGGTAACACGCTTCAGCTCGTTCCCACACATCGCATAGGTCCGACGCTCGAGCAGAAACCGGAAGAAATTCATCGGTGAGCGCCGCGGTTGGAGCACACATCCGGCTCACTCTGCAACTTACACGTGCACGGCACGGCATTCGACTTAGTAGGACAGGTGGGACAAGATGGCGGTGGGGGTGATGACATCGACCGCGGCGCTGTCTGCGCGCGGATGCGTCTCGCGCATAACCACGCGTACGAGCGCTCATCGCGCCTCAGTCGCCCCGGTCGCCGCGACCGGCGACCGGCGCGCGCGGCACGCGGTTCCAAACCGAATCTCCGTTGGACCGCTGGGAGGAGTTGGCGCAGGGTTGCCGAGTGCGGTGCCGCGCGGGCGGTCCGCGGGTCTGGCGCGCCGGAAGGTCACGCGGGCGCCCGAGGCTGCGGCCGCTGGCATCTCCGCGCCCGGGACGGACGGTGGGGACGACGCCGCCCCGAGGAAGGCGAGCGGCAAATCCGCGGCGGTCCTCGCGGTCGCCCTGGGTGCCCTCGCGTGGGCGGGGTACGTCCTGACCCAAAACACGGTGGTTGGCCAGGCTGCGTACCAGGCGCTCGCCAAGACGGGATTCACCGCCGCGTTCGCCTTGATCTTCGTCAGCGAGCTCGGCGATAAGACCTTCTTCATCGCGGCGCTGCTCGCAATGAGGCTCGGCCGCTTCACCGTCCTCACCGGCGCGGTGTGCGCGCTCTCGCTCATGAGTTTCATCTCCGTCGCCATTGGCAAATTCTTCCAGCAGATCCCGGCGGCGATGACCACGACGCTGCCCGTGGGTGAGTACCTCGCGGTGGGACTCTTGCTGTTCTTCGGCGTGCGTACTCTCAAGGAGGCGCTCGACGTGGACGAGGACGGCGACGAGGAGGACGGCGAGCTCGCGGACGCGCAGGAGGCGGTGAGTAAGAGCGAGGCGGGGGCCAACAAGAAGCAGGGCTTTTTGGCGGGGTTCTGGGAGACGTTCACGCTGGTGTTCATCGCCGAGTGGGGCGATCGGTCCATGCTCGCCACGATCGCGCTGGGCGCCGCGCAGAGCCCCCTCGGCGTGGCGTTGGGTGCGTCGGTGGGTCACGTCGTGGCGACGCTCATCGCCGTCGTCGGCGGGGCGCTCCTGTCGGAGAAAATCTCCGAGAAGCAGGTTGGCATCACGGGCGGTCTCCTCTTCATCGTCTTCGCGGTGGCCACCCTCGCGGGGGTGTACTAACTAATAATTCGGGTTGGGATCCTAACCGATATGGGGTACTGGCACGGCCAGAATTGTGTGGGGTGACGCGCGAGGATCGCCCCCGCGCCTCGGTCGAGGCGCCGTCTTGTCTCTCTATTTTTGTCAAATAAATCCAAATCTATCGACTCACTCCGGCGGCAGGAGCTTCTGCAGGGTCCATATGAGCGCGACACCCACGAGCGCCCCCGCCAGGTGCGCCACGTGGTTCACGCCCCCCGCGCCTATCCCCCCGGCCGCGGCCGCCATCCGCGCTTCGCTCAGGAACCTCTCCACGACGAACTGCCCGAGGATGACAGCCTCGAGGAGCTTACGAAAGTCGGCGCGGATCTTGGTCAGCACGCCTATGGCGAACAGGCCGAACACCGCCCCGGACGCGCCCAAGGACACCGTCGCCGCCGCACCCACGCCGAGCAACCCGCCCGCGGCTTTGGGCAGCATGACGTAGCTCGCGAGCCCCGCGCCGACCCCGGTGAACAGGTACGAGAACCACACGCCGAACGCGCCCTCCTCCTCCTCGACGATTTTGCCAAAGACGTAGAGGAAGAAGATGTTGCCGCTGAGGTGCGCCCAGTTGGCGTGGCAGAAGATGCTTGTGACGAACTGCCACCAGTGCGGGTGCATGTGATTGAGGTACAGCGACTTGACGAATCCCACGTGCAGCCACTGGTCGGCGACGAAGAGCGCGACGTTGATGAGCAGGAGGAGGAAAACGCCGTTGCCCTCGTTGGACGATGATGAGCTCCTGGTGCGTCGGCCCGCGGGTTTCATGCCGCTCTTGGCGCCGATGAACTCGCCGGTGGCCAGCGCCACGTCGCCGTACTTCTTAATCAGGTCGTCCGCATCTCCGAACGCGCTTCCACCCGGTCCCTTGCCGCCGGCCACGACGCGGTCGCCCCGTTGAATTCGCTGACTGGACCTGACGTTGGATGATGTACCGCCCGCCCTCTTAAGACCGTCGCCGAGGCTGGTGCATCGGGTGGCGCGCCGCGCGCTCGGGCGAGGGGCGCGTCGGGTCGTGAACGAGCACGTCACCCGGGTCGCCGTGCCTGAAAGGGTCGTCATGTGGACGCGTCCGCGCGACGTCGAATGGAGTCGACGAGGGTTTCGCAACGAACGGAAATGCTCGAGCCAGTTTTCGTCTTCGGCACCCTGATATGATAAGTCATGTCGACGTCACACCATGAGGCGGTCGAGGGCCCCGCCCGTCGCGCTCGACGCGTCGCGGTGTCCCGGCGGCCGCGGCGTCGACTTCATCGTCGACCTACCGGAGTTTCTCATGCGCCGAATCCTGATGTCCCTCCCGGGCAAGCAGCTCGCGCGGTGTCAAGCGGTATCACAAGGGTGGAGAAACGTCTGTGCCGATGAGCCATCGTGGGCGCGGGCGTACGACAACAGCTACGGGTCAAACCCCGCGGAGCACCTGGCGCAGACATCGATCGGCATCGCACCCATGAAGAGGCTGATCCCGTTCACGAAGGAGGAGCTCCATCCGCCGGGCGGCGGGTGGAGGGCGGCCTACGCCCGAAGGTTCACCGCGTCGAGCGCGCAGAGACGAGCAATGAACTCGCGGGAAAACTCAATCCGGTCGAGGGCGAGGAGCGCCGGCTCCGGGGTGGTCCACGGGAGCGCGGGGGACCCGAACGGGCTGGAGCTGAGCGGCGCATCGTACTTCGGCGGCAGGTGAGACGTTCGTCGTTAGCTATTCGTCATCTAGCATCTATCTAAGAGTAAGAGTAGTAGTAGTCGCGGTCATCGTCACTGACCATGCATTTTCGGCGGTGGAGGAGGGTTGCCAATCAGCTTTCCAGGTGGAGGTGGCGGTGGAGGCGGCGGCATGCCCGGTAGCCTCCCCCCCGGCGGAGGAGGTGGAGGAGGCGGCGGCGGTACCCCTGGTAACCGTCCACCTGGAGGCGGCGGCGGCGGCGGCGGCGTCACTCCCCCGAACCTCGGCGGCGGAGGGAACCCACCGGACGACAACACCGCCGGCGGAGCCGACTCCCTCGCCTCCCTCTTCCAGAACGGCTCCTTCTGTTGCGCGGTCGGGGATCCAACCTTGCGGAGCTTCGCGGGCCCGTCGCCCTTCTTGATGTCGTCGAAGAGGTCGTCAATGCAGAACGGCTTCGGCGAGTCTTCGCCCTCACCCTGGCCCTTGCCCTTGCCCTTGCCCTTGCCCACGCCGCCACCCTCGCCGCCGAGTGGCGAGACCCTGACCCGCAGTTTGCCGTCCTTCTTCTCGGCGCCGGTGCCCTTGGATCCCGTCTTTTTATCACCCGGCGCCGGGGACTGGCCGGCGGCCTTGACCTTACCCCGTTCCTTCTGAGCCTTGTTGATCATGGTGGAGAAATCGAAGATGACCTTGGCGAACCGCTCGGGCTCCTGGTGCACCTTGATCTTGGCCACGTCCTCGCCGTAGTACCTCGCCGAGCGCTTGAACGAAGCCTGCGCGCTCTCGATCGAAACCTCGCACTCGTCCAGCGCGCGCTCCGCGAGGTCGTGAAACTCCATCAGCGACTGCCGGAAATCTCGCTCGGCTCTGGCGTCCGCCTCGTCCGCCCTCGCCGCCGCCTCTCGCGCCGCTCGCACGGGATCCATCGACCGTCGCCGTTGGCTCTTAGGCGACACCGGCGTCTCCGTTTGGTCCCCATCGCTCGTCTTGGTCCCGAGCTCGGCCAGGTCCTGGGCGCTGCCACCCGGCGCGGGTGAGCCCTTCGCGGGCGACGGCTCCGGCGAAGAATCCGCTCCGTCCAGCGCTAAGCGAGCCCCGCCGACGCCGCGCGTCAACACCTGCGCGGCAAACTCCGCAGCCTCCTTGGCCCGAGCCGGCGCCTCGGCTTCCTCCCGTTCCTTTCGCCGCGACTCCGCCAGCTCCACGCGCTCCGTCGCGGCGCTGACCTCCGCGGCTAACGCTTCTAAACCGCGGTGTAACGGGGCGATTTCCTCCTCAACCTGCGCAAACGTGAGCCTCGCCGCTCGCTCCAGGCTGGGAAGCTCCTGCGTGAACTGGAGTAAGTCCTCGTCCTTGTTCTCGAGGTGCGCGACGAGGTAGTGGAGCAACGTCGTGGTCCCGTCGAACGACCGGGTGTCCAGGAGCTTGGGCAGGGAGGACAGCGCGAATCCGTGCGCGGGGCCTCTGGCGGAGTTGAGCGCGTTGCCGAGGTTCAACACCAGCGCCAGGACCCGTCCCATCTTCGGCGATGTTTGCAGCTCGTGCGAGCACGACTCGATCGTGTCGCACCAGTCGCGCACCGCACTCACAGTCTCGGTGAACCCTTGTTTGAACGCGAGCGCGCGGAGTTTCGACTCGAAACCGTTGACGGCGCCGAGCTTGCGGAAGTATCGCTCAGCCTTGCCCAGCCGCTCGACGTCGCCTTCGTACGCGCGAATCAGCTCGAGCTCGTCGGACGTGGGCAGGAAACGAATCATCGACTGGACCGCGTCGGCGTCGAGGACCTTGTCGTCGATGGTCTGCACCGCGCCGGCGATCTCGTCGAGCGAAGCCTTGATCTGCGAGAGCATGATCTCGATGTTGCTCCCGCGCTTCAGGTCGAGCAGCGTTATGAACGCGTTCTTGCCCTTGCCCGACGTCTGACCCGATGGCTTGGCGGGATCGCTCTTTCGTTCGGGTTTGTGCTTGGGATCCTGGCTGAACAGGCCCTTGAGCGAGTCGCGGTCGATCTTGTCCTCGTCATCCGCGACGTCCTTCAAGTTTTCAAAAACCGTGCCGCGGATGCGAATCATGGGTATGACCTCCCAGTGAAGCTGACGCCATCGCAGCATCGCCGCCGTGGGCTTACCAGCGAGCTTACCCCCGGGCGGTGGAGGCGGCGGGGGCGGGACACCGAGCGCACGACCGCCCTTGGGAGGGGGCGGAGGCGGCGGAGGAGGGACGAACCCTTTCACGCCCGGCATCGGAGGCGGAGGCGGAGGGGGAGGCGGGGTCGGCACACCGGCAGATACCGGCGGCGGCGGCGGGGTGCCCTGCAGCTTTCCTCCGGGCGGCGGCGGAGGAGGTGGTGGAGTGCCCTGCAGCTTTCCTCCGGGCGGCGGCGGCGGTGGCGGCGGCGGGGTGCCCTGCAGCTTTCCTCCGGGCGGCGGCGGAGGAGGTGGCGGAGGGGGAGGCGGTGGCGGTGCGGCGAGCCGCCTTCTGTTTCTCGCCGCCGCCGCCCTCCTCGCGTTCCTCTGCACCGCCGACACCGCCGCCCGCCGTGCCCGCGCCAGCTTCCTCGCCGTGACACCCCGCGCCATCGCCTGGATCCTGGTCGCCGCGGTGGCTCGCACGGCGCGCGATGAAGCCTCGAGCGCCCACGCGGGCACGTTCGCGTTACCGCCGCCGCCGACGACTCCTCCCCCGGGGACCCCGAGCTCGATACCTCCCTTGGAGTGAAACGCCTGGAAGAGGTCGCCGGTTGATACCCCGACGCCTTCGCTGAACGACACGCTGACGCGTTCGACGAGCCCGCCGTCGTCCACGTGTACCCTTGGACCGCCGCCTCCACCTCCACCTCCACCTCCACCTCCGCCTCCACCTCCAGCTCCATCTCCACCTCCACCTCCACCTGCATCTCCATTTCCAGCTCCACCTCCAACCCCCGCACCGCCCCCCGCGTCACCACCCCCGGTCCGATGGAGAGTCTCCTCGTCGTCGAGCTCCTCCATGGCACGCGCGAGGTCAAAGTGCCTGGACGCGCTGGACCGCGGCGTACTCCCCGGCGTACCGAACGATTCGTACCCGGGGTCGGCGTCATCCCTGGCACCTGTGAGCCTCGTCCGGAGCCTCGCGATCTCGCGTTGGAGCCGCGCGGGTTCCGCGCCGACGCCGCCGGTGCCGGTGCCGGTGCCCGTCGACGTCCCGCCTTGTGGAGTGACTCCGATCGAGCGGGTCCCGGCTGGGGTGTGAAACGAGTTATTCTCAGCCTCCGACCCGGGCGTGACGAACCTGTCGTGCAGGCTGGGCGGCCACCCGTCGTGGACCGAAGCCTCGCCCTCGTGTGCATCGTTACCCGTGTAGTCACCCGGTGGGGTTCGAACATCTGCGGCGTAGACGTCCCACGAGGTCCCGACGCCGGGAGTCGACTCTACGTTTTCGTTCCTCTCGGACAGTCGAGGCGACCGTGGATCGGTCGGTGTGGGCGGCGGCGCCGTCGGCTTCGGGTTGAGCGTCACCGAGTGGTCGACGATGATCTCCGCGGGCGCATCGTCCAGCCCCGGGGTAGACAGCGCGCGCGTCCGATTGGGCGTCGGGGAAGGAGTGAGCACGTCCAGGGCGTGGCTCTTGGGCCGCCGGCGAGCTTGAAGATTGAACCGTGATTGGGATTGGGATTCAACGTCGACGTCGGGCGACGGTCCTTGGCGAATTCGTCCATCGCTGAACGGCGTGCCGTTGTCGGACGATGCGGTCGGGGTCAACGCGCGGCCCTCGGCGTACTTCACGCGCGTCACCGCGCGTTCCCCCGCGCCCGCCGAGTCGGGGTAGGGGACGTTCTCCCAGTCGTCGTCCGAGGAATCGTCGACTCCGAGGCCGCGGTTGAGTTTGTGGCGGTCGGAGATGGCGGTCGGGACGGGTGCGAACGCGCTGGGAACGAGCCTTCGGCGCTGGGGACCTTCGGTTGACCTTCGGTTGTGCACCGCTGCGGGCGGAAGGCGGGGGAGGGTCGGGTCAGTTTTCGTTGGATGTCAACTTTTCGGGCGGGATCTGGGAAGGGATCTGGGCGGGGTTGGGTGACACCGCGGATTGAAAGGGGGCAGGGTGGTGACTCACTCCTCACGGCGAGTCGTGCCAGCTCCGCCTGCACATCCAAGGAAGGACCCTCCCGCTCCCCGGTGCCCATCGCGACAGACCCGCGACGACTTCGTTCGTTGGACGGGACGGGACGAATTTGTAAAGGGTGCCCTCGGGGCTTCAGGCGAGCCGCGTCATGGTAGCGACGAGCCGCCCTCGCTGTCTATCGCCGTCGGCGCCCGCGTGCACAGGAGTACACGGGAGTCGCGGTCCTCGGCGCGTGATGTGTTCGACTCACGGCTCGTGCAACTATGACACGTGTTTCTGGGAGCTGCCGATGGTGGGAACGTTCGACTTTCCCGAGGCAAAATCCTCCCGGCTAAGGCCTCATCGACTTTGGGCGCGGCTCAGAACACCGACGCGCGTTTGCCGCGCCACGGATACACTTCGACTCGTTCCGGTCGACTCCGCTCGCGGCTAGTCGACTCGTCCGAGCCGCGGCGAGTCCAACGCTCGCCTCTTTGCATCGAAACAACGAAGGTCCCCACGATCGACGAAAGGTCCACGAGATGATGGCGACGTCGGCGAAGGCGTCGCTCGCGGGCAAGTCACTCGTGACGCGCCGCAGGAACGCGCCCGTCGCTCGCCGCGCGTCGTCCCGCCGTATCGCCGCGCCCGTTCGAGTCGCCAACTCCGCGGTCCTCATCAAGGGCGGCACGGTGGTCACCCACGACGAGGAACGCGCCGCGGATGTCCTCTGCGTCGACGGGCTCATCCAGGCCGTGGGAACGAACCTCGACGCGCCGTCCGACGCGCGCGTGATCGACGCCGACGGCCTGCTCGTCATGCCCGGCGGCATCGATCCACACACCCACATGGAGCTCCCGTTCATGGGCACCACGGCGTCCGAGGACTTCTTCACCGGGACGTCAGCCGCGGCGGCGGGCGGCACCACGTCCATAATCGACTTTGTCATCCCGGCGCCGCAACAGAACCTTCTGGAGGCGTACCACACCTGGCGCGGGTGGGCGGAGAAGAGCGCGTGCGACTACTCCTTCCACGTCGCCGTCACGTGGTGGGACGAGACCGTGTCCGAGGACATGGGCACGCTGACGAGGGAGCACGGCGTGAACTCGTTTAAGCACTTCATGGCGGTGCGTTGAGCATAATCTCGCCAACCCTGACTCTTCTTTCTGACTTCCACGCTTCGTTTACTTTCATCACGCGCAGTACAAAAACGCAATCATGTGCGACGACGAGACGTTGGTGAACTCCTTCGCGCGGTGCAACGAGCTCGGCGCGATTCCCACGGTGCACGCCGAGAACGGGGAGCTGGTGTTTCGGCTGCAGAAGGAGATGTACGAGCGCGGGTACACGGGGCCGGAGGGTCACCCGCTGAGCCGCCCGCCCGAGGTGGAGGGCGAGGCGGCCAACTCGGCCATTCGCATCGCCGAGGTCCTCGGCGTGCCCCTCTATTTGGTGCACACAAGCTGCGAAGACGCGCTGGAGGCTGTGCGTCGCGCGCGGTGCGAAGGTCAGCGCGTGTTCGCGGAGGTTCTCGCGCAGCACCTCGTCATCGACGATTCGGTGTACAGGAACGATGACTGGTCCTTCGCGGCGCACCACGTCATGTCGCCGCCGTTTCGATCGAAGCGGCACCAGGGCTTACTGTGGAAAGGTCTGCAGTCCGGCCTGATCCACACCACCGCGACGGACCACTGCTGCTTCTGTACCCCGCAGAAGGCGATGGGTAAGGACGATTTCCGGAAGATTCCCAACGGCACGGGCGGCGTGGAGGATCGAATGTCGGTGCTCTGGTCGGAGGGTGTCGAGACCGGAATGCTCACGCCGTCTGAGTTTGTCGCCGTCACCTCGACCAACGCCGCGAAGATCTTCAACATATTCCCCCGCAAAGGCGCCATCGTCGCCGGGGCGGACGCGGACTTGGTGCTGTGGGACCCGCACGGCAAGCGGACCATCTCATCAAAGACGCACCACCAGAAGATCGACTTCAACGTCTACGAGGGCATGGAGGTGACGGGGATACCGGTATATACGCTGAGCCAGGGCGACGTCGTCTGGGAGAACGGCGAACTACGCACGGTGCGCGGCAAGGGAAGGTACATCGACCGGCCGTGCTACCCGACGTACTGGAAGAACCAGCAGAGACGTAACGAAGTCGCGACGCCGGAGAAGGTGGTTCGAACTCCTTACACGGGACCGGTGGCGTGATCGCTACCCTTATTCTTTTGTAAAAGCAGTGTATACCTGTACTATCAACTCGTCGCGTGCGTGTTATCATATCATAAGTTATTTGTCCGGAGCCGGGGGTAACTCGAACCCGTGGAACTCGTCCTCCCTCAGCGGGGTCCTCGACCCGATGCTCCCTTCGTCACCCACCGTCCCCATCGCCGAGGACACCGCCGAGAACTCGACGGTGACGTCCAACGGCGGAAGCTCTCCCGGAAGCTCCCCCGGAAGATCCCCTGGAAGATCCACGTGTACCTCCTCCTGGACCACCTCCTCCTCCACCACGCGGAGCGACGACTGCGGCGTCGTCATCATGGACTGCGGCGTGGGCGGGTCGACCATCGGCGCGCCCGGCCGCGCCGGCGGCAGAGCGTCGCGCAGAGCTTTGGCCTCCGCCTCGGCCGCTTTCGCCTCGGCGGCTCTCGCCCGCGCCCCCGCCGCTCTAAACTCCGCGTCCGCCGCCGTCGCCTCCGCGGCTGCCGTCTCCGTCCGTGCGAGTTTCGCGCGTTCCTTCGCCTTCGACGCCCGTTTCAACAGCGTCTGCGCGACGACCAGCGACGTCTGGGCCTTGTTCTTCCTCCACTCCAACACGAGGTCGCGTTCGCTGGTGTGCCGCGACCGGTAGCTCGGGCTCCGGCTCACCACCGACGCGTTGCCGCTCTCCACGTCGGACCAGACGCTCCCACCCTTGGAGCTCGATTCGTGCGGCTCCACCGCGGCGTATCCCCACAGGTCTACCCGCGCGGACGGCTGCGGCGGGCACCCGCAGCACGGGCAGCACGGCAACTTTTTCCAGCAGCACTCCATCGTCTCGTCGTCCGTCTCCGCGTCTGTTCCGAACCGCAGGAGCAGCCTTCCTAGGACCCACCTGAAGGTGATGATCGTGGGGTGCAGGACGAACCAGCCGAAGAACTCGTACAGCGCAAAGATGTACATGTACGCCAGAAACGTCTGGAAACCATCTCCGCACCCTCCGGACTCATCCATGACGTGCACAAAGGAAACGGCGCACGCGAGCGAGACGGCTGAGAAACCGAGGCAGGTGAGGAAGTAGTTCCGCTCGACCGCGCGTGTTTCGGGCCGGCCCGGCGCGTGCAGCGCTCGCTCCGATGCCCCGACCGCGGAGACCCTTAACGCGATGCCGAGGACGATCTGATACACGAAGAGCGCTCCGAAGACCCAAATCTGATGCGTCCAAAAGTCACCCTCGACGCCGCCGCTCTCGATGTCGACGAGGCCCATGGAGAGGGACATGGTGCAGCACAAGTCGGCCATGAAGTGCGCGAGCCTCATGCGGAAGGTGATGAACTCGTGGTCGCCCATGAACAGCGACAGGAAGTCGTGTCGCTCGCGGAAGTAGCGCCAGAACGGCGTCAGCTTCCCTTCTCTCCAGTCGATCACCCCGTACCCGAGCATCCGCCCCGCGCAGCACCACGGCACCACCCCGGCGACGGGTTTCTTCCGCGGGAACACGCGGTCGGGGGGCGGGAAGATCCTGAGCATGGACACCAACAAGATCGCCGCGGTCAGCACGTAGACCAGCCAGTACAGCAGCCGAACGACCAGCGGGTCCATGTGGTTCCCCCCCGTATCTTCAACCGTGGCGGTCGCGTTTGCCAGCAGCCCATCGTCGACGTGCTCGCCCCCCAACCCCTCCCAGCAGTGGTCCAGCAGCCTCCGACCCGGGTTATGGATCACCGCCTCGGCGACGATGGGCCACCACAT
>Ga0302114_10000516_pt1 | contig 27062 bp, 16 predicted proteins | sample AG5_Surface_MG_FD_203107 | JGI IMG/M metagenome (GOLD analysis project Ga0302114, IMG submission 203107) | Marine microbial communities from Western Arctic Ocean, Canada - AG5_Surface | ecosystem: Environmental > Aquatic > Marine > Oceanic | place: Canada: Western Arctic Ocean | collected...
CGTCGCGTAGAGCGCCGTGAACGCCGTACTTGAGCAGCTCGTTGATCTTCTTGGCGTCCTCCTTCGCCTTCCCGCCGCCGCCGCCGCCCGCGAGCCCGTCGCCGCCGCCGAGGACAGCCTCGTCCAAACCGTACTTCTTCGAGGACGTCTCGAAGAGCGACTGCTCGTACGTCGCCTTGGTCACGAGGCGGTACACCTTGACCTCTTTCGTCTGGCCGATGCGGTGGCACCTCGCCATCGCCTGGAGATCGTTTTGAGGGTTCCAGTCCGAGTCGTAAATGACGGCGGTGTCGGCGGCGGTGAGCGTGATGCCCATGCCGCCGGCTCGCGTGGAGAGCAGGTAGACGAAGCCCTGGCCGTCTGTGTTGAAGCGGTCGATGCCGGCTTGGCGATCAGCCTGGGACGTGCTGCCGTCGAGCCGTTCGTGTTCGTATCCCATCAGGTCGAGGTAGTCGCTGAGGATGTTGAGGACGATTGCGAACTGCGAAAAGATGAGAACCTTGTGTCCCTCCGCTTTCAGCTTGGGAAGGAGCTTGTGCAGGAGCATCATCTTACCGCTGGACTGCGTGAGCATGTCCAGGGGCGTCGGCGGCGAAGGCGCGGGCGGCGGTTCGATTCCTCGTTCGACCGCCTCCTTCGCGGCTTTCTCCGCGGCGAGCTCGATGGCCCTGGTCTTCTTGTTGCCAAAGTCTTCCTCCATCCCGCCGCACAGAAACGGGTGGTTGCAAACCTTGCGGAGTTCCATGCACAGGTTACGAAGCTGCGGCACGTTCTTGCTCTTGTTCCCTTCCATCAGCACGTGAACCTGTTTCTCGTAGATCATGCGGTAGTAGGTCCGCTGTTCCGGGGTGAGCTCTACCCAGACGACGATCTCTTCCTTAGCCGGGATCTTCTCCACGTCTTCCTTCATCCTTCGAAGCATGCGGGGCTTGAGCACCTCGCGTAAGCGCATGACCTGCTCGGCGTCCACTTCTTTACCCCCGCCGTCGAGCATGGTATCCTGGAAGTGTTCCCAGGATGGGTACTTCTCCGGATCGAGCACGTGCATGATGCCGAAGAGTTCCTTCACGTTGTTTTGAATCGGAGTACCCGTGAGTAACAGGAGCCAGTCGTAGCCGATCTCCATCACCGCCTTCGTGGTGAGGGAGTTGACATCTTTGAGCTTGTGAGCCTCGTCGCAGACGCACGCCGCCCACTCGAACGACGCGATGAGCTCCGTGAGCCTGCGGGCAGTCTCGAAGGATGCCAGAAGGACGTCGAACTTCGCCGGACCCTTTCCGGGCGCTTTCCCCGGGAACCAAAATTCGGTGCTCTCGACGATCTCGCGATCCTTGGCGTTGCCGTCCATCAACACCACGTTCATGTCAGTCCACTTCTCAATTTCGCGTTTCCAGTGCCCCAAGGTGGTGAGGGGCGCGATGACTAGGAACGGACGCGGCGCGCGTAACTGCGTGGTACGCACGTGCTCCATCACGGAGATGCACTGCGCAGTTTTCCCCAAGCCCTGCGAGAGTTAAAACAAAACACTTGAAGTCAGTCTCGAATTGCCCGTGCGGAAGAAAAAAGAAGATCAACTCACCATCTCGTCGCCGAGGATCACGTTGGTTCGCCTGCGGTAGTTACCGATCATCCACTCGAAGGACGTCACCTGGTAGTCTCGCAGTGTCATCCCGTTCTTGAACCCCGGGGGTTTGGGCTTGGCCGGGGGTTTACCGCCGGACTTGGCGCGTTCGGCGGCTGCGGCGTGGATGGCCCTTTTGTCCTTGATCGAGTTGCGAGTTCGAAACTTTTTCAACTCTTCGGCGTCCTCCGCCGACGTGAGCCAGTCCGCGGACTCCCACGTGGCGTCCGAGTAGTTCAGGCCGCGCCACTTGACGAGGTACTCGACCTTCGGTGGTGATTCGGAGGCGGAGTCCTTGGCGGGGGAGTCGGGGGAGTCGGGGGAGTCGTTGTCTTCTTCTTCGTCTTCCGCGTCTCTTTCGTCGATGACTCGGTCGATTTGAAGAAACTGCTGGTGAAAGCCCTCTTGGCAGGCGTCCGGATCGGCGCGATACGCCCGCTGGAAGTTGTTGAGCTTGTACTTGCCCTTGGCGTCGATGACTCCCCCCGCCGTCTCCCACGACCGTCGTCGGTGCGAGCATCCCTCCCACTTGACGCAGTAGAGCAGCGGCGGCAGCGGCGTTTCAGTCTCTTCCTCGGGTTCCGCCTTTTTTCCTCGTTTGCCCTTCTTGGGCTTGGGCTTGGACGGCTTCTTCTTGGGCGTGGGCGGATTCCACTTGCCCTCGAGCACGAGCTTCGCGAACGCCTTGGCGTCGTCGCTGCCGAGTTCTTCGAGCTCGTGCGCGTCGACGTCTCCGGGCTCCAGCGCGGTTAAAATCTTTTCGATGGCGTCGGCGTCCTCCTCGGATTCGTACCCGTCGTCGCCCGGCTTGAGCGGCGCCGCTTCGTCATCCTCCATCAGGTCGCTCATGTCGTCGTCGGAGGAGACGTCCTTGTACTTGGCGGCGGCGGCGGCGGCTTTACGCCGCGGGGGTGCCTCGCGCGGGATGACCTCGATGGGGATGGATTCTACGAATTCTCTAGCCTGTAATAAACAAAACACTTGAAGTCAGTCTAATTGCCCGTGTGGAAAAACATTGCCCATCGGTCGAAATAAAAATAAACTCACCTGAAACTCAGACGCGAATCGCTCGGCGTCCTCCTGGGTCATGCCGTCGCGCTCGAGGTACCTCTGCACCGCGATCTTTGACCTGAGGAGAGGGACATCCTTCACCGGGTGGTAGTGGCCGGTGGCGTCGCAGTTTTTGAAGGGGTAATACTCGCCCTCGGCGTCGTAGAGCTGGAAGGTGAGGTCGATGTGCCCGGTGCCCGGCCGCGCGGATGATTGGACGTAGCACTCGGCGGCGTAGTGGACGAAGCCGTCGCCGATGACCTTGCGAGCGGCGGCGGAGGATTTCTTGGACGCATCGCCGTTCGCGGCGCCATCGGGATCGACGTCTTCGGGATCGGGCGCGGCGTCCATGTCCGCGTCGTCCTCGTCGTCCTCGTCGTCGTCCGCGGCGGAGCTCATCTTGGACCTGCCGGATCCCTTGAGCTTGCCGGTCTTCTTGGCGGCCTTCTTGGCGGCGGGCGATGGATCGGCGTCGTCGACGGCCATGGCGTCATCGCCGGCTTCCGTATCGACGTCCATGGGCTTGGATACCGCCGCGTCGTCGATATCGACCTTGGCACCGTCGGGATCGGTGACGTCCGACTTGGATGGGCCCTTCGGCGCGCCCGCGGACGCGAGCGCGCTGGCGACCTTCTTGTTGGCCGCGACGCGCGCGGCGGTGGCGCCGCCCTTCGCGGACGGGCTCGCCCGCGGCGCGGAGTCCGCACCCATCGCGCGTGATGTATGCCTCGGTCGGAGCGCGTGAGACGGGGAGATCTCGGGGCGCCCGTGCCTTGTGGTGGGTCTTCCTTCACAGGGTCGGAGACAGCTTTTTTGAACATTCATTTTTGAACCTGGACATTTTGAATCATCGATTTGGCTCGCGGCACGTGTCAGTAATCCGGTGTTGCTTATGATGCGTGAATACCTAAAGATGCGCGCAGAAGAGAGGGGGCGCCGCTCGTGTGGACGGAGGATCCCCGACGGCGACGATGCCCCGCGCTTCACGCTCCGGCGGCGCGTCCGGTAGCGGCCAGTCGGCGGCCGCTAGCGAGTCCACGTGGGCCAGGGACCAGGCGGTGGAGCTCCTCAACGGCGCCAAGCTCGCCACCGATGCCCCGGCGAAGACGAGTTCGCTGAAGCAACTCGCCGAGCTGGTGATCCGTAAGGACCCGTCGCTTCTAGACGAGTTTCTGGATCCTTTACTGGAGCTCCAGGTGGATCCCGCGGTGACGGTGCGCAAGACACTCGTGGGGCTGTGCGAGGAGATCGCGACCGGTCACCCGGCGCACCTCCCCAAGTGCGTCACCGCACTACGAACGATGCTCAAAGACAACGCCCCGGCGGTGGTGAAACAGGCGGCCAAAGCATCCGGACCGGTATTCCGCGAGGCGCTCATCGAAGCCGCGACGAAAGGCGAGGGCCCGCGGGTGCCAAAAGAGGTCACCGACATGTGGAACGGCGCGAAAGCGCTCAAGGATGACGTACGAAGGCTCGTCCTCGCCGATCGCGTCAACGACGGAGTCCGACTGCAAGCTGTCAAATTCCTCGAACTCGCGGTCGCGCTCTTCCACGGAGTCGGGTGGGGCGCGGGCATCGTCCGCGACGGCCACGCCACGGTCTCGATGGACACACTCGCCACCGAGGCTGACGATCTCATGGGCGTCCTGCTCGAGTGCCTCAAGCCAGAGACGTGCGCTAAGCAGGCGGGGACGGTGACGCTGGTCATGATCGGCGCGGCGGCTTCGGTGATGGGGAAATTGCCCATCTACACCGACTTTGCGCTGCCCGCGCTTCTGGAGCTCGCGGCGGCGAACGTGGCTGGGGACGCGGGGGACGCGAAGGCGTCGGCGACGGCGTCCACCGCGAAAGAGCTCCGATCCACGCTTCTCGGCGCGCTAAAGTCGAGTAACGAAAAACGAGAAATCGCAGAGTATAAAAACGAGCTCGTCACCGCGCTGCAAGAGCTGGGCGCCACGGAGGACGTGGAGTCGTGGCGGCGGCAGGAGGAACGCGCGACGCAGAAGCGGAAGGAACGCGAGGAGCGCGCGGAGCAGGAGCGCGTCAAGAGGCAGCGCACCAGCGCGGGCGGCGGAGGCGGCCGGGGCTTCGAGGTTGTCCGCGACGTCGAGATCGAAACCGCGACTCCGCCGGACTTGATGCGGCAGGTGCTCACCACGATCGGCACGCTCGCGGAGAACGACCGCGCGATGTTACACGCGTTCGTCACACAGCTGGCGCCGGATGTGTTGGCCGACGTGGTGCTGTCGCAGCTGGCGAACACGGATGGGGTTAACCGAAGGACCATGATCGACGTCGAGGCGGGCGCGGGCCGGGGCGTTGAGACTTTCGTGTTGGACGCCATGGCTGCGCACGAACGCGGGGACCACGGGAACCAGGCGCCCGTCACGTTCACCGAGGAGGAACGGCTGATGATGGGCACGCGGGACAGCGACGGGGACCTGACGCACCTGGTACGGGACGACGCCGACGTCGAGATGGAGGAGGCTGAAGCCGAAGCGGCGGAAAAGAAAAAAGGTGCCAAGAAGGGTGCCAAGAAGGGTGCGAAAGCCTCGGCGGGAAACCCCAACGAACCGTTCGAGACCAAGTGCCAGGCGCTCACCGTGGACCAGGTGCGACACCACGGCAAAGGGGCGCTGACGCGCATCGTGCAGGCGTCGGATCCCGGCGGCTCCGTCGCGAAGATGGGCGCTCTGTCCATTCAAACGGCGCTGTTAACTCGGCTGGCGTCCGCCGCGGTCGCGTCCGCCGCCGCGAGGGAAGGCGCGGCGGCCGACGGCGCGATGGGCGGCGCCGCGTTCCACGTGGGAGGTACCCAGGAGACGGCGTCCGCGGCGGCGTTGATCGCCGGCGCGGACACCGCGAGCGCGGGTATCCTGGAGTACTTAGTCCAGGCGCTGCCGGACCAAACCGCGCGGCGCGCGACGACTCGGTTGCTGGGCGCCATGTTCGTGAACGAGACGATGGGACTCATGGGTGCCGACGGGGGTGCCGACACAGCTGTGCGGAGCGGCGTTCAGAGCAAAGGGATGGGTGCGTACGCGCGGACGCTGATGACGCTGGCGGTTGGTTTAATCGACTCGCAGTCGCCCGCTCGGCGCGATCACTTTACGAGTTTGTTGCTCGACGCGCCCGCGGTGCCGCCGCCGCTCGTGCGTTTACTCAGAGCCACGTGCGCGCTCCCACTCGGGCCGGTACCGGGAAGCACAGCTGTGAAGGCGGAGGGTGCCGAGGGGGGTGCCGACACAGCTGTGGACGCGTGGGGATTCGGCACGGGTGAAGACGGAGCCGCGACTTGGGCCGGTGAATCGTTACCCACGTCACCAGAGGCGTTATCCGTGACGCTCGAGACCGTCCGCGCGCTCATCGAACACCGTCCCGTGGTCCGCGCGCAGTGCCTGGAGATCGCGCTGGAGTGCGCGGTGTCCACCAACGAGGACCTGCGCACGCGCGCGGTGCGTCTCGTGAGCACGCATCTTCACCCGACCAAGGCGCTCGCCGCTGGTATCGAAGCATTCGCGACGTACCACCTCGACGAAGCCTCCACAGAGGGCGCGGCGAAACTGGAGAGCGCCACGAAACTCGCGGAGAAGGCTGTGGTCTCGATGCGCAAAACAAAGGAGAAGAAGGAACGGGGTGAACAAGAGAAGCGGGTCAAGGCTGCCAAGCTCAAGGCGGAAGCCGAGGGCCGAACGTACAAACCGGGCGACGAAGACGCGGGCTCGGCGCCGATTTCCGATGAGGACGCCAAGAAAAAGGAAGAGGACGCCGAGGCTGAGGATGCGGCGCAACGGGAGCGCATGACGTCCGTCGCGGTACACGACGCGGTACGCGCGACGGCGAGGCACGTCGCGCTCTTCTGCGCGCTCTGCGTCAAGACGCACTCGCTGCTCCCGCGGCTATTCGACTTTTACGCGAAACTGCCGCCGATTTTGCGACCCGCCGTCGTGGAGGGTGTCGCGTTCGACTCGCTCGTTCGACACGTGGGACCCACGTGCGCGGCGCTCGTGGACGCCATCGCGGCTCCCCCACGCGGCGCCGAGACGTTAGTGCGGCGCGCGGTGGAGGTGCTCGCGGATACCAGCGAATATTCCGAGAAGGAGGCTCAAGCCGCCGCCGCCGCCGCGCTGGAAGCGGGCGAGGAGGCCAAGCCCCCGCCGCCGAAGCGCGCGCCCGCCGCGCTCATCGCCGCGGTGGAAGCCTTGGCCGCCGCCAACGGCGACGACGTGACCTACCTCGTTCCACTGCTCGGGTCCTTCGACGCCAAGCGGGTCAAGGCGCTGGTGCCCAAGTTGGTCGGGTCGGCTCCGGAAATTTTCGCCGACGCGTTGAATCGTCTCACGGCGTCCAATCCCCCTCGGCCGCTCACCGCGCCCGAGATCATCGTCGCACTTCACGACGTGGACCCCGCGCGGGACGGCGTGCCGCTGAAGCGCATCATCGACGCGTGCGGCGCGTGTTTCGACCGGCCGGATGTCTTCCCCGCCGAGGCGCTCGCCGCCGCGCTGCAGAAGATGGTGGAATCAACGCCCCTACCTTTGCTCTTCATGCGCACCGTGATCCAGGCGGAGAGCGCGTCGCCCACGCTTCGCGAGTTCACGCTCGGGTTGTTGCGGACACTCGCGAGGCGGCAGGTGTGGAAGATGGATCCCAAGATTTGGGAAGGGTTCATGCGATGCGCCAAGAGATCGGCGCCGCGGTCGTTTCCGTTGTTGTGCGAGTTGCCGCCGACGGCGTTGACGGAGTTGTTGGCAAAGTTTCCCGCGATGAGGCAGCCGCTGGTGGCGTACGCGACGGCTCCCGCGGTGCAGTCGGGGATCTCCAGGGCGATCGTGGCGGTGCTTCAGGAGGATAAGAAGTGACGAGGAACGAGGACTCGATCGCGTGGGTCTAACTCTTAATAACTTTTATCAAACAGAATACAGTTGGTTTTCACTCGCGCTCCCATCCATCACGGTATGATACGACGACCTAGGGGAGGGGCCCGTCCTGCCCGGGGCAGTAGTACCCGAAGAGGATGCCCTGGATGCACGTGCTGATGGGCTGGTCGTACAGGATCGGCAGCAAGATGGCGGCCCCGATGTTCCCGAGGGAGAGGAAGGATGCGAGAAACGCGCAGAAGATTACGACGCCTTTGAGCTGATCGGGGTCCGTGAAGAAGTTGGAGTAGGTGCCGATGTAGAGGCCGTCCTCGTCCCTGTCCGGCTCGTCGTCGCCGCCCCGTGTCTGGGGCTCGTCGTCGCCCTGCGCCCTGGTCACCACGTGTGTCGCCCTACCCAAAGTCCCCAAAGTCCTCTTCCCGCCGAGTGATGCCATCGATCTGTGTACAACTGGCATCGCGTTCGTGGCCGTCCTCCGTCCCGCGGTCACCCCCGTGGACCTCGCGGCGCGGCGAGCGGCGAGCGTCGTCGTCGTCGACCACGCGTGGACGGCGGTGCCCGTCGTTCGCATCGTCGCGATCATGTTTCGAGTGTGCGATGCGGCGCGCCTGTCGAGTATGCCGCCCCCGCGCGAGATATTCGCCAGAAGATAGTCTATTGTGCCTGGCTTGTGGTCTTGGCTCGAAGCGGCACCTTTGTCACAAATTCTGTCGCGCAGCCGTAGAGGACACAGACGCCATGTCTCCCCTCCCGCGTTGTTTCTTCGACATGAGCGTCGGCGGCACGCCCGTCGGTCGCATCACGTTCGAGCTCCGCGTCGACGTCACCCCGAAGACGTGCGAGAACTTCCGCGCGCTGTGCACCGGCGAGAAGGGCGTCGGCCGGACGGGCAAGCCCCTCTGCTACAAGAACAGCGTCTTCCACCGCGTCATCCCGAACTTCATGTGCCAGGCGGGCGACTTCACCCGCGGCGACGGCACCGGCGGCGAGTCCATCTACGGCGAGAAGTTCGCGGATGAGAACTTCAAGCTCAGGCACACCGGCCCGGGCGTCCTCTCCATGGTGCGCGCCATTTTCCCATCATCATTTTCCCGCCGCTTCAGGGTGCCGAACCCTAATCCATCGATGAACGCGACGACCCGAGATCCACCCGCTCACCGCATCCCATACGCGTCATAATCTCATCTCCACAGGCCAACGCGGGCCCCGGCACCAACGGCTCGCAGTTCTTCATCTGCACCTCCAAGACGGACTGGCTCGACGGCAAGCACGTCGTCTTCGGCGCCGTCGTCGACGGGCTGGACGTCGTCCAGCGAATCGAATCGCACGGGAGCAAATCGGGCAAGACGTCCAAAGAAGTGCGCGTCATGGACTGCGGCGAGATCTCCGCCGAGCTCATCGACGGCGTCACGGACACCGCGAAAGAAGTCATGCGGCGCCAGCGCGAGGAAGAGCGTGCCGCCGCGCTCAAGACGATGCTACCGGGACACGAAGATCCCGACGCCGCATCCGCGCGAAGGCTTCGAGAGATGATGAACGCGAACAAGGGCGGAGCCAAGGTCACCGGCGGCTCGACGTACACACGGCCCGAGGGTGCCGAGGGTGCCGACACAGCTGTGCGGGGCAGCGGGATCGCGGCGCTGGCGCAGGCGCACTTCGAGAAGCAGCCCGCGGCGGGCGCATCGAAACGGAAAGAACCTTCATCCCCGGCGGAGGATGCATCAAACGATGCAAACGATGCAAACGCGAATGCGAAGAGAACGGCGGTGGGCGCGGCGACCACGTTCGACCCGACCGGCGGCCACCACACGGCCGAAGAGACACGCGCGGGCGACGCCGAGCCCGAGAAACCGCTAAACCCGGCGCAGCGCAGGCTCTTCGAGCTCAGGCTGAAGCTCAACGAAGCTCGCAAGTCAAACCAACGCGAGGTGATCGAGGAGAAGAAGCGGAACGAGGCACCCGAGGACTTCGAGCGCGAGCAGCGCAAGAAGGCGTACGACGGGAAGAAGGCGCGGCGGGACGAGATCATGGAGATTCGCGGCATGGACCCGAAGAAGGACAGACACTTGACGCAGACCATCGAGCAGGCGCGTGGATTGTACAAGAAGTGGGACAAGAAGAAGGGTAACAAATCAATCGAAGGCGGCGGCGTGTTCAGCAAGCATAACCTGTACGACGCCTACGAGAAGCGAACCGCGCACGTCACGGTGGACATGGACGAATACGAAACGCAGAAGCGGGAGCTGGGCGACGCGTTCTACGCGGACGGTGACGCGTACGCGCACGGCATCACGGGCGCGAAGGTGCCGCAGGATAAGGTGGACCGCATGGTCGCGGAGTTGGAGGCGCAGAAGAACAAAAGAGCCAACTTCTCGCGCCGGCGCAAGCACTACGACGAAAAGGACGTCACGCACATCAACGATAGGAACGAGCACTTCAACCGGAAGATCGAGCGCGCGTTCGGTGAGCACACGCGGGAGATCAAGGCTAACTTGGAGCGCGGGACCGCGTTGCCGGACCATTGAAGGGTGAGTGCTGGAGAGAAACGAAAGATTGGTTTTGGTTTTTTTTGGTTTTTTTTTGGTTTTTTCCAAATGCACGACGGCACCGCCATTGGCCGAGCCTCGCTGGCTGAGCTTCTTGCAGCGAGGTGGTATTCCGGGAAAGGTTAAATCCGGCGCCTTCGGGCGAGTGGCGCAGACGAAAGAACCGGGCGTCCATCAGAACGGCGGGCGGAATGATAGCCTCGCCGTTTACAGTCGCCCCAAAGCACACACACACACGCACACGCGGCCCGGCCTCTCGCGATGACAATCACCCGACCGATCCTTACCCTCGAGCACCCCACACTCACGAACGCAGGCACGACAACGCAGGACACATCCATCGCGGCACTCGTACATCATTTTTATGTCGATCGTACACAATTACATCTTATCACATCTTTGCCTTTTCCTTTTCAATTTCGAGCCTCTCCAGCTCCTCCCGCAGCCGCGCCTTCTCGTCCATCTCACCCTGCAGCACCCCCCGTATCTCCGCCCACAACGAGTCCGCGGTCCATACCTCGTTCATATCCTCGGAGAACACCTCCTCGCGCGTCAACAGGTTCTCGATGAGCGGAGATAGATCCACGTCGTCGTCCTCGCGGCCTTCGCGTTTGTACTCTTCCCGTTCGGGATCGAAGGTACCCGGCGCGTCCAGCTGGTCCGGCATGACGAACCGCGCGTCCTTCCTGTACCCACGCGGAACGTTCGCGACGTCCGGCTGGTCCCTTCCCCGCCGATCGTCATCGTACTCGTCGTATCCGCCGTCGGCGTCGGGGATACTCTGGATGGCGTCCACCGCAGTCTCGTTTTCCCGCTCGAGATCGTTCTCGCGCCGACCATCCCGGCCCCGGCGCTGCTGGCGTCGCCCCGCGGAGGGCCCGCCGTGATGCGTAGGGTCCGGCGAGCCGCGCGGGGAGGACTCGAGGGATCCCCGGCGGCCTCCTCGAACGGCGTGATCCTCGAAATCGTCCATCTCCATGTACCCGTCGTCGCCGTCCCATCCGTGTTTCGCGTTGTTGTGTGCCATCTCGCGCGCCACGCGTCGTTCGCGCCCGCCCAGCTTGGGCCGCGCCGGTGACTCGTCGTCGAAGTCCGCGGCGATCCCGCCCGCTCGCGGCGTCGGGCTCGTCACGCCCCGGTGCCTCGTGTCGTGCTGTCGATACTCCCGTGCGGGCTCGTCGTCGAAGAACCCTCCGGTGGACGCCGCCCTCGGGGGCTCGTGCTGCTGCTGCGAATGATCATCATGATGTTGCCGGTATCCGTCGTCCGGGTCGCCGTGCCCGTCTCCGCCTTCGTCGCCCCATCCGGTGTCCAGCCTGCGACGCGGCGGCGGGTTCGGCGGAGCCTGAGCCTCGTCGTCGGTATCGTCGTCGAAGTCGCCCGCGATGGGCGAGCCCTGGGGGACACGCAGCGTCGCGTGCTTCTGCTTGTTCATCTCGAACGCGGTGGATTGAGATCTCATCTCCTCCGGCTTGCGCGGCGTGTTGGTGCGAGACCGGGCCCGTGGGCTGGTGTTTCCCTCGGGGGAGTCACCGCCGAGAAGGTCGGGGTCGAGGTAGTCGAGCTGCCCTTGACCCTCCCCGGGTTGGGGCCCGGGATCTTGACCCCCCCGTCGGCCGGCGCGCGCGCGACGCCCGCTCATTGTTTTTTTGACAGCGTTTGAAGCGAACCCTTTCATCGATGCGGATGAAGCGTCGTCAGACTGGTGCCGTAGGAGGAAATTGCGAATTAGGCAGTTGTAAAGGTGCGCAACTGTTTGCCGCATGGAATTAAGAAAGTTTCCCCGCGCATTTGCGCGGTTCTCCAGCTGTCAGTCAACCGCATCTGCCGCAGAGTCCGACTCAGCTCGATCGACAAACCCTTCGCGTTCGTCGTCAGATCACGACACGCGCGTTGGGGCGACGCGCGGGCTCGCTGGGTGGGGGCGTATCGGATCGCAATCCGATGGCTCCAAAGAGAGGAACAAAGGGGGCGGCCACGACGAACGGCGTCCACCCGACGTCATCGCGCGGCACGGCGCTCGACCTGACCGATGGATCGATCACGGTCGGGGGCCGAGTCTTCATGGAGGGATGCTCGCGGTCCGTCGCCCTCCGGCGCGTCTCCACCGCCGTCGGCGGCAACGGATGCGACGGCGCGGCGGCATCCCCGGACGTTCAACCCGAGACGACGAACGTCGACGGCGCGATCCTCGGGTTTCGCAACACCCACTCGGTGGACGACGACGACCCGGAGAGCGACCTTCGCATCCTCCGCGACAGGCACGTGGTTCGCCTGGCGCGGCGCCTCCGCTGCGACAGGTTCCTCGCCGCCGCGCGGTGCAAGCTGTGGTGGATGACCCCGACGTGGGGCCAAGGCGGCGACGGCCTCGTCAACGCATCGTCCTCCACGGAGTCAGGGATACCCGCGGAGACGCAGTTCGCGGTCTTCGAACTGGACGGCGGTGCGACGCACGTCGCCGCGGTTCCAATCATCTGCGACGGATTTCGGTGCACGCTCAGCGGGCACGTCAACGACTGCCGCAACACCGACGATTCATCTTCCGACGACGACGACGATGAGAACGGACGCGACGGTGACGGTTCGTGTATCCTGTCCCTCGTCGCCGAGTCCAACTGCGAACACGAGACGTGCGACGGCGTTGAATCCGCGTTGGTGTTGACCTGCGCGGATTCTCCGTTTAAAGCCGTGGAAGCCGCGATGGCGCTCGCGTCCAAGGCGATGAACGGCACGTTCAGGCTCCGATCGTCAAAGTCCCCGCCGCCCGTCGTCGACGTGTTCGGGTGGTGCACGTGGGACGCGTTCTACCACGCGGTGACCCCAGCGGGGGTCGAAGCAGGTGCGTTTTCATTTATTTTGGCAAATAGATTTTGGCAATCTTTTGGCATTCGTCGGCAATCATATTTGGCGATTCGACTGACGTCGTGTTTTGTTCAACTCTTACAGGTGTGGGAGCGCTGGCGGACGGCGGATGTCCCCCGCGGTTCGTCATCATCGACGACGGGTGGCAATCAGTGGCGCCCGATGCGCAGTTTAAGAAGCGCGTTGACCACATCTCCGATCACCCGCCCACCAAGCCGGATTTCATCGACAAGCCGCACGTGACGGAGGTTGTGGAGTTTGGCCGCGGTGATGCCGGTGGAGGCGCGTTGGCGTGGGCTGGGGGCGCGTTGGCCAGGTGAGAGTTTATCTTTTATTTCCATACGGGAATTAGACTGACGTGTGGGTGTTTTCTTACTCTAACAGCGGGCTCGAGTATGCGTATTGGAACGGGTTACACTCGGTTCCGTACAGCTCCATGGGGTGGAACGTGGCGAAGTTTCTTGTGGACTGGGTCTTCTCGCCTGTGATCCGCGGTGCGTTCAGCACGATGTCGTGCTTCAACCACAGGGTCAGCGACATCCGCGCGAACGTCAAGTTTCAGGACGAGGGTAACGGCGACGGATCCCCCAAACGAAGAGGGCGAGGGACCAAGCGCAAGTCCTACGATCAAAACGCCGGCGGCGACGGGTTCGGGCGCGTCGTGGCGCGGATCAAGGGCTTGGGCGTCGAGAGCGTGTACTGCTGGCACGCGTTGTTCGGGTACTGGGGCGGCTTGCACCCGTTCGAGCGCGGCGTCAGTAAGTTTCGACCGAAGGTTGTTTTACCCAGGCACACCCCTGGTTTGCTCTCGGTGGAGCCGTCGCAGGCGTGGGATCCCATCTCCGTCGGCGGCGTGGGCACGTCGTCACCGGAGGCGCTCGCGGAGTTTTACGAGGAGTTACACGCGTACCTCGCGGCGTGTGGTGTGGACGGGATCAAGGTTGACGGGCAGGCTATGGTCGGAGGGTTGGGCCGCGGTCAGGTGAGTTTATTTTAATTTTTGGCAATCTTTTGGCAATGGTCTGTATGGCGATTGGACTGACGTCGTGTTTTGTCAACAGGGTGGCGGGCCGAACCTGGCACAGAACCTGCACGCGGCGCTGGAAAAGTCCGTGAAACGCCACTTCCCCACCAACGGCCTCATCAACTGCATGTGCCACTCCACGGAGAACATATTCAACTTTGGGGACAGCGCGCTGGCGCGAGTCAGCGACGACTTTTACCCCACCAACAACGCCAGTCACACCGTGCATCTGGCCAACGTCGCGTACATATCGATGTTCATGGGCGAGGTGGTCGTTCCCGACTGGGACATGTTCCACTCACTCGGCGACGCCGGGCCGTTGCACGCGGCGGCCAGGGCGGTCGGCGGGTGCCCGGTGTACGTCAGCGACTCCCCCGGTAAGCACGACTTCGACCTGCTGCGTCAGCTGGTGTTTCCCAGCGGGAAGGTTCTACGCGCCAAGCTCCCGGGCCGGCCGACGCGCGACTGCCTGTACGCGGACACGTGCCGCGACGGCGTGTCGTCGCTCAAGGTGTGGAACGTCAACGAGGTTGGCGGGGTGGTTGGGTGTTTCAACATCCAAGGCGCGGCGTGGTCGCGGAAGAAAGGAATATTCGTGTTTCAATACGACTCGGCGACCGAGGACGTCCCGAGCGTCGTCGCGAGTGTCCGCCCGGAGGACGTGGAGGGGATGGTGCGACGGGACGGTTCCGGGGATGAGGAATTCGTGATCCAGGCGCACAGAACTCGAGTCCTGTCGCTTCTCAAACCCGGGCAGCGCATGCCCGATCTCGTTTTGGGCCCGAAGGAGTGGGAAGTGTACACGGTTGCGCCGGTGTTGTCCAGCGGCGACGTCAAGTGGGCGCCGGTGGCGCTGGACCAGATGCTCAACGGCGGGGGCGCGATCAAATCGGGGTTGACGCTGGCCAGCGAGTCGGCGGCCAAGGGCAAGGGGGGCGGGGGCGTCGTCGGTACGGTTGGGGTGTACGGGTGCGGCGCGCTGGTGTGTTATTCCAACGCGGAGCCCGATGAAGTGGAGGTTGACGGGACGCGGGTGAAGGCGCGGTGGCAAAAGGCTGACGGGAACTTGATCGTTCCGCTGGGCCCGCGGGAGGGCGACCACGCCGTCGTGGTCAGGTTCTGATTGACCTATTCGATCGGTGTTACGACTAATAACGACTTGCTAGTGAGTGTTGTGATGATTTGACCTATATTTTGTGTCTAAAATGAATGGAGGCTAAAGGTCGCCCGCTATCACGCCTGCGAGCCCGCAGCCTTCGTAACTATTCGAAAGCCGTGGGCGAGGCGGGGGGCTCTAAAACCTTCGCCGTGTATGTGCTAATCAATCCTCCGCTTCCTCCTCCTCCGCGTGTTCCCGTCTCACTCGGGACGACTGCTCGTGACGGCGCAAATCTCAACTCGCGTCTTGATCGAGGAGCAACGCCTGATGGTACAATCCGCCACAAAGCAAAGTCGCCGCCGGCCTAAAAAATGAAAAATGAATGAATGAATGGGGCCCTTCTCAGCCAGAATCAGTATGGGAACAGTCTCGTCGGTAAATCGACGATGAATGGATCAATGGATCACGCCTCGATCGCGCCGGGCTCGCCCTTCTCGGAGTTTGGGCTGTTCTCGCGCTGCGACGAAGACTCGAAGCCGTGTTGCGCGTTGGCGCCGCGGCCCGTCTGAGCGCTGCCGCCCGACCCCGACCCCGACCCGCCGCCCGATCCCGACGACTTGAAGTGGCCCTTGCCCTGCGCCTTGACCGCGATCGATTGGTCGCCTCGGCCGCCGCCATTCGACGTCTCCTTGGGCGCATCCTTGGATCCCCGTTTCCGTTTCTCCAAAGCGCTCTTGCGCTCGGCGCGGTGCTCCTTGGTGGCGGCGTCGTCGCGGCCGTTTTCAGATCCGAGGTTGGTGCCGGTGCCGCCCGAACTCGTCGCCTGACCGTTGGAATTGTTCGCCGCCATCCCGGATGACACGCCGGTGGTAGCGGGTGCCACCACGCCAGCCGCGCCGGTGGATCCCGGCGCCATCCCGGGGAAGAACATCATGACGTTGGCGAGCGCCGCCATCTGGTCGGCGTTGCCGGCGGCGACGCCCGCGGATCCGTCAAAGGCTCCGGGGGGCTTGCCGCCGCCCGCGCCGCTCGTCGCGGCTCCCATGGCGGCTGCCCAGTTGGCGAACGCGTTGGTGTCCGAGAGCGCGGGTGCGGACGCGTTGGGCGCGCCCGCGGCGGTGTTCCCCGCGGCGACGGCGGTGAGCATGGCGCTGAAGATGTCGGCGCTCAGACCCGGCGGCGTCGGCGCCGGGACGCTCGGCGGGGGAGGGATGGGCATGGGCGGCAGCTTGGCCATCGGCGCACCCGCTTGCCCCGCGCCGCTCCCGCCGCCGATCATCGCGAGCGCCGCCATGAACTGCTGCTGCGCCCTCGCCGCGTTCGCCTGCGCGGCGGCCGCCTGTTGCACCTGCGCCTGTTGCTGCTGCGCCTGTTGCGCCTGAACCTGAGCGCTGATCCGGGCGGAGGACTCGGTTCCCGATTGCCCGGCTCCGAGCGCGGCGAGCGCCGCGGGGTTGACCTGCGCCAGCGCGAGCATCTGCGAGTGGAGCGCGGTGGCGTAGGGGGAAGCCGGGTTGGTGGTTGGCGCGCCCGGGAATGGGGGGAATCCGCCCGCGGCGACGGGCCACGCGGCGGCGGCGGATGCCGGGTCTACTCCTCCGAATCCCGCCGTGCCGTTTCCCATGGCCATCATGAACGCCGCCGCGGCAGCCGCGGCGACGTTGGGATCGCCGCCGGCGGGCATGCCGAATCCACCCTTGAGCGCCGCGGCACCCGCGGCGCCGTTCGCGACCGCGGCATCGCGTGAAGCACCGCCCGGAACGCCCGGGTCCGGCGCTTTCCGGGGGTACGGATGCGCCGGTTTCCGCTTAGGTCTAGCGGGAGGAATGACCGTCACCGTGCTCTCCGACTCGCTCGGCCCGTCGCCGTTGCCCGCGCGGTCGACCGATCCCGACTTCTGCGCTTCTCGTTGCAGCTTCGAGAAGAACTTCTGCGCGTGCGAACGGATCTGCACCGCGCTCTTGGTGCCGATGTGCTCCTCTATCTTCTTCCACGCCCGCCCGTGCAGCTTGAGCGCTTCCAGGAAGCCTTCGTGCTCCGCCTCGGTCCATCGCTCGCGCTGCTTCGTTATCGTGTACGGCTTGCGCACCTTGGCGGACGCCGCCTGGACCTGCGTCGATGCCGCGGAGGCTGCCAAGGCTCGTTGCGCCGCGACGGGATCGAGCGCGAAGTCGAACGCGCCCGCCCCGAGCGGTCCTCCGGCCCCCGCGCCCACACCGGCATTCTGGCCATTCGCCAGCGATGCGCCGTTTCCCGCTGAGCCCGCGGGGCTTAAACCGGGCGCGAATCCGAGCCAAGGGTTGACCCCTCCCGGCACCGCGCCCATGACAGGCCACGGTGGCGCTCCTCCCGACATCTCGAAACCCTCGAACGGACACTCGCTCGCGTCGCTCACGCGCGCGCGCCCGCCGAAGTCGCCGCGTCTTTCGCTTTTTTACGCGATTAAGTGCAAAATTGCGCTTTTGCGCCGAGGTGGAATATCGGTGGAAAATCCCAGAGGTGGTTCGGGAAAACGAATATCAGATGAGAACACCAAAAACAGATAGGAACAGATCTTTACGCTGAAAAAGCACGGCTCGGATTGAAAGTTGGCAAAAGTTGGCCGAAAATTTGGGTCCAATCTGACGTGGTCGGTATTTCTCGGCCGGATATTTCCCGTTTCCGAGATCTTTCAACACGTTTTTGGGATAAGCGAGGCGCACGTTTTTTCAAACCGCATTGAAGCCTCTCGGTTCGGGTCAAAGCGCGCGCGTTGAAAGGGGGGACAGATATCGTGAGATCTTTCAGTGTGCCGCGGAGATATTATATTTTGAAAATATCCCGGGCCTCGGAATACCCAGTCAGCGTTCCATATCGTCTTGGGGCGCTTCCCGAACCAGTTTGCCTTTAGAAAAACACAGCCCGGCAGACTGCCAGTTTTTTCCATTTGTCGACTTGTAAAGGAGAGAGCGACACAAAACAAACAGAGGCACCCGCTGGACGACGTGAGTGGGTGAGCGACTGACTCATGGCGTCGTCGTTCAAGGATGACCCCGATTACCTCGGCCCGATCAGCGCGACGCCCCAGAAGATGGTGGAGACGATGCTGTCCATGGCGGGAGTCACGAGCACGGACGTCGTGTTCGACCTCGGATGCAACGACGCGAGGGTGCTGGTCACCGCGGCGTCCACGGCGGGCGCCCGGGGGGTGGGAGTGGAGATCGACGAGGCCGCGGTGAACAAGGCCAGGGCCAAGGTACGCCGTCGCATCGTATTCGCACGCGTCGCCGTTCTCGTTTCCGTGGCCGGCTAATAAGACCGGACCCGCGGCGATCGATGATCATCGCGTTTGGCTCCCGTTTGGCTTTTTTGAAGTGGGCACCCTGATGAATGAGAGCCAAACACATCCCCTGTTCACGAATAACCAAATCACTCACCACCCCATGATCACCACCACACGCAGGCCGCCGAGGCTGGCGTGACACACTTAGTCGAGGTGCGGCACGGCAACGCGTGCGCGGTGGACGACCTATCCACCGCCACCGTGTGCTTCGTGTACCTACTGCCCAAAGGCAACGCCAAACTGTCCAAAAAACTGATGCGTTTCATGAACCCGGGCGCGACGGTGATGACGTACGTGTTTCGCCTGCCGAAGGAGCACTGGGACGAACACCTGGTGGAGTGTCGGGCGGTGGCGAGCACGCGGGACCGGGGTGCCGGCGGCGGGGTGGACACCAGCGGGTTCAACAAGGTTTTCATGTATCGCGTGCCCGAGACCAAACCAGACTGGTGCCTCGTAGAATAGAGCTACCATAGCTACCATAGCTACTCGTAGAAAACCACTAATAACGGAGATTGGTTCGATGGCGTCGAGGTGTGTATTCATTCGTGCTATGTACTCGTGTGGAATTAGGACAGACAAAAATATAATATACGGAGTATCAATCCCCGTGCCGAAAGAACGCAGACGCTTATAAGAGTCAACGCTTACATGCTCTTGGCGAACTCGACACCCTTGTCGATGGAATCCTTGAGCTCGGGCATCATCCCCTCGAGCGCCTTCTGCTCGTACGCGGAGAGCTCGCCGAGGCCGTGGATCTTCTCCACGCCGTCCTTGCCGAGAAGCACCTTGGACGCGAAGAAAGGAACCTCCGTCACGGTGCTCTCGACGTAAGTGCACTCCACGACGTTAGCCTCGCCGTTCTTCGCGCGGAGGCACGCGTCGGCGAAGAGCGCGCCGGCGTACGCCATGGAGAGCGTAGCGGAGCCCTTGCCAGCCTTGGCGGCGACGACCTCGGTGCCGCCGTCCTGGGTGCGCTTGGTGAGCGCGTCGATGACGTCGTCGGTCATCGCAACCTTCGGCGTGGCTTGCGAAAGAAGGGGGAGGATGGTGATACCCGCGTGGCCGCCGACGACGGGGACGTCAACCTTGGCCGTCTCCAGTCCGTTCTTCTCGGCGTAGAACGTCTTGGCGCGGACGCAGTCGAGGGTGGTGACGCCGAAGAGTTTCTTGGGGTCGTACACACCCTTCTTCTTGAGAATCTCCGCCGCGATGGGAACGGTGGAGTTGACGGGGTTGGAGATCATGTTGATCATCGCCTTCGGGCAATTCGCGGCGATGGCCTCGGTGAGGCCCGCGACGATGCCGGCGTTGATCTTGAAGAGGTCGTCGCGGGTCATGCCGGGCTTGCGGGGGACGCCCGCGGGGATGATGACGACGTCGGCATCCTTGAGCGCCGCGCCGAGCTCGGCGTCTCCGGCGTAACCCTGTGGATGGGATGGGGTGATGAAAAACGGGTGTTTGTTCAGTGTCTGGGATCTTTTGTGAGACTCGAGATTTTTTCACGAGTCGTCGATTGGCACGCGGCGGTGAGAGTCATGAGGGTGGCGATCGCGCGGGATCGGGACGGGGTGGACGCGTCGGCGACGCGGTCACCTCGCGCGGTACGCGTGTGATGCGATGGGACCGCGTCGCGGGTGTATCGCGCGTTGGTGTCGCGCGATGCGGTCGCGAACTACCCCCCGTCATCCCGGGCGGCGGGAGGACTTGCACCCCATGTCGGATTATATTGGGGCTCGTACCTTGGTCTGGGCGGCGGTGTTGACGTGGGAGACGTCGGCGGCGACGCCGGGGGTGCCCGCGATATCGTAGAGGGAGAGCTCGGTCACGAGGGGGTTCTGCGGAGGATGGCGGGCGGTGTCGTCGGTCAGTTCCTGCGGCGAGATCGGGGCGGATCGTCCATCGGTCCCCTCCGAGGGTTTCGGGAGTGAGATGAGATGGGTGGGAACGGCGACGCACCATCTTCATGAGGAGGCCGCAGGGCTGGCCGATGCCACCGGCGGCGCCGAGAACCGCGACCTTGTAGCCGCGGGTCTGGTCTCCAAGAGCCTTGGAGACGGTGCGAGAGGAGGCGCGGAGGAGGGCAGCCATCGTTGCTGAACTGCGATCGGTGGGAATGAAGCGTCGCTCGATGACACACGGCATCCTCGCTCACCTGCTCGGCTGTGCAAAACGTGATTGGAGGTGCAAATTCGGTCAGATTCTGACGGCGTTCCAGTCACATTTTCCATATAAGGTCTAGCTGTTTGCCATTAGATTACGCCTATTTGGGACTATTTCCCTCGTCTCGGAAAAGTAAAAGCCACGACGCTCAGAAAGCCAGCCCACTCGCCTTCGCGCGCGACCATGTCGACCCAGAGCGCCACGTGGATATCCGTGCCCTTGACGATCCAGCAGCCGATCTTCGATCCGCACTTGGATATCGCTACCGTGGTCTTCTCCCACGTGCAATGCGTCAAGACCCGCCTCAACCTCGCGCTGGTCAGCAAGTTGTGGAGGGACGCCTCCAAGCCTGCCGCTGCGTACCCTCTCGAGTTCGACTTCGACGCGTTCCCGGACGTGTCTGCTGGGACGATGAGTACTGGTGTCATACGCCTGTTGGACAACGACGAAGCCCTGTCTCTGCCCTACGAGAGAGTTGTTGGACTTCTTGGTGAAGCTGCGGAACACGTATGCAGCTACGCTGCTATGCGGGGGAGTGTAAGGCTGCTGAAGTGGGCGCGAGAGAACAACCTTGGTTGGAGTAGGATTACATACGAGTGCTCTCGCGCAGCCATGAATGGTCACTTGCCCGCTCTCAAGTACTTGCACGAGAACGGGTGCCCTTGGAGTGCATACACGTGCCATTACGCAGCCGAACATGGGCACTTGTCCACTCTCCAGTACTTGCACGAGAACGGGTGCCCTTGGGACTGGTCCACGTGCGTTTCCGCCGCCGGACACAAACGCTGGGACTGCCTGCAGTACCTGGTGGACAACAAGTGCCCGCAGTGGGAGTACTACGCTAAGAGACACGCGGCTCACCTCCGATGAAATGTCAACAATACACGACTAAATCTTCGCACGTTCTCACACCGTTGGACTATTATAAATTAAGAGTTACGAAGGTAGCGGCTTTATTAGTGACGGGAATCAGTGCCCCGTGATGAACCTGGTGTCCGCCTCCATGCTCACCTGCGTATCCGGCCTGGCGAACACGTCCTCCTCGTCGTCGTCCGGGTGCTGAATCATCCGCAGCCGCTCATCCCCGAACCCCGGGCCGTCAAACTCGCCATCTTCCAGTAAAGGCGGGTGGTCGTGTCCACTCGGCGTCCCGCCGCGGTTCGCCTTGAGAAACTTTTGCAACATCCCGTCGAGCTCGCCGACGTCATCGGGGTTCCTCGGACCCCTCAGCCCGTCCAGCCCGCCGGGTCCTTGATCGTTAAACCCGGCGCCATCCTCCGCGAGACCGAGCGCGCGCATCCTCGCCTCGTTCTTCTTGTACACGGCGTCCAGCATCTTGCTCGCGTTGGTCACCGTGCCGTGCATGGCGAGCGTCTCGGCGCTGACTTCTTCTCCGTCCTCGCCGAAGAATCCCTCTTTGCGCATCGCGGGAAACGCGGGCGCGTCGTCCGCTTCGGTGCCCACACCCGCGCGAACCAGGTCGTCGTCGTCGTCAAACGCGTCGCCGCCCGAGTGGTACGGCTTCGAGTCGACGCGATCCAGGCCGAACAAGCCCTCGTCGCCGTCGTCGGTTATGAAAGCGGGTCGGGCGCCGGGCGCGGGCGCGATTGGCGGCTTACCGGCGCCGCCGACGGCGTTGACGGGCGCCTTACCACGCGCCGCCGCGCCCGGTCCTTCACCCGCGGCGCCGTCCAGCCACGGCGCGCGCTCCATCGTCTGCCCGGGGAAGATGAACGATGAATCCCCCGCGATGGATTGGTTATCGTCGATTGATTGACGCATCGCGCTCTCGGCGATGCCCAACTCGCCCATGTACCCCAGCGCGCCGCCGCCACCCACCGCGACGAACCCGCTGTTACCGTCGCCCGGTCCGTCCAGCTGCGGTCCCATATCCCCGCCGCCGTCGCCCACGGCGTCGCGGATGAACGCGCCGTAGTCGGCGTCGGAGGAGATGTGGGGCACGCCGTTGATCGGGTCGTGTTTGGACACATAAGACGGAACGTCGACCCCATGCGCCAATATCGCATTCTCACCGGCACCCGTCCTCGCGATACCCTCGCCGTACTGCGGCCCGCCGGGCAGCTGCGACATGAACACCTGGTCGCTGAGGTTCTCCCTCATCTCCGCGAGCTCCACGCGAGCCTCCGCGCTGTGCTTCTCAGCCGACTCGGCGCGGCGTTGTAACATCGCCATGTTGACGTTTTGAGCCTCCATGATCTTGACGAGCTGCTGGTGTTCGGCTTGGAGCTCGGCGCGGAGCTGCGCGAGCTCACGCGCGCCCGCGGGGGTGGGCCCGCGGAGGGGGTACCCGCCCGGGGAACGAAGCCGGCCGTCCTCGGTCTGGCCCGTCGGCGGAGGGCCCGAGCTTCGCGGTGGCAATCGGCCGCCACCGCCGCCGCTGGGTGGTGGACCTCCTTCGCTCTGGCGAGGTGAGGGTTCCGTTTGCGCCGGCGGCTGGGCTTGCGGTCTGCGCGGGGGCGCGACGTCGGCGTTCTTCTGCGCCGCGCGTTTGTTCGCCGCGAGGTTATACGCCTCCTCCTCCGCGCGCATTCGTTCCTCAGCCTTTTCCCGCTCGAGCCCCTGCTCGCGCTCGAAAGCCTCGCGCAGGCGCTCCTGCTCGACTTGCATCCGTCGCTCATCCGCCAAATCCTCCTCCTCGTCGCGACGCCGCTCCTCCTCCTTCTTGCGCTCCTTCTCCTCGATCTGCATCTTGAGCGCGTGTTGCAGCTCAGCCTGCGCCCTCGCCTTGGCCTCGAGCTCGTGGGGATGCGCGTTCTCGCGGGCGCTAAAGTTGCCCCTCGGGCCCATGTTCGGCGGGGGACCGGGATTCGCCGGGCCGCCGCCAATTTGGAATCCGCCGCCGCCCCCGCCGCCCATCTGGCCTCTCTGCGGCGCGTGCGTGGGCGCGCCGCCGTAGGGCGGGTGCATGTCACCGCCGCCGCCACCACCCTGTGGAGGGTAGCCCTGGGGGTCTGGCGGCCCTTGGTCGTAATACCCCTGGGGAGGGTAGTCACCTTGGGGCTGCGTTTGATGACTCGGAGGTCCGATGTTGTGCGCCCCCGGGTTTGGCATCATGGCGCGCTCCTCGTTATCCTGCCGCATGTGTCGCAAGTCCGTCGCGAGGTTACCCATGTTATCGCGCATGGGCGCGCCGCCGCCGCCCCTACCCCACGGGTTATAGTTCGCCGCCTCGCGCTCCTCGCGCATCTCCCGCTGCGAAATCTCTCGCTTCTCGCGTTCCTTTCGCTCAGCCTTTTCGCGAATCTGTTGTTGAAGCGCGGCTTGGTACTCAGCCTTTTTGCGCGCGACCGCCGCGCGTTGCTGCTGCGCGAGGGCGTCGGGCCCGCCGCCCTGCGGGGGAGGCGCGCCGCCCATGCCGGGGAGCCCCACGCCGCCGCCCTGCTGCTGCTGCTGCTGAGGGGGACCGCGCTGGTTATTATACCCGCCGTCGTCGTCGTAAGGGATCGGCCGGTGAGGCATCGGAGTCTCCTCCTCGACGTCATCCATCGAGGGATAATGCGTCTGCCTGTTCTGACGCTGCTGCTGCTGCTGCGGGGGTGGCTGCTGCGCGTTGTTGTTGTTAAAGTTGGACTGGCCCCGGCGCATGTCCCACTGCCCCGCCCCGCCGCGTCCGTCGTGCCTCCCGTCGCGCATGTCGTAGATGGCGTCGCCGAACGCTTGCGCGTTGTGCTCGGCGGCTCGATCCCTCGCCTTGTCCTCGCGCTTCTTGCGCTCGCGTTCGGCGATCTGCGCCTGTAACTCCGAGGCGTACTGGCGCTTACGTTCCTCTTGGCGCATGCGACGCTTCTGGTCGGAGTTGACGCCGTACATGTCCTTCATGCCGGAGCCCTTACGCCGCGGCTGGATCTCCTCGTCGCCGAAGACCATGCCTGGGGATTCTTCGAACCCTCGGCCGCGGTTGTCGCCTCCGCGCATCCCCGCCGCGGGCCGGCCTCCTCCTGCACCTCCTTGGTTGTGGAACTGGGCTTGATGCTGATGTCCCGGGACGTTATCGTCGACGTCGCGCATGGGCGGGCGTGCGTTGTGGCCCTGGCCTTGCCGCGCGAGGTGCTCGTTGTAGTCCGCCTGTCTCTGCTGCGCGAGTTTTTGGCGAACGGACGTCACGGGCTCGTCGCTTGGGCCCCATCCGCCGTCGGGGTGGTGCGGGGTATCGTCCCCGGGGTGGCCGGGGTGCATGGGCGGGATGGGATGGGGGTGGCCGCCGCCGCCCTGCCCGTAGAAGTCGGCGCGGTCGCGCGGGTCCATGTCGGTGCCGCGGTGGTCTCACGGTCCGAGGATGTGACAATGAGGCGCGGGGCGTTTTGTCCCTCTATTGGATGGACCGCGGAGGGTGTGCCGACGTGTGCGCCTGTGTGCGGGGGTATCGAGCGCGCCTCGTGGAACGGCCCGTGCGTGGATCTCGCCCCGACGCGGGTAGATGGGTCGATGCGGTCGTGCGGAAACGAGCGCGCCTCGGTCTGTCTCTGGTCGGTCGGCTCTCATCGCCAAAACGTTGACTTTTTCTAACGGATGGATTTTGGTTTGGCAACGGTGTTCACTAACAACAGTGGGAGGGGCGCCGTGAGATGGCGGAGAGGGAGGCGTGGCGGCTCGTTCGGGAGCTCGCGGCGGCGCCCGATCCCTCCCCGAGGGTATCGGAGCTCGCATCGCCGCGCCGCTCGTGGGCCAGCGACCCGTCATCTTCGCACCCACCAGACGCCGCGTCAACCTCGGAGGCTTCAGATGAGGACGACTCGGAGCCCGAGACGTGCCTGTACCTGGCGCGGCGTGGGCGGTTCCTGACGGGCGGGGTGGGCGCGGTGGGCCGACCGGCGGGGGTGACGCGTCGATCCCCGCCTCTTCACGCGTATGTCTCGTCGCGTACGGGGAAAGGGACCGCGCCGCTGGGCCAGGACGACACCACGGTCCGGCATCGATGCGGCACCCACGGCGTTCACACCGCGTACGCCCTCGAAGAGATGGGCACCAAACGACACGACGACTCGGACTCGGACGACGACGACGACGACTCGATGTTCCCGCTCGACGGCGATGCACGCGAACCCCTGCACCGCGCCGAGCGCGCGAATCGCCAGCGTGCCGCCGCGGAGACCGCCGCGCGGCGTGAAGCGCGCTTGGTGGAGCGCGCGAGACGTCGGCGACACAGCGCCACCGTCCGCCGCGGACCCGCGTGCGTTCAACCCAACAGCTGTCAACCGTGGATACACCCGTGGGATGACCCGGAGCCGAAAACTTTACGACAGCTGTGCGTCCACGCGCTCGCGGGGGTACTCCGCGAGACCACCTCGCTGCCGCGAGCGATGCCCGCGGACCTAATCAACGCAACGATGGACAAGTGCAGGCTGGACCCGCGCATCTTGGCGATGTGCCTCGCGGCCGGCGCCACCAAACTGCACCTTCGTGATTTCGCGAGCATACCCGATGAGCCCCTCACGGCGGCGTGGCGATGCTGGCAGGCCGGGACGACGGTGGAGATTCCGCGGCCGCCGGCCGAGCGGTCCACTTCGATACCCGCGTGTATGGTGGAGCCCATCGACGGCATCTTACATCCGAGACGGGACGGGTGGACGGAACTTTTCGCACTGGCGGATACGCTGGAGACGGTGATCATCGAGTGCGGGGATTCCGGCGAGGATGACGAATCGCACCGGTACCTGAGCGAGGTCATCGCGGGGCTGTGCGGGACACGTGCGCTGTCACGGATGGCGCTCGGGTTCTTCGAGAGGGTCACGGACGAAACGCTGGCACCCCTCTGGGGCGGCGGCTGCGTCGAAAACAAAGGTGAAAACAACAGTGAAGGCGACTTACCACCGCTGACGTCGTCGTCCCGGGCCAACCGCGGCGCCCTCGTACCCTCCATCCCGGTTCCCGTTCCCGTCCGCGCACCACCCGCGCTCACGCGCCTGGACCTGAGCCACCTGCCGAACGTCACCGACGCCACCGTCCGCTCGACGCTGTGTCACGTGCCGACGCTGACGAAACTTCGCCTCGAGTTTCTTCCCGTCACCGACGCGTGCATCAGTGATTGGCGCGCGACACTGGCGAACCTGGAGTGGCTCGAGGTCACGTCGTGTCCGTACATGCGTTTCGCGTTCCCCGACGTGGACTGGCTGCATCCGCCGAACAAGTTACGAACTCTCCGGATACAACCGGGTGGGGGGTCCAGAACTATTCCAAAAGGCGCCGATCGAGACCAACGGGACATGCGAGTCAGCGCGAGGCACCTGCACCAGCTGTCGTTCGCGAAACGAAGCGCGATCGTTCACCTCTGCCTCGGCTGCGAGTTCGCGGCGCCGGAAGGGGAGAATCGCAGACTAGGCGTGGGTGGTAACGTGGGCGGATACAGGTCCGAGACGGTGTGGGACCTTAGGGACGCTCCGCTGAGAGGTGAGTTCATTTTAAGTACCGTACGGGCAATTAGTATGACGTCGTGTTTTGTGTACAGGCGTGACGCGCTTGGAATTGTACCGGACCCGG
>Ga0302114_10000517_pt1 | contig 27028 bp, 35 predicted proteins | sample AG5_Surface_MG_FD_203107 | JGI IMG/M metagenome (GOLD analysis project Ga0302114, IMG submission 203107) | Marine microbial communities from Western Arctic Ocean, Canada - AG5_Surface | ecosystem: Environmental > Aquatic > Marine > Oceanic | place: Canada: Western Arctic Ocean | collected...
GCGGCCTCGCGCCGAACTTGCTAAAGGCGACGAGGCGCCCGGGTGACTTCAAGGTATCGCGCCAGTACACGTGGAAGGCGTCCCAGTCGTCGTGGACTCTGACGCAGACGCTGTTCCAGTAGTCCAGCCCCGCGCGTTTGAGCTGGGAATCTGTGAGGTCGAATCCGAGTGGGCCGACGAGGTGGAGCGGGACCCTGGACGCGGCGCACGTCCGCGCGATCGTGCCGGTGTTGCCCGGGATCTGTGGGGTCACGAGGACGACCGCGAGGTCGTTTCGTTGGGTATCCGACGCCGTCTCGATGGCGCGGACGGCGTCGAGGGGCTGCTGTTTTCCCGAACCCCCATCGTCGGCGGCGGCGGCGAGCGACGCGGGGCGAAGGCGCCGGCCGGAGGCGCGATGCCTCGACGCGATACCCGCGCGGAGGCACGCGCGGAGTCCACGCGGGATCGCCAGCGTCGCCAGCGCGGCCGTCGACATCTCACGAGATGTCTCACGAGCGCGCGTGGCGTCCGCGGGGCGCTCGGTCGAATGCGCGTCGACACAGTTCCATTCGTTGTTGACATTTTTCATCACTCTGGTAATACATCGTCGACCCCTTTCCCCTACCCCCACGACCCCCACCTTCCCCTACCTATTGCGCCCGTATCTGGATCATCTTACCTCCCGTGGGCGACGGCACCTTCACCACCCGCGTGCCCACCGAGCGCAGGAACGGGTCGTACGAGTGCTGCTCCCGCCTCGACCTCTCCGGCGTGTGGACGTCGTTATTTTCCTTCGCGCTCATTCCCCTGGCGTGATGAGGACCGCCTGGCGACCCCGCGTTGACATCGTCGCCTCCGTTGAAGAGCGCGCGCGCCGCATCCTTCCCGACGGCATTCGCGCCGCTAGCTCTCGGCGGGGTCCCGAAGGGGTTCCTGTGCCCGTTGTGAGCCTCCAGCGGCATCGACCGCGTCCTCGTCACTCCGGGGGGAATAACGGAATCTGTCGTCTCGAGCTGCTCGAGCCGCGACGCGAGCGCGTCCGCGCGCGCTCGCTCAGCCATGAGATCCTCCTCCACTCGCGCCAGCGCCTCCCGCAGCGATGCGTTCTCATCCTCCAGCGACGGCTTCTTCGTCGGTCTCACCGGCTCCGGCTTCACAGACGCCGGCTTCATCGGCGCCCTCTTCTTGCCCCCCCCATCCGGCGAGAACATCGGACCCGGCACGTCGAACGGGCTGTCGTGAAGCACGGGAGCCGGCTTGGCGTCGCGCGTCGCGCGCTCCGTCGGCCGGGCGGTTCGTGACGACAGGACATCGTTCGCGCCGTCATCGTACGTCCGCATCGTCACTCCCGCGGACGATACGCGGGTCTTGGCCGTGGGGCGGGCGGCGCCCGGCGAGAGGAGCTGCTCGTGGCGCCTGGCGTTGGAGAGCCAGCCCATCTGTGCAGTGCGGTGCCGACAGGAGTGATGGCGCCCGGCGCTGGCGACCCGATTATTTTGGAGTTTGCAGTGGTTTTTCACTCATCACCTGGTTTTGGAGCAAAAAGCTCAGATTGGTCGTCAGACACACGCGACGCGGGAGACGGTCACGATGGCGGCTCTCAAGCTCGATTACTCGGTGCTGGATGCGCCGCAGCGCGCGACGGACAGGATAGAGGCGGACTTGTGAGTAGTGCGCCCACCGCCCCGCCCCTCGCACGGCTGAGATCTCACAAAAACAGCCGTGCGGGTGGTGACGGCCATTTCTCCATCTCCCCTCCTCTCGCTGACCCACTGACCGCTGACTTCCCCGACCCATCCGACCACACAGCGCGCGTGAGATCCAGAGCGACGTCCACGCGCAGAACTTCAAGCTGCCCCAAGTAGAGAACGTGCGTCTCCACCCGTCCCCTGCGATCACCCCCGACGCCCCGAGGCGCGCAACGTCAAATTTATTTCTAGGGTTGCCCCCCTTCCCGTTTGAACGACGACCGCGAGATCTGACCGTCACCACCCCACCCCCCCGCACGCGATCACACAGTACGATGATTTCCAGCGCGAGGTTGTCGATTACGTCAAGCCCAACCACGGCACCACGACCCTCGCCTTCATCTACGAACACGGCGTCGTCGTCGCGGTCGACTCGCGCGCGTCCCAAGGCCCACTCATCTCATCGCAGACGGTCAAAAAAGTGATCGAGATTAACCCGTTTCTGCTGGGAACCATGGCGGGCGGCGCCGCGGACTGCCAGTTCTGGCAACGTAACCTCGGCATCCAGTGCAGGCTCCACGAGCTCGAGAACGGCAAGCGCATCTCCGTCGCGGGGGCGTCCAAGCTCCTCTCCAACACCCTCTACGGTTACCGCGGCCAAGGCCTCTCCATGGGCACCATGGTCGCGGGGTGGGATCTTAAAGGCCCGGGGTTGTACTACGTCGACAGCGACGGCACGCGGCTTAAAGGCCAGAGGTTCTCCGTCGGATCAGGTTCGTTGTTCGCGTACGGCGTGCTGGACCAGGGATACAGGTGGGACCTCTCGGTCGAAGAGGCTTGCGAGCTCGGGCGGAGGGCCATCTACCACGCCACGTTCAGAGACGCCTTCTCCGGCGGCACCATCAGCGTGTATCACGTGAGCGAGAACGGGTGGACGAAGATGAGCGGCACGGACGTCGGGGAACTGCACTTCGACTACTACCCCGCGGAGCCGATCGATAACCCCGAGGGTGGAGACAAGGGAGAAGGAGAGAAGGGTGCCGTCGCCATGGAGACGGCGGCGTGATCCAGGTTTTTGGTTTTTGGTTTTTTGGCAACCAAACGGTTTGGTTTTTTAGGGCGATGTAACATCTTAGATACCGATACAAACATCTTGGTGCACTATCCATCAGCGCCGTCGTGCCGCCTTCCGGTCCCGCCCGCCTCCTCCCTCGTCGCTGTGTTCGTCGTCGCGAGATCGGCGCCGTCGTCTGCGATCGTCCATCGAACGGTCCTCCTCGTCGACTTGGTCAAAGACGGTTTCATCGAGCGCCTCGCCGTCCTCCATCGCCTCCCTCGCCTTGGCCTCCTTCTTGGCGAGTTTCGCGAGGTACTTGTCGAACACAGCGCGTGCGTCCTCGAGGTACGTCTCCTTCGCGTCCCCGGGTGCCGACTTTTCGTCCCCGTCGTCGTCCTTCCCGTCGGACGTGACCGTATCCCCCGCGCATTTTATCCAAGCCCGTTCGCTTCCCAGCGCGACTTCAATCTCACGCCACGTGGACCTCGGCGTGATGGGCACGTCACGCCGCCTGGACCGGAGTAGGTAATAGAAGTCGTCCAGCGCGCGTTCCTTGCGCCGAGACGCTCGCGCGCCAGCCTCGACCGCCCCGGCGATCGCATCCCCGCACGCGACTCTCAGCCGTGAGATTTTTGAAGAGGAGGAGTCGTCGCCGCCTGGTACCTCGTCATCCTCCGCTGACCCTAGCGACGGTAACGACACGGTCGATTCCACGGCCTGTACCAGCGCATCGATCGTGGTCTCCCCCGGGACGATCGTGACGTTCGCCGCGGTCGCCGCGGTCTCCACGGCGGCGCAATCCGCCGCCGCGTCCGACTCCATCTCCTCCCTTACATCATCGTACAGTTCCCTTGGTCGCGACCCGGAGACGTTCTTGGACACTTCGAGAAACTCCGGAGCGTCCTCGATCGATTTGACGAAATGACGCCACGGCATACGCAGCGGCAGCTCGTGGCGCGATCGCATCGACCTGAGCATCGCGACGAACGCGCCGCGACGCGTTCGCTCCGCCCGCAACCGCGTTAAACGCTCCTCATCCTTCGCGTCCGAATCGGCCTTGTCGATGACCCTCGCGTGATCTTCAAAGGCCTCCAGCTGAACGAGCGGATCCACGTGTTTAACACGTTCGTCGCCCTCGAGTACCTCGCGGACCTTGCGCCAGGTCCACGGATCCGCCCCGGTGAACGCGTTGACGCCGATGTCAGTCAGCACCGTTTTGAAAGCGTCGATCGCGGCGTCCCGTTCTTTCGCCTTTTCCTCGCGGAGCCGCACCCGCAGATCGTCGCAAAAGGCGCGAAACAAATCATCCTGATCGCGCCAGTCCTTCACATTCGTGAACCGTGAATCCCCGGATGCGAGGATGACGTCGACGTGATCGCGAAGCGTCGGCCTGTGCCTCGCGGTGGACGGATCCTCTACGCCCCATTCGCGCCACCGTTCGTGAAGCATCGTCGTAAATTCGTTCCGTGTAGCCTTCTCGGCGAGTCTCTTCTGCTCGCGCTCGTGCTTCGCGCGCTGCGTCTGGTACTCGTTGAAGCACTGCTTCTTCTCGCCCAGTGTCTTGAGCGCGTCGAATCGCTCGTCAGCCTTGATCTGCTTCGCCGTCTCGTCCCACTTGTGCCTGCTGGTGACTTCAAAGTCTTCCAGGAGTTCTTTAAACGCGGTTTTTCGCTCATCCTTGTCGGCGTACACGCGCGGCGGCGCGTTGGGATCGCGGGGCGCGCGCGGGGCGCGCTTGGACAATGACGGCGCGTCCGTCCCGGTGCCCGCCGGACTTCCCGTTGCGTTGCCATCGGCGGCGCCGGCGGCGTTCGCGGTTTGTTTGGGCGCGGATCTCGCAGCGGCCGCCGCCGCGATGGCTGATTGCGCCAGCGCGGCGGCCTCCCGCGCCATGCGTAGGTCGTCCGGTAAGGACCATCGCGTCTCGCGGGTGTCCTGGTGGTAGTAGTACACGCGCCCGTCCGGTGCGCGGTGTTCCTTCCATCGCGTCGACGCGTCCGCGCGCTCCATCGGGGTCATCAGTTCCTTGGGCTTGGAGTAGGTCGAGCTAGATCCGTCGTTCCAGTAGAGCCGCCCGTCCGCCGCGCGATGCTCGGTCCACTTACCACGTGCGCCAGCTGTGGGGGCGGGTGCGCCGGCTGTGGGTGGACCTGGCGGGCCGGGTGGTGCGCCCGCGCCGCCGCCCGGGGGCGCGGTCATCCACGCCGGCAGCGTGGCGGCCCTCCCTCTTCCGGCCATGGCTAATGACGATGATGTTTTTCGAAGGCGTCGAGTTGGAACGAAGCGTCGAGTTGGATTACAACGAGAGATCTAGTTGTCCTTCTTCTCCTCCGGGGATACCTCGGATGCCGCCTCGTCCGGATCCGGTATCGCCCTCTCCACGGCACCCAACGCCACTATCCGGGCCTCGATGCCCTTCAGATCCGCGCCCTCGATGCTATCGCCCTGCTTCTCCCCATCCTTGAAGATCATGAAGGTGGGCATACATCGCACTCCAGCCTTGGCCGAGACATCCTTCGCTTTGTCGACGTCAACCTTGAGGAACCGAACGTCGCCGTACTTCAGCGACATCTTCGCGAAGTGCGGCGCGATGCGTTTGCACGGGCCGCACCACGATGCGGTGAAGTCGACGACGACGATCGCCTTCGCCGCCTTGGCCTCCGCGATGGCCGCGTCGAATTCGGCGGAATCTTTGGTCTCGATCACCGCCCCTTTCTTCGCGGGCGCGGGCTTTGGGCCGAACCGGCGCTTGATCCACGCGGAGATGATGCGGGTGATGAGGAACATGATGAGCATCCTGTACGTGGGGTTGATGGACTGCCACTTCGCGTGTACAGGAGCGGCGAGCTCCGCGAACGGCGCCATGAGGGACTCCACGTCCATGACGCGCGCAACGAATTGTGCGAGATCTGCGTGGATCGAAATATTCGTTTGTTGTGCTTTCGCCACAATCTCACTTCGGGGCGCGCGGAACCGTCGTCACTTCAAGGGGCGCGCGGCTGGATGACGACGTGGTGGCGCCCCGACCTCGAGCAACTCCGCGCCGAAATCGCGGCTGAGGCTGAGCTCGAGGCTGAGGTGAAGGTCGAGGCCAGTGATGGTGATGGGGTGAAGGTCGAGGCCAGTGATGGTGATGGGGTGAAGCAGGGCACTAAGCGGAAGAGAGCCCCTAAGACGAAGGGGCCATGCGAGCACGGGGTTAAGTACCGCTCGAACTGCAAGGTGTGCAGCGCTTGTCCGCACGGTCGTTGGCGCAAGCAATGCGCGGAGTGCGGTGGTGCATCAATCTGCGAGCACGGTCGTCGGCGCTCTCAATGCAAGGAGTGCGGTGGCTCACAAATATGCGAGCACGGTCGTCGGCGCCATAGATGCAAGGAGTGTTCTTAATTGACGCGAAGGTCTGCTACGTATCGTCAACCACGGTCGCCGGTCTCCACACCTGGTCACCCCCGTCTATCAGCTCCGCGCGCACATCGTTTCATTCACCGGCGCAATCCGTACAAACCGTCGACCCCATCCTCATCCCCATCGTCCTCCTCCTCGTGTGAATCCTCCTCCTCGTGTGAATCCTCCTCGAACCTCGCCGTCGCGTGCCCCGCCACCACCTCCGGCATCGTCTCCTTCATCCTTTGCGACGCCTCCAGCAACTTGGCCCTATCGCCCACCGCCGCGACTCCCAGTCGTTCCAACTGTTAATAAAACACGTCGTCAGTCTAATCGCCCGTGTCTACAAGAATTAAAATAAACTCTCACCTGATCCTCCGTTAATCGAGTGAAAGCCGCGGCGTCCACCCTGTTCTTCGTGAACACATCTGTGAGGTGCGCTAGCCCGTACTTGTGCAACGTGCCGGTCACTGGTTCGTACACGTCGACGCCGCTCTCCGGGACGCCGAGGAAGTGCGTGGCTTTGGTTTTCCACAGTAGGTCGACCACTCCTTTTTTCCCGCATAGTTCTTGCGTGACCCACGGTTCTGAGCCCCACGCGGCGGTCTTGACAAGGCCGGTCTGGTCGACGTAGGCGGTCCATATGCCGTAGACCACCTTGGACTTGGACATGAGCTCCGACGCGAACTTGGCCTAGGGTTAGGGTTAGGGTTAGGGGTGTGGACGGGTGAGCCGGATGGGGTGAACGCGTCCTCAGGTGCTGGCACGACGAATGTGAAGTTGAATTAATTGCGGGTGCGTTCCGGGCGGAGCCGCGACGGGGTTCCCCTGTTCGCGCGCGTGGTAGACACGTGAGTCGCACCTGGTGTATGAGTCGTCGTTGGACGGAGGCGTCCCACAGCCCGTCCCTGGCCGTGATCTGGGCGAACTGGCGCTTCTTCTTGATGCCCTGCTGGTGCTTCGAGCACTCGCAGTCGCACCCGGTCTCTTTGCACGTCGACGCCCGCGGGTGCTTCCAGTGGTTGCACCGCGGGCACTGTATCTTCGACGGTGGGGCGGCGCGGGGCTTCGGGCGCGAAGCCCCGCCGCCCTCGCCGATCTCGCGCATGACCTCGCCGTCCAGGACCATGACCCTTAAGCGCGCGACGAATAATGGCTCGGCTCGGCCGAGGAATCTCAAGTCGATGTTTTCCACGACGACTCGAGAGACGACTCACTCCTCCCGCGCACCCGCGTCGAGTCGACCGCCCTGCCGCACGCGCGGGGGACATCGGCACGCATGGGCGCCATCGCCATGTCGCAAGGTGCGCACCGCACGACGATCCCGCACGTCACCGCCCGCTCCCTCCGCGGCCGCTCCCACCGGCGCCACCGCCGCCGGAATGCCCCATCTGACGAGACATCACAGCTGTGTCGCATCCCACGTGCCCGCCGCTCGGTCCCATCGACTCACTTACCCATCCCTCACCCCAACCCACACATGTCAACCCCGCAGAGGAGGCCAGGGTGCGCGCCATCGCCGACGTCGTACGCACCATGATCGACGCCGTGCGCGACGGCAAAGTAATCAACCTCAACTCCACGAAGAACGAAGCCGCGCGACGATACGGCCTGAAACGCTCGCCAAAACTCGTCGAGCTCATCGGCGCGGTACCAGACGAGCACCGCGATGCGTTGTTACCGCAACTCCGGGCCAAGCCGGTGCGAACCGCGTCCGGCATCGCCGTCGTCGCAGTCATGTCCAAGCCCCATCGATGCCCCCACATCGCGACGACGGGCAACATCTGCGTGTACTGCCCAGGCGGACCAGACTCCGATTTCGAATACTCCACGCAGTCGTACACGGGATACGAACCCACGAGCATGCGCGCGATACGCGCGAGGTACGACCCGTACGTACAGGCGCGCGGCAGAGTCGACCAACTGAGACGCCTCGGCCATTCCGTGGACAAGGTTGGTTTATTTCTATTTTTTTGGACCTTTATTTTTATTTCCGTACGGGCAATTGGACTGAGTCCTGTGTTTAATTAAGGTTGAGTACATCTTAATGGGCGGAACGTTCATGAGCTTGCCGATTGAGTACCGCGACTGGTTCGTGCGTAACCTGCACGATGCGCTGTCCGGAGCGTCGTCCTCGAACGTCGCCGACGCCGTCGCAGCGTCCGAGCACTCACACACCAAGTGCGTGGGACTGACCATCGAGACCCGACCGGACTACTGCCTCTCGCCGGTGAGTTTTTTGTAATTCGCGTACGTACGCGCAATTAGACTGACGTCGTGTTTTGTGTACAGCACCTTCGACAAATGCTTCAATACGGGTGCACCCGCCTGGAGATTGGCCTGCAGAGCGTGTACGAAGACGTCGCCCGGGATACTAACCGCGGGCACACCGTCGCGGCGGTGCAAAAGTGCTTCGAGCTCGCGAAAGACGCGGGGTTCAAAGTCGTGGTGCACATGATGCCGGATCTACCAAACGTGGGCATGGAACGGTGAGTTTATTTTTATTTTTTTCCGTACGGGCAATTAGATTGACGTTGTGTTTTGTTCACAGAGACTTGGAATCGTTTCACGAATTTTTCGAATCACCCGACTTTCGAACCGACGGGCTTAAGCTCTACCCCACGTTGGTCATACGCGGTACCGGCCTGTACGAACTGTGGCGCACCGGACGGTACAAGAACTACGCCCCCGACAGGCTCGTGGATCTCGTCGCCAGGGTCCTGGCGCTGGTACCGCCGTGGGTCAGGGTATACAGAGTCCAGCGAGATATTCCGATGCCGCTGGTGAGCTTCTTTTTATTTTGGTACATAGGCAATTCGACTGACTTTGTGTTTTTTCAATAATAACAGGTCACCGCTGGGGTGGAGAAAGGTAATCTGCGGGAGCTCGCGCTGGCGCGGATGGGTGACTTGGGCTTGCGGTGCCGTGACGTGCGGACACGTGAGGTTGGCATACAGGACATACACAGTAAGGTCAAACCTCAGGAGGTTGAGCTCGTGCGGCGGGACTATTCCGCCAACGGGGGATGGGAAACTTTTTTATCCTACGAGGTTAGTTTATTTGTATTTTTACATGGGCAATTTGACTAACGGCGTGTTTTGTTCACAGGATCCTCGGCAGGATATACTGGTCGGGTTGCTTCGTTTGCGACGGTGCGGGCGAACCGCGGGGACGACGTCGCCGACGCTGAAGGGCGTGCGGTGTTCCATGGTGCGTGAGTTGCACGTGTACGGCAGCGCGGTGGCGGTGCACTCGCGCGAACGGTGAGTCTGTTTTATGTTAATCCTCGTACGGGCAATTAGAATGACGTGTTTTTTTTTAACTCATTTTTCTCTCAGCGGTAAGTTTCAGCACCAAGGGTACGGAACGCTGTTGATGCGCGAGGCGGAACGGATCGCGAAAGATGAGCACCGGAGTTCGAAGCTGGCGGTGATCAGTGGGGTGGGCACGCGGCATTACTATCGTAAGCTCGGGTACGAGTTGGAAGGTCCGTACATGGTCAAGTGGCTCTCCTAGTGTGTAGTACCGAATGTAAACCAGTTGAGTTTTTACACAAGGAAGATTTTCGACCTAAAGTTTGATGATGGGGCGGTGTCGTCTCACTCGAGGTCGCGCGGGCGTCATGGGTGCGGCGTCGCGTCTCCTCGTGCTCCTGGTCCTCGCGGGCTGCGCGTTCCCCGGGGCGCGATCGCTGGACCCGTGGGAGCGCGCCAGCGGCGAGGTCGATGTCGTGTCATCCTCCGAGGCGCAGTCGTTGCTCGACGCGCAGGACGGGCGGGCATCATTTTCGGATGATGCCCCCGACGACGACTCGCGTCTCGCGCCCCCGTCCGGCCTCACCGCCTTCCCCCCCGGCACGAACGCCTACGCACCCCCCGGCGAGTTCATCAAGCAACGGTACAAGGGCTACGAGAACACAATCGCCGCACAGCTGGAGAAGGCGCTCAACGCCGAGTTCGACGACGCGGTGGAAGGCTCCGCGGGTGGGTCGAAACCGAAAGCCACGCGAAGCGGCGACGGCCTCGGGGACTCCATCGATTCATCCTCCGACGAATCCATCGAAGAGTCCAAGTTCGAGAGCAAGCAGCGGGAGGAAGGCACGAAGCTGGAGAGGGTGGTGGTGACGAGCGGGAAAGGCAAGGGAACCGCGGAGGTGGTGGTCGCCAAGAGCACCGCGAACGATCTCGCCGAAGAAGATGAAGACGAAGACGACGCCGGTCTTCTTCGCGCCGAACACGATGCGAAGACACGGATGAGTGACGGCGAGTCATCCACCGAGGAGGCGGAACCGGAGATGGACTACGCGGAACGACTGCGCCGGCGACGCGGCGGCGCAGCCCCGCCCCCGCCCGCACCTTCCGACGCGGACAAGGACGACATGAAAGCCTCGGCTCGCTCCTTCGGGCGCGAATTCGATGACGATGACAGCATAAAAGAAGACCGCGGCGTCGAAGACCACTCAGCAACACGCGATGACTCACTCGACGAGAACAAGGAGACGCACGTGTCCGCGAACAACCGCGCGCACGGCATCACGATAGACGAGGAGAACGAATCCGCCGACGACGTCCGCGCGGCTCAACACGTGGCGGCTTCGGAGCGACTGGCCAAGGTGAGTTTATTTTTGGTTATTTTTGGTTATTTTTGGTTATTTTTGGTAATTCTCGTATAGGCAATTATACTGACGTCGTGTTTTGTTGACAGGCTGAAAATTTCATCAAGGACGTCGGACACGTCATCCGCGACGTCGACGATGTCCTCACCGGCAAGATCATCGAGAAGGTCTCGGCCAAGCGAGAAGAAGCGATTCGCGACGACGGCGCCGGTGGCACGCACGGCGGGACAGATACCGAGGCGACGCCCAGCGCGGAGGACGCGGAGCAAGTCTTGCGGATCAAAGGTTTGTTTATTTTTATTTCCGTATTTCCGTATTTCATCGTATTTTCGTATGGGCAATCAGACTGACGTCACCGGTTTTGTTTTAACTCTCACAGATGCGAAACAAAACGAATTCGTAGTCGTGAGCACCAAGGAGAGCGCGTATCAACTGTCCACCGACATGCGTCTGGTGGTGGACCTCATCGAGCTCTTCTTCGCCGCCGCGTGTGGTGCATTCGTGTTCGTACGCTTACTCGGTCTGCCCCTGCACGGCGGGTACGTACTGGCGGGGATAGTCATAGGTCCATCTGGGATGAACGTCGTGGGTGAAATCGTGCAGGTGAGAGTTCTATTTATTTCTATTTCTATTTCTATTTATTTCCGTGTGGGCAATTGGACTGAGGCCTTGTGTGTAACTCTTACAGATCACGACGCTGGCGCACTTGGGTGTTTTACTGCCGCTCTTCGCCCGTGGCGCGGAGCTGGCGACGCGCGCGAAGGAACGCAGGGCGGAGAGTCGGGCGGGTGAATCCGATGAATCCAACGCGCGTGGGTTCGAAACCGGGAGGGTGGGACTAATCGGGGGTACGGGTATGACCCTGAGGGGACTGGTGCCGAAAACTAAAACGTTCGCGGGCGCCTTCGGACCCTTCGGAGTCGCGTGCCTCTTCACCGCCTTATCGCCAGTGCTGGGATTCACACCAGGGGTGGGCGCGCTCGTCGGCGGGCTCACCGCGTTCTCGTCCAGCGAGATGATCCGGTGGGGCGCCAAGCCGCCACGTGGACGTCGGACACATTCTGGAAATGCATCTGGAAGTATCCATCAAATCGCCGACGCCGACGTCGCGAGCGGCATGTACCGCCGCGCGACTTTGACTGGCGACGGAGGACCCGGCGACGTTCCTTCTTCCGCGGCGTCGATTCATATCCCGGTGGTACCGAGGGCGGTGTCGGAACGGATCCAGCTGACGGATTGGTCCCTCGGTCCCGTGTTCGTGCTGCTCCACGCGGTTGCCGGCGTCGAGGATGGATTCTCCGGGACTCTCTTCGTGTCTTTAGCCGCGTATAAAGTCCGATCCACGTGCCTGTGTTTGCTCATCACCGCCGTGATGACCGCGTTCAGGTCGTCGCTGATGCGCCGCGCGATGCGAACGCCGATTGAGAACGGCGGCGAGGAGCTGGTGCAGATGGGCACGGTTTCCACGTGTTTGGCGGCCGCGTTTCTCAGCGACTGGTTCGGACTGGGCATGGAGGCTGGCGCGTTCGTCGGCGGCGTAGCCGTCGGAGCCGCCTTTGGCAAAGGCGAGGAGAGCCGGTCGGGGCATCACTCAGAGGGTGCCGACCCGGGTGCCGAGGGTGCCGACCCGGGTGCCGACACAGCTGTGGATACAGAGAGGAAATCCGTCGCCGACGTCGTCGGTTCTTTTACGCGAATGTTCGAAGCGATTCAGTTCGTCTCCGTCGGCGTGGTGCTGCGTCCGTGGTACGTCGTGGAACACGCCTATTGGCTCATACTCGTGTTGACGTTCCTAATTACCGTTAAGACGTTCACCGGTGGCCTGGTGATGCACGTGCTCGACGGCTGTCCAAGGGGCGTATCGTGGGTGATCGGCGGATGCGTGGCGAACGTTTCTGAGTTTTCCTTTGCAATCGTTAACCGTGCGTATCTGCTGGGTATCGTCGGTAAGGAGCGGTATCGGCCGATGTTGTGTCTATGCGTGCTGTCTTGGTTGTCGGCGCCGGTGTTGAACTACCGGGTCGTGCCTTGGGTGCTCCGCGGGGGACGGGGACGAGGAAGAAGGCGGTAGCGTCCGTAGATACTTTTAGTGCTAATGTTAAAGCGAGTCGATTTTCTTGAAGACTTTTTCGCACTCGAGAGTGAAAAAACCCGAGCTGTCAGGTCACTCCCTCCCACGCGGGATGTCGTCGGCGGACGATCGCGTCGGCGCGGGCGGGATGTCGACGTCGTCCGCGGCGGAGGACGATCCACCGAGGTCGCGGCTCTTCGTGGTGTGTCCGAAGGGCACGGGGCAGGAGACGCTCACGCGGGCGTTCGAGGATCTGTTGACGAGACTCTCAGATCCCGGCGGGACTTCGAGGTCCAACCCGAAGAAGGATGGAGAGCGCGACGGCGACGATGAGAAGGGGCCCGCGGAGGGTGATGCGAGACCCAACGGAGATGCCGCGGCCCTGAACCCTAACCCTAAACTCCTGAAGCATCTCGAGTCCGTCCGGGCGGTTCCGCACAAGGGTGTCGCGTTCGCCAAATTCTCGAACGCATCCACCGCGGCGCTGTGCATGCGGGCCATCGCGGACGCAAACGGAGTCCTCGGAACCCTGAAGGTCAAGTGCATGCTCGCGGAACCCAAAGCCGGAACGACGGGAACGACTCCTCCCTCGACGAATCCGGATAGAACGGAGGTCCACAAAGACGGGGTCGATCGCGGGGGCGGCGAGGAACGAGGCGGGTCTTCTCGACCGCGGGGAGAACGCGCGGGTGACCCGGGAGGTTCCGCGTCGCCCAAGCGAGCCAGGCGGGGCGAACGAGCCGGTGCCGCCAAGTTCCCGCCCGCGCCGCACGAGGGCTCCATCGTCCACGTCCATGCGTCGCCGGCGTCCAGCGTGGAGAGCGGCGGGGTAGCCGGGCGCGGAGGCGACCGATTGACGACGATGCCCGTCAATGCGGCGTTTTCGCCGCCGGTGCCCCCGGGTCCGCCGCCTCGGAAGAGAAACGACGACGCGGGGTCCATCCCGACACCCCCGGGCCCCCACCAACACCCGCCGCCGCTTCCGATGCACCCGCCGCCGCCGCCGACCACGGGAGGGGCCGAGAGTACACACGGCGGCGAGCAAATCTTCCTCGGCGAGGCGTGGATGGGCGACGGGCGCCGCGGAGCTCTCATATTCCACCCGCAGTCACACCCTCAGACGCAACAGGCGCCTATGCTCCCTATGCCGACGCAGTGGAATCCAGGGCTCCACCCGCACCCGCCGCTGGTACCCGCGTACGGGGTAAATACCCAATTACCAGCCAATTACCAGCCGTACGTCCCTGTTCGCCAGTCGCCTTCGCCGGCGAATAGCGCTCGAAGCGGCATGAGCGGCGGCGGAAACGGAACTAACGGAAACAACGCGGGCGCCAGGGTACCGAGGCCGTCCACATCCGCGGACTCGGGTTCCGTTCGATCGGGCGGCGGCGGCGGTGGTGCGCGATCGGTCGGTAACGGTGTACCGACGAGACGCGCGTTCGTCGTCCTCGACAAGTCCGTCACGCAGGCGCAGCTTCAGTCCGCGTTTCGGGGCCGGTGCGAAGGTGCGTTTTATTTTAATCCTCGTATGGGCAAATGTATATTGACGTGTTTTTTTTTCTAACTCAGGGGTTGAGAGCGTGGAGCTCAAGGTTGAGCTCGAGAGCGGCCGGAGCCGCGGGTTCGCGTACGTCACCTTCGAGACGCACTCCGCGATGTCATCCGCGTGTGAGTTACTGAACGGGACGGAGCTACCGGAAGGCGGCGGGACTCGGTGCAAGGTGATGCCCGCGGAGGATAAAACGTACGGAGGAGGGAGCGGGAATAGTAACAAACGACGGGGAAGTAACACGCCGGTGACGTCGAGCGGCGGAACGGATAGGTCCGCGCTGACCAAGCTGGGTCCAATCGCGCACACGAGCGATTCAGCAGAGACGGACACGCGCGGCGGGAACCCCGATCAAGGGTTGACCCCGTCTCCCGATTCAGAATTCGAGGTGAAGAAGAAAGTGTCTTCGACGAAGAAAACGTCTGAGAGGAAAGAAGATCCGCAGAGAGATCCGAAGGACGACGGAACCCTGCGGAGGCAACGCGAGGAGGGCGACGACGACGACGTGCTGAGCGGTCAGCTCCCCGGGCCCCGCAAGTACTCCAGGCTGAATTCACCGTCAGCTGAACGCGAGAACGGGGGTGAGTCTGACGACGGAACTGACGTAGACACCGAGGACGCAGAGACCGAGGATGGGCCGGAGGCTGCGTCCAGGCCCCGGCGCGTCAACTCCACCACCACTAACCGACGGACCAAGGCGGAGGAGGAAGCCACGGACGCGGCGATGGCGCTCGGGAAGGTGACCCTCGGGGTCGTCGCCGAGGAGGACCCTCTCGAGGAGACAGAGGAAAACACGGGAAAAAACAAAGAGGAAGATGAAGCAGAAGCGGACGAAGGCGACGACGATGAAGCGCCCGAGGACACCGAGGGACCCAAGGATAAGAAACTCGCAGGCGTCAACACCGACTCCAAACCCAGCGAATGCGACGATGAATCAGCCGTCGAGACGACCGCGATTACAACCGCGATTACAACCGCAATTACAAGTACGAGTACGCTGTTCTTCAGGCTGGCGCTGCCGCTTCCCTCGTACGCGCTGCGACACGTGTTGACTTCCCACGGGCCACTCGTCGACTTGGCGATGTCGGTCGACGGCGCGTCGGGTACTGTGCGGTACGTCGACGAGGACGGCGCGTCCGCGGCGCTCGAGGCGCTGCACGCGACGGAGATACTGGGCATCGAGCTGCGGATGTCGAGACGCGAGTTGGAACCACTCGGGGTGAGTAAAGGGACTGGGACGACAAACGCGGATCAACGGAAGAAACGGACGAGGCGGGCGTGAGCTTTTAGGCGTGTAATGAAACGTAATTGACGTTGTATTTGATTCACAAAGCGCGTATCTACGTCCGTCCCGGAGTCCACCCACGGACGTTCCCGCCGTTCGCGCGCCTCCGCGCCGTCGCCGTCGTCCTCCCCGGAGTAGCGCCACCTGTGACGGTAAACAAAACACGACGTCAGTCAAATCGCCCATACGATACAAAGGTACCTTCGGTAATTAGGTAATTAAACGTACCAACCCCGGCGCCACCCGCGACGCCACCCGCGGGCGGCGTCCTGACCAGTTCCCTGTACACGTTCCTCGCCGTCGCCAGCGCGGTGACCAACAGCGGGCCGAGCACCTGTGCACAAAACACGTCGTCATTATCTAATTTCCCATTCGAGGATTAAGATGAACTCACCGCGCCCTCAAGCGAGCTGTCCCAGACGCTCATGCCGCCAACCACGGACAGCCCGACGATGTACGGGTGAACAACCTGAATCTCGGACTGGTATATGTCGATGTCGACGAAGATGAGCGTCACCCAGTGCGACACCACCAACAAAGCGCCCTGTAAGAGTCAAACACAAGGCCTCAGTCAAATCTAATCGCCCAGACGAAAATAAAACCAAACTCAAATAAAAATGTAACGCACCTTTAACCCCTGTCCTTTCGCCAGTAAACCAAGCGCCGCGGGCACGGACACCGACCACGAAGCCAGCAACGGTAAAATCGCCGTCGCACCACTGGCCAACGTGCTGGTGTACACGAAATGAACCCCGAACGCCCTAAAAGTGACCCAAGTAAACGCCGCGTGAAAAAGCGCCTGTACAATAAACACGGCGTCAGTCGCATTGCCCATACGAAGATGGACTAAAAATACACTCACCAGCTTGGCGCATGACACGAACACACCCCTGACTCCGCGGGTGAGCGAGTGAACCGCCACGTCCTGTTTTAAGAGTTACACAAGCCACGACGTCAGGTCATTATAATTGCCCGTACGATGACAACACTTAATTAAGGTAAACGCACCTTGACGCGGTCGTTGACCGGGATGAGCTCCACCAGCCTCACCGCCGGGTCCAGCTCCGAGTTCAAGATGTGAAACAATACAGTGAGGAAAACAACCGCTTTAAGGATGAAGTTAACGACGCCGCCCGCGGCGGCAAAGACGGAGAAGGACGCGCGAAGCGCCCATGCGGTCACCGCCGCCGCGCCTCTTCCTCCGTGCGCCAAAATCCCTGTGAGAGTCAAACAAAACACGGCGTCAGTCAGTCTAATCGCCCGTACGGAAATACGAAGGTACGAAGGTAACTCTTAAAAAGAAACGCACCGCTCGTGCGCGCCCTCAACGCTTCCACGATGGCGTTCATGACCCGAACGAGGTTGTCCATGCCGGGTATGATGTTCGCGGCGGAAGCAGAAGAACCTCTAGAACCTCCGGAAACCTTCTCGACGTTTAAAATTTCATCGCCGAATGACTTGAGCACGGCGAACGCGCCGGATACGTCCCCGACACCGAGCTTGGACCCAGCCTCCTTGACACTCGTCGCCCATACGTCCGTCTTAACCCCATTCACGCTCGCCTCGCTACCCAACTGCGCGTATATGTGCTGCATGGATTCCCATAATTCAGTCGCGTTAGCCCCGGGAAAGACGTCCTCTGTGAACAAAACATACCGTCAGTCAAATCGCTCACACGGAAATAAAAATAAACTTACCGACGTGCGAAGTTAAGTACTCCACCGCGGACGGTAAGTGCTTCTCCACTGCATCGCCGTACACTGAGTAGAGCGAGTCCATCATCGGGGAGTCCATCATCGATCCGAGCGGACCCGAGCTGCCGTGGATGGACTTGCCCGTCTGCGCGAGCATGGCGACTGCGCCGCTAGATTCCTGCGCTATGTTCACGGTGAAAAACGCGGCGACGCTGTGAAGAAAAAACGACGTCAGTGCTATTGTCCATACGGAAATAACCAAAAGTAACCAAAAATAACCAAAAATAACCAAAAAATAACCAAAAATAACCAAAAATAACCAAAAATAACCAAAAATAAACTCACCAGACGACGAGCACGATGCCCCCCGTGATCAATCCAACCGCGACGACGAAATGAAGCGACGCGATTAGGCCCTCGCGGATCGCCAGGTCGCATCGCGTGTACGTCTTTGTCACTCGGTTCGCCCAGCGCGTGTTTGCCAAGCGCGCGTTTACCGTAAATAGACCTAAAGCGCCGACTGACTTCGCGTAGGCGTCGCCGAAAGTGAGTGGCATTTTACCGAATGCGTACGCGCCCGGCCTGGCGAACGTGTACCAGTGCGCGGCGGTCAGAAGACCAACCGTCGCGACGCACCCGCACACGGCGACTAACCCTAGTGCGACGATCGAGCGCGTCAACGCCCAGTCCCGCGCCACGACGTTCCATATCTCCGCCGCGACGCCGACGCAGAGAAGCCACCGAAAGTGAAAGTTTGACGCGGATATTCGATTTGAGTTTGGAACACCTTTCGAACACGGCGGGCTTCCATTCGAATTGGGCTCGACGAAAGCGGCTCTCAACGCGCGGAGCCTCGCGCCCGGGGACCGCGGGGAGTCGGCACCCACCCCGATGGTTCGTGCCAGCGGGGACGTCAGCGCGCGGCGTATCGGTGATACCGGCGGGGTTCGCTCGGGAGACCCGGGCGGCGTGAGATCGAGTCGGCCGCCTCGGTTGAACACAGCGGTGAGGTCGCCTCGCGCGCACGCGCTGGTCGCGCGTTCGAACCCGCGCAGGAGCGATACGGCGAGGCTTGCGACTTTCGCGAAGGGTGCGGCGGCGAGGCTGAGCAACGTATGTGTTTTTAGTGTGGCGGTCAACAAGGACACCGTCGCGGTTTTCAAATCTCTCAGCGCCAGTGACACTAACAGCGCCCACAGGATCGGTGACCTGAACTGCTCCAACAGGAGCAGCGTGGAGTACACTAAACCGAGGGTGCAGAGTAAGATGGCGTTGCCCACGGCGTTGAAGAGCCCGTGGCGGAAGAGCTGCTCGTTGTCAGCCTGGAGCATGACGTCGCCGAGCATGGAGGTGACGTTCGTCAACGCGGGGGAGGGCGCTGGGATCTCGGTGGAGACTCCTCGGTTGGTCCACGCATGCGCGTTGGATGATGGGTGCGCTTCGCCGATGCCGGGTTCCATGCCGAGGCGTGAGCGGAGCCATCCCGCGACGTTGTTCCCGCCGGTCATCGCCTTCCCGGGTGACCACGGCGCGGGCATCGAGGCTGTCCTATCGATGCCCCCGTCGTCCCGTGTCGTTGGTCGCTCCGAGGTGCGGTGAGTCGACACCCGTCGTTGGATCCCCTCGTCGTCGTCATCCAGCTCTCGGACGGCATCCAGCGCGGGGGACTGAGCCCGCGGGCGCATCGGGGATAACGGGGGCGTGACCGTCGTCATCGATACAGCTGGTCGATGCGGCCTCGCGCGGGGGGAACTGCCGTAAATCTCGGAAAACGGTTATCGAAGTGCCGTCATCTGTGCGCCTGGGAGAGTGAACACAAATCAAAGGCGCGCAGCAGCCATGGAGGCCGCCGAGGCCGTGATCGAGACGACGTCATCGGACGTCAAGGTGGACGCCATGTGCGTCACGGCGCGTGGTATCGTCGCCGTCGGGTCCAAGATGGACGGGAGGACGTGGCACGGCGAAGTTCACCGTACGTCCCAACGCTGAGATCCCCCGCCGGCACAACCCTGATGGGATTTTACCTTTGCCCGCCACGCCATCCATCTCTCTCGCCCATCCTCCCATATCCAACACACTGACACGCTCGCTCGCGTCCCCACCCCATCATCGACAGACGTGGACGAGGACGGGGGACCATCGCGCGTGACCACGTCGAGGGCGGGGCTCACGTCGCTCGCCATCGCCCCGGACGGATCAATCAACGCGGTGAGTTTATTTTAATTATCCTATCATATGGTCAATTAAACTGATGTCGTGTTTATTTAACAGGGGTCCGACGCTGGGACGATCGAGCGATGGTCATCCAACGGCTCGGGTGACCTAAACCCGTCGAAGTTCCACGGCGGTGGCCACGTCCACGACGCCGCGGTCACCGCCGTGACGTGCACATCATCCGGGACCATCGTCTCCGGCGGTAGGGACGGCGCCATCAACCTATGGAACGTCACGGGCGACACGCGGCTACGCACGATTCCATTCGCGCACGTAGGATCAGTTCACGATCTCGCGGCGTCCGCCGACGGCACCATGCTCGCGTCATGCGGCGAGGACGGTTACGTCCGCGTGTGGCGCGTGGGACACACGACGACGGCGGACGGTACAGCTGTGTCGGCACCCTCGAGGCACCCGATCGCCGAGCGCCGCGGGGACGACGTTAGAGTCGGCGCCGGGCGCGCTTTTTGCGTGGCTTGGTGCGAGAGCGTCGCCGCGTTGGCGATTGGGTTCGAGAGCGGTGACGTGGCATTTCTAGACGCCGATCGAAACATCGACTCCGGGTGGGAATGCCTGCGTACCCGCGGGGTCGTGCACGCGCACGGCGACGCGGTGCGTGGTTTGGCGTTTCACGACGGGAAGAAGTCGCTCGCGAGTTGCGGGGACGACGGTGAGTATTTTTTTGTGAATCCAACTCTTCTAACTGTTTGCCCGTATGATGAACTTTGTGTTTTTCAGGTGTCACCGCCGTGCACGTGGGTGAACTTCCAGTGACGACGAAGGCGACGTTGCACAAAGGTGAGTACGCGCGGTGCGTGCGGTGGGGGGAGGATGGGACGTTGTACAGCGGCGGGTGGGACGGGCGGGTGATGGCGGTGAAGTTGTAGGTGTAAGTAGACGGCGTCATCGGAGGCGTGTATTACAACGTAAGTCGAAGCGTCGAGCTCAGGGGCCATAGGTCTCGCGTGCCTTGAAACGTCTCAGCAATCTTTCGACGGCGCGTCTGTTATCAATAATCGCGTTTCTCAATGGTGATTGTCCGTGTTTGTTTATAGCGTCGATGTCGGCACCCGCGTCGATCAGCACCAGCGCGCAGGCTTCACTATCGGTGAAGTGGAGAGGGGTGTTCAATTTTTTGTCCATGATCTTCACGTCTGCGCCCGCCTGGATCAGTGCTCGCACCAAGAGTGGGTTGTCACCGAATTCATGATTGTTGATCAGATGCCTAAGAAGTGCGGTGTCTCTCTGTTCTCCATTTTCGTCTCGTATGTTCGGGTCAGCCCCAGCTTCGAGCAGCAACTTAACCGCATCCACTTGGTCGTATCGAGCAGCCACGTGCAAACCGGTCCTCTTCCAAATACCGTGCGTCCTATTTACGTCCACCCCAGACTGCAGGATGGCCCTTATCGCGGGTAGATTGCCGTGCTCTGCGGCCAATAACATCGGCTTTATGCAAACAACTATTCCGACTGCGCGTTGCAACTGCGATTCGATCTTTGCCTCTAACGAACGAACGCCGCCAACGCTCCACACCAAGTCCCTGTATTTTTTGCTCACCTGTGCCAGGTTGAGGGTGTCCTGTATGTCAATCTTTGGCATTATCTCACCGTAGAACACGTCCGGAAGCTGCTCGGCGATGACCTCGAAGACGGTGGTGGCTCCGCCCCGCAGACTGGCGATCGTGGACTGCACGTCGCCTTCTCGCGTCTCCGACAGCGCACGCCGAAGTTCCGCCCTGAGGGTTGCCAGCTCTGCCTTGCGCTTGGCCATCTGGTCGCGGAGGGACTGGATCATCTCCTTGGGTGCCGGGGCCTCGCCCTCGGTCGTTCTCGCGCGTTTGTTCGATTCCATCGTAGCCGGATACGCGCGGGAGAGTGTGTCGCGTCGTGCTGACTCCACCTCCGAGGAATAAACAGAAGCGCCCCTTCAAACATTTTCCTTCGCGGCGTGTGTCACTTCCGTGAGCGCCACGACACTCGCAGCCGTCATGACCCGCGCCATCCTCCTCCTCGTCGCCGCGTTCCTCTGCGCGTCCCTCGCGTCCACCGCCGCCATGCAGCTGTTTCCCATGGCGTCGCACCCCGAGGTGGACGCGTGCGTCGACGCCGAGGCTGACGAGCGCCGGCAGATACAGCACGACCACTGCGACATGGGCGGGGTGTCGACGTGCGGCGTGGACGACCCGGTGGGTGACCGCGACGTGCGACGACGCCGACCGATGCACTGGCCGGACGTCGCCGTCGCGGTACGCCGGAGCGTGCGCGATACGGCGAGACGCGCGCGCGACGGGCTCGGCCGCGCCGTCGCGCGAGCCAAACACGCGACGGAGAAAGCCACCGAGCGCAACACCGACGAGGACAACGACGACGCCGATCACCACGCCGCGCAGCGCGATACCCTCGCCTCAATCGTCGATACCCTCGAGGACATCGAGCGGCAACTCTTCCTCGTCTCGCCGTCGACGCGAGCGGCGCGAAGGGCGCCGCAGCCCCTCGCGGCGCTCCGCGACAGGTTTCACTCGTGGCTCGGGCGAGGACCGCCGATATCGTCTCCACGTCATCACGACGGCAACCCCCAAGAAGGTGACGCATCAGTCAAACCATCAGGTTCAGGAAGCCTCTCCCTCGTCGACTGGCAGCGTGACTTGCTCTTCCGGTCCGCGGTCGACGTGAAAGAGACGGACGATGCGTACGTCCTACACGCGGACGTCCCAGGGCTCGGGGACGAGGACCTGCACGTGGAGCTCGACGACGTCGCGCGGACCTTGACCGTGTTTGGCCGCAGGGACGACTCCACTTCCGAGGAGGAAAAAAACGAGGAAAAAAACACACCCGCGGCAGACTCAGACGCAGACGCGGACCCACCACCGGCGACCCACGCGACGATGTACCACGCGCGTGAGAGACACTTCGGCGCCTTCGAGAACACGTACCAGTTGCCGCACGACGCGGACGCGTCGCGTGTGAACGCGGACGTGAAACGAGGGGTGCTGACGGTGACGGTGCCCAAGTCAAAGTCGAAGAGCGGAACCGAAGTGAAGCGGCCGAGGCGGGTGGCGGTGACGCGGGAGTGAGTGGAACCGATGGGTTTGTGTTTGTGTGTGTGTGTATGTGTGTGTGTGTGTGCGACGTCCCCCGGGTGTGCGAACTGAGGGCCTTCTCCTGTTATGTGATTGCCCCGCCGCTTCTTGGTTACTTTTTGTTTGCTAAGCAGCGGCTGGGCGATTGAAACCTCAGTTCGCTCACTCGGCGGCGGGCGGGTGGACGAGGACGGATCGGGTGAAGTGTTCGCGCCTCAGGAGATGAACCAACCTCGGCTGCTTCGATGCACTCGCGAGAAGCTGCAGACCACGTGAGCGGACTGATGCGTCACGTCCGCTCACATGGATGAGTAACATGAGATGAGTAACATTGCCTCCTGCGTTTCTTCTCGCGAGCGCATCGATCGAAGTTTCATCTCCTGGAGCGCGACGCGACGGTCCCTGCGCTGAAGGAGATATTTTGACCTGATTTTCCATCTTGCGCGTGCACTATGCCCTCTTATAGCGCACGCGCGGGATGACTTGCTTCATCTCCTTCAGCTGGGACCACGTGATGACCCTGATAGTCCGTCCTTCTCAATCCAAAACCGAGTCTAAATAAATGAAAGCGGGCCCTACACACACACGCGTCATCGTTGTATAAACTACTCTCCTTCAATTAAAAGATAGCGTTTTGTTTTCACTTCGGTGCTGCACGCGCGCGGTGTGATGTAAAGCCACTCGCGTACAGGGCGGAGGGGAGGAAAATCCCACTTTGCCCGATCGCCGCCCCTTATCCCGGAATGTTTCCCGGGGGTGACGACCAGCTGGTTCCTAAATACAATCGCAAATCAAGTCTCCGACGTTTCTAGTAGCAGTAATAAAGCCATGAGGCTAGGGTATAAACCCAAACCCCACGAACAGCGCGTCCTAAGTTCCCCCCCCGGCCGAATCAACCCCCTATAAACCACAAACTAAGCGTATAATATCCAACGTACTCGAGCTCGACTCTTTCGAATCGAGCTCGCGTAAATTGTAAATTATTTAATCGCTTAGAGGGCCACGGGCTTCTCCCAGGTGAACACGTCGTAGTCGTCGCGGCCAAAGTGGCCGTACGCGGCGGTCTGCTGGTAGCGGTTGTTCTTGCCGGAGGTCTTGGAGGTGGACCTCTTGAGGTCAAGGTCGCGGCCGATGGGGCCGGGGCGGAAGTCCACCGCCGCCTTGACCTTGGCCAGGATCTCGTCGTCGGGGATGGAACCGGTGCCGTAGGTGTCGACAAAGACGGAGAGGGGATCGGGGACGCCGATGGCGTACGAGAGCTGCACGATGCACCTCTTGGCGAGGCCCGCGGCGACGATGGACTTGGCCGCCTGGCGCGAGATGTACGCGGCGGAGCGGTCAACCTTCGTGGGGTCCTTGCCGGAGAAGGCGCCGCCGCCGTGCGCGCCCCAGCCTCCGTAGGTGTCGATGATGATCTTGCGACCGGTGAGGCCGGCGTCGCCGTCGGGACCGCCGATGGTGAACCTGCCGGAAGGGTTGAGGTGGAAGATGGTGTTGGCGTCGAGGAGCTGCGCCGGGATCACCTTCTTGATGACCTCCGTCATGAGATCCTCGGCGATCTTCTCGTTGGTGACAGTCTCGTCGTGCTGGGTGGAGATGAGCACGGTGTGAACGCGCTGGGGTCGCATGGCGCCGCCCTCGTTCTTGTACTCGATGGTGACCTGGGTCTTGCCGTCGGGGCGGACCCACGGGCAGGTGCCGTTCTTGCGAACCTCGGTGAGGCGGTAGCCGATGGCGTTGGCGAGCATGAGCGTCATGGGCATGTACTTACCCTTGTACTCGGGGTACGCCTCGGACTCATCCGTGGCGTAGCCGAACATGATGCCCTGGTCACCGGCGCCAATCTCCTCGAGCGCCTTGGTGCCCATGCCGTGGACGCCTTGGCCAATCTCGGGGGACTGCGCGTGGAGCTCGACGAGGACGCGGCAGTTGTTGCCGTCGAGGCCGACGGACTCGGAGATGAAACCGACGTCGTTGCAGACGCCGCGAACGACGGCTTCGTAGTCAACCTTGGCCTTGGTGGTGATCTCGCCGAACACCATCACCATGCCGGTCTTGGTGGCGGTCTCGCACGCGACCTGTGTTTACAGGGGGGAGAGGGGGGAGAGTGAGGTCAGATTCGGGTCGATCCGTTAATTTGGTAATCTTTTGGTTTTTGGTTTTTGGTTTTTGGTTTTTGCCAAAACGGCCGATGGCGGTCGGCGGTCGCACCTTGGAGTCGGGGTCCTCGGCGAGGCACGCGTCGAGGACGGCATCGGAGATCTGCGGTGTGGACGACGTGGGGTAGGTGCGAGGTCAGAGCGGGTTCGAAATGGACGTCGGATGCGCCGAACGTGCGTCGTCGTCGCCGTTTCCGGCCGGGGGCTCCGCAGCCCCAGATTTCCATCCGAGGCCGGCTCGGCGGAAAAAAACTCCTTTGCTCTGTCTGCAGGGGAGACGGCGGTGGGCGACGCGCCCGGAGACGGGGCGACGCGGAACGTACCTGGTCCGCGAGCTTGTCGGGGTGACCCTCGTTGACAGACTCGGAGGTGAAGAAGAAGGTGGAACCGTCCTTGGAAGCCATCGTAGCTGTTAGATGATGCGGGAACGGGGGCGGGGTGACGGTCAGCGACGCTGCGATCGAGACGGGAGCTTTCGCAGCCACAGGGTTCGGGCAACGCAACGCTTGGGTACCGCCGTCGGGCGGGCGCCCTTGTGGCTCCCGCGGCGATCGAGCGCGTGAGGACTCCGCGGTTTCGATGCCTCGCGTATCGACACGAGGTACCCACGCGCTCGATCGGGGGATTCACGCGTCGCCAAACGCGCGCCGCGCGCGCTTCGGCGGTGACGCGCCGGAGATCAGCGATGCGCAGATCGCGATTGCTCTTTTTCAAAGCCCGCGGATCGGACAGGCTGGCGACGCGCCCTGGCCCCTGCGAGCGACGAAGACGCCCACGCGGCGGTGGAGACGATGGAGTGGTACCGCACGGATTCGGGCGCGCACCTTTAGGAGATGGGTGAAAGTGTAGATGTGCGGAGATGAGTGGGAAACGGGCGCCACTTGGGCGCCACAGGCCTAAAACGCGCCTTCTCGCGAACCCACTTGGAGCTCAATGGAGGGCCTAGATTGAAAGCCGGATCGGGCGCACAGGCGAAAGGTATGGGTGTAAAGGGGTTTTAAAGATCCAGTGGATTACGTCACTACGGAGTCGTACGTAATTCGGGGAAATGTATAAATGTAACGCCAATTAGAGGGTTTTGGGACAACCCAAAATAGCAAAAATGTCAGTCGCGACCGACAGGACTCGAACCTGCGCAGGCATTGCCTAATCGATTTCTAGTCGATCCCCTTAACCGCTCGGGCACGATCGCTTGTGGGTAGATAGTCACAGAGAATTCTCTCTGAGGTTCATTTCAATGATTGTACTCACAGACCTGAAAACGAGACATATGTAAGGAATTACCGTTCCGGGTACTTTTCTTGGCTCGTATGGGCTTTTCACCTCAACACCCGCGCGTGCTGCTGGTGAGAGCCGAGCCAGTCTCCAGGCCAGTTTAGGAATCGCGCCGTGGTCATCGATTCGACGCCTCAGACCGCGGACGCGCGCGGAGGCCCTCCTGGAGTGATGGCTCGCAAGACTAAGGACCTCGCCGAGGCCTACCCGGCCGCGTGCGAGGCTGCGAAGTGTAAGGCTGTCCAGCCCTTCGTCGGCGCGCTGACCCGCGCCGTCGACGCGGGCGCCGAGCTCACGTTCGTCCGGCTGAACGGCAACAGCAAGGAGCTCTTCAACGGCCGCGTCGACGGTAAAGGAGCCGCCGCGATCGCCAGCGCGTTGACCGGGACCGACACCGTGGAGGAGCTAGACCTGAGCTACAACCGCATCGACGACGACGGCGCGGAGGCCATCGCGCAGATGCTCGCAAAGTCCCCAGCCATGAGACGGCTAGATCTCCGAGGGAACGAAATCGGACCCGAAGGTGCGCGACGCATCGCCGACGCCCTCGCATCCACCGGCTCATCCGACGACGACGCCGCCGCATCCACGTCGTGCTCGCTGGAGAGCCTGCGGATGGACGGCAACCCGCTCGGCGACGACGGGCTCATCGCGCTCGCGCACGCCCTCCGCACGAACGTCTCACTACGAGAATTAAACGTCGGCGACTGCGACGCGGGGATCAAAGGCGTCACCGCCGTGTGCGTCGCGATATTCGAAGACAACGACACGCTCCGATCGTTAGGGATGGAGAACCCACGGCTGTTCACGCACCAGTGCGAGCACGTGTTTCACGCCGCGCGCATGCTCGCGGCGAGCGGGGTCCGATCGCTGCGGCTGGGCAAATGGAAAATTGATTCATCCGGGATTGAAACGTTAGCCGGGTACGGAGTGGGCGCGTCCGAGTGCCTCGAGTGCCTCGACCTACGATGTAACG
>Ga0302114_10000519_pt1 | contig 27008 bp, 21 predicted proteins | sample AG5_Surface_MG_FD_203107 | JGI IMG/M metagenome (GOLD analysis project Ga0302114, IMG submission 203107) | Marine microbial communities from Western Arctic Ocean, Canada - AG5_Surface | ecosystem: Environmental > Aquatic > Marine > Oceanic | place: Canada: Western Arctic Ocean | collected...
CGAACGGATTCGGCGGAGACGCCGAGGAGCGTCCCGAGCGTCTTGAAGTTGGCGCCGCCCCGCGTCCCCAACCGTTCGTCGTCCTGGATGGCGTTCAACACCTCGGAGCGTGACGCCTTGAGCCAGTCGCCGCCTTCCGTGGCCGTCGACGCGGCGGCGAGACCGAACCTGTGCCTGAGGATGAAAGCCTCGCGGGGCAACAGGGTCGAGAACACCTCCTCCAGAGCCATTCGCAGGAGGTCGGCGTCGACGTCAGCCTCCGCCGCATCCGACGGCGCGTTGAGCCCGGTGCCAAAGTCCGAGCTCTTCATCGCAGCGTTCAGCGACGCAGCCTCGGCGACGGCGTCGTCCGAATCCTCGTACGGATCGCTCCTACTGCCACCCGTGGTCGCGTCCATCGAAACCGGGGTGCGAAACGCCCACTCCTTCATCTGCTTCAGCTTCGCGACGCTCCACCCCAGCTTGTCCGCCAGCTCATCCTCCGTCGGATCCCGCAACTTTGTCTGCCGCAACTCGCGCGTCGCCTTCTTCATCTTCTGGATGTTCTCGTTGACGTGGATGGGCAGCCGGATGGTTCGACCGCTCTTCCCCACGCAGTCGATGACAGCCTTCTTGATCCAAAAGAACGCGTAGGTGGTAAACCTGTACCCTCGCTGCGGGTCAAACTTATCCGCCGCCGTCGCGAGACCCGCGCACCCTTCCTGCATCAGATCCGACACCGAGAGCAAGCCCTTGTCCGCGTCGTTCAGCTTTAGATGGATATCGGCGGCGACTGTCCTGGCGAACCCGACGTTGCGGGTGACGAGGCACCGCCGCGCCTCCTGCCCCGTGTCCACCTTCTCCTTGAGCTGCGCGGGTGATGAGAACCCCATGACGCGCGCGAGCTCGCGTCGGAACGCGGGCGACGACGTATCGCGACCGATCCCGGGCGTCACCCCGAGTGGTGAGGACGCCGCCGGGCTCTTCTTCTTCTTCTTGCCGAAATCAACCGCGAACGGGTCGCCGACGCCCTTCTCGTCCCTCAGCTCAGCCGCGATGGACTCCTCCGCCAGCTGTGTCGCCATGGCCTCGATGGTGAGCAGCTCCTGGATGGCGGCGCCGCATGCCTGTTCCTCCTCGGCGGTCAGGTTGACGGAGGACTGGGTCATCCACGGTTTCCGCGCAGACGACCGTCGCCTCTGCTCTCGCCTCCCCTCCGAATCCTTGGGCTGCGACGTCCGTCGCCTGCCCGCGGTCTTCTTCTTGGCCGCGCCGGCGTCGTCGTCGTCCTTGCTGGATGCATTACCGTTCGGAAGCGTCGAGTACCTCGCCCCGCCCCTGGCCCGAGCGGTCTGGCTGGGTTTGAGCGCCGCCTCCGGGTCCTCGTCCGAGGATGACGAGGTGTGCGCGTCCTGATTGGACGCCGCGACCCGCCGCCGCCGCTGCGACTCGGGCGCGCGGACCCATCGAGCGGCACCGCGGGGGGTCGATGTAGACGACCCCGTCCTCTCAGATCCGAGACGTGATGCCACGATCCATCGCGCGCACCCGCCGCGTACGCAGGCGGCGGGAAGCATGTCGGCCACCTGCCAGATAAGCACTCAGCACCACAGCTCAGCACCGCGTTCTATGCAAACACCATGACGCGGCGACGCGCGTGAACGTGGGTGGCGTGAATGAACGGGGGGTCAATTTCGCCTCCCCGTGGGTCGCCCTGACGCGAACACTCCCCGTCCACCGACGTCGAAGTCTCCGTGCACCAGGTCGGCGCCGGTTTGCTGTGCGGCGGCCTGTCGTCAATCCTCGGTCCTCGAGTGCCGAAGGGATAAGAAGAGGATGAACCTGACTGTACCTTCAGCATAGATAACAGTAAGCTAGTTTGCCGTTACATTTAATTATTTATAACTGTTTACTCTGTGTAGATATTTCCCGTCGAAAATGGAAAAGTCCCCACTTTTTCCTGCCCGGATCTCTGCGACGATGCACGCCGTCGTCACGACCAACGTGCGTGTCACGCTCGCCGGCGTCAACTACAGGTGCGCGTCCCGTCCATCTACTCGCTGGTTCAACCTCTTTTCGCGCGAACCCCTCGAGTCCACGCACTCTAAACGTCGCTGACTCGTCCCCCGGATAACCATTCGCAGACGTGGCACCAACCCTGGAAGGACCGCGAACGTGGTCCTTCCCCGTCTCGACAGGCGCCGCGCGTCTCTCGTGATCTCGCGCGCGACCGAGGAGGGTGAGGAAAAGGCTGAGGAGGCGCCGGTCGACGAAACGACCCAGGAGGACCGGGTGTCCAACGCCATGCAGGAGTTCGCCGAGGCTGGCTTTCCCAGCGACGAGGACGACGCGAAGGACCCGGTGAGCCGAACCAAGGCGATGAACACCGCGGTGGACGACCTGTACAAGCTCATGGATGCCGAGGTGGAAGTGCTGGGCGAGGCGTTCGATCTGCTGGAGAAGCTGGGCGTCAAGGGGCTGGAGAAGCCTCCAAAGTCGTCGAGGCAGGCTGAGAAAAAGGAGACGATCGAGCTCGAGAAGGACGACGACCAATAACTTGCATCTGTGATGATATGATTAAATACGCGTCGACGCACGACACGCCCGATGCCCCCACGCTAGTCACTCCCCGGTATGTACATCTCACTCCTTGGGAGGCAGCTTGTTCGAAGACAGCCCCGCGAGCACATCCTTTTGGCGCTGGGACTGGAACTCCTGCATCTCCACAAACCCCTCGATGAGGAACCCCGCGAGCTCGTACCTGTTGGCGTCCAGCAGCGTGAGATCCTCCACGAGCTTGTCGCTGAAGTACGTGTACCTGCGCTGCGCCTTGGTGAACTGCTCCTCCCTGTGCGGCACCTTCGCCGGGTCCTTGGAGAACTGCCGCGCCTTCTGCAGCTTGCGCTCGTACGCATCCATGTCGAGCATGTAGTGCGTCCTCTTGTCCACGCACTGCTGGTAGGCGGGGAACTCCTCGCAGAGCTGCCCGACGGGTTTGTTGACGCTGTTGCTGAGCTGCTCGAGGCACGCCGGTCGCACGTCCTGGTCCATGACGTCCATGATCTCCATCAGCTGCCCCGCGCGCTCCACCACCTGCCGCCGCGCCTCCGCCTCGGGACCCTCCGGAAGCTCGACGGAGGTCTCCGCCAGGGAGGCGATGTGGGAAGCCATGGACTTCGCCGCGTCCGCCTGCGCCTTGATCGCATCCGCGAGCCTCTTACCGTCCGCCTTGATCTTGTTCAGTAAGAGCTCCTGCCGCTGCACCCCGGCCCAGAGGAGCTCGAAATCCTCGTCGTGGTGTTTCTGCGCCTTGCCAACCTTCACCGCCATCTGCTGCGATGTCCGCCTGCGCGCGCCCTTCATCTTGTACCACACGGATGCTTTCGCGGCGATCGGGTCCGGGATCTCGACCCTGCCCGTGGCGGGGTCGATGGGCCCGGGGGCGCCGAAAGCCTTCCACTTGAGCGACTGGCTCAACGTGGGCGTGGCGTACCGCGGGTCGGGCGGAGGGGTGACCATGATGCCCGGAACCAGGGAAGGATCCTTCGCCCCGGACTCGTCCTGCAGCTGCTGGAGGAGAAGCTTACCGCCCTGCGCGCGGGCCGCGGCCTTCGCGCGGTACGTCTGGACACTGTTGATCATCCTGTTCGTCGCCGCGGACATCTTCGCCATTGTCTTCGCCATGATGCCCTGGGGAGGAGGATCCCGACTGAAGCTCGCGCCGTGCGTGCCCTGCGAGTAGGTGGATCTCGCGCTGGGGGACATGGGCTGCTCGTTGGCGCCGCCCGGGGACATGGGAGGGGTCGCGCCGTTGCCGTTCAAGTCGACGGAGACGTCCGCGGGGGGCGTCGGGGCCCCGCCCGCGGGCTCCCTCCACGAAGGGCTCGGCTGCGGGCTGACGGAGCTCTTGACGGGCTCCTCGGGCAAGCCCCCGACGGGGGAGGAGTCAAAGTTGGCCTGGTCGCCGGGGCTGCTCTCGACGGGTGACGCGACCTGCGTCGAGGCGCGGGGCGAGCCTGGGATGCGGGAAAGCGGGGATGGTAGGTCAGCGCGAAGGTCAGCGCCAACAACCATTCGGGCCGAAAAATAACCAACGGCCGAAAAATGGAAACGCGGCTCTAAATGACGCCCTCAGGGCGGCGATCCCGACCCGGGCGACGGAGGTTCGGGCGCGAACGTCGGCTCACCTGCGGTGGCTGTCGCCATGGTGCTAAACGGCCGTGCGCTGGGCGACGGTGATAGTGTTCGACCGGGGGCGCGCCGCAGATCGACAAATCACGTACCGGTAAGAAAGGGGGACAAGAGATTTTTTCGACCTTTTCTCGATCCTCCGTGACGCAAAATTAACTCAAAGAACCTTGGGTTTCGCCTCCCGTTGAATCCTCAAATCCTGATGACGGTTCACTCGCGCTGGCAAATTCGAAAAACTTTCAAGATGCCGGTGCCGAGTGGCACACTCCTCCGAGGCGAACCACCGTAGACCAACATGGGTGTCGCGGAAACCATCGAAATACCCCCCCTCTCCGACGAGCTGTCGGCCATGAAGGACGAGGGAAACGAGTACTTCCGCTCCGGCGAGTACCTCAAGGCCGCGGGCTCGTACACGAAGGCGATCAAGGTGCGTCCCCGGCTTTGCCAAAAAAGGCCCCCGGGATTCGTTGAAGATCCGTCACTCACCCCGTCCCCTTGTCCCCATCGTAACCTCCAGAACGCCGGCAAGGATGCGACTGAACGAGTCGAACTGGCGCCCGTGTTCTCGAACCGCAGCGCGAGTTTCCTGAAGCTCAGCAAGGTGCGTCATCTCCCCCTCCTCTCGCCGACTCTCCCGGGTCAAACAAAAAAGAAAAGTGCCTCCCGACCGACACCGCATCTTCCCCTCGCCCATCCCCGACAGGTCAAGCAAGCGTTGGCCGACGCCGACGTGTGTGTCAAGCTCCGTCCCGACTGGGAGAAGTCCTACTTCCGCCGCGGCATGGCCCTCGAGGCCAACGGTGATGACAACGACGCCATCGCCGCGTTCGAGGCTGCGCTCAAGACGGACACGGGCGCCAACAACCCAGAGATCGCCCGCCGCGTCAAGCACCTCAAAACGAAGGTCCGCCCCTCCAACATCCACGTCCCGAAGGCCAAGGTCCCGACAAAAAGCACCAGCCCCGCCACCGGCACCGGCCCCAAAGGTGACCCCAAGTGGCTCCTCACCGCCAAATCCCCGGGCGAACCGGTCCCGGCTCGCATCGCGGCTGTGAACGAAGTCGGCACGTGGCTCGCCCAACACCTCGAGCGGAGCCTTAAGAAGACCCCGGGCGAGAGCGAGTGGTTCTTCGAGGATAAGGAGGTCGTCGCGTTCCTGGACGCGGGGGTGTTCGGCTCCATGCTGGACGTCCTCACGCACACCGTGGTATCCATCATCGCCGCGGAGCAGAAGGGAACCGAGGAGGCGGCGGCTTCAGCCTTGGCGGGCGCCGACCTCGCGGGAGCCGCGGCGGGTGTCCTTCACAACCTCCTCCACCCCTCGCTCAGGGCGTGGGGCACCAGGAACCAGACCCAGGCGCTGCTCATGACCCTGCAGCAGGTGTTGTGGATGGCGGGGTGCCCGCTGAAGGAGAAGAAGGGCGAGAAGGTGAAGCAGAACAACGACGTCCGCCAGTTCACCGCACTCGCCGCAAAAATCCTCTCCAACCCGGGCGCCCTAGCCGTGCTCACCGGCCACCACTCCATCGCCAGGGCCAGGCTCCAGCTGCTCCGGTCCATCGTGCAGCGCGCCGGTAACAAGGGCAAGGAGGAGGAGGTCACCAACGCCATGACGCAGTCGGCGATGGCGCTGGTGCTCCTCCAACGGTGCCGAGTCTCGGGCGGGTTTGAAGAAGACGGAACGCCCAAACCGGCGTGGGAGCCCGCGATTGACAGGATGCTCGACGACGAGGGTGCGGACGAGATGCGGGCGGAGGTGGCGGCGGTGATCGAGCAGCACTCCCTTCTCGCGGGGGCGTTCAAGAAGTTCGGGTTCGAAGGGAGCGTCGGGCTCTGAGATTGACGAGACGAGGAGGTCCCGCGCCACGCGCTTGTAATAAAGTTTTTGCCTTCTGACTTTTGTAGCCGTTAATCATCGACCGCCCCATCACTACGACACGCGCAGCCATGAAGAGGACGGTGAGCGTGCTCGCGGTCCTCGCGCTGCTCATCGCGGCGGTCGGCGCTGTCCCACACGCGGACAGCGCCGAGACGCACGGTCCCCGGTCCCTGCTGCAGCGCATGCGCTCGGGGGGTGCGGTACCGAGGCGATCCGGTGGGCACGAGGTTAACACCGAAATAAGGGGTGCCGTCGTCGCCGGGGGGCGGCGTCCGTTCCCGATCGTCCTCCCTTCCGAGGCGGAGCGCACTAAGCTGACGTTACAGCGCGAGGGGCTCGATGTGCTGCGGGGAATCAAGGGTCCCATCGCGCCCGTCGTCGTCATCGGCCCCTATCGCAGCGGCAAGTCGTTCCTGCTGAACCAGATGCTCGGGGTGAGCTGCGGCGAGGGCTTCGGCGTGGGTCACACGCGCAAGACGGAGACCAAGGGCGTGTGGATCTGGGGTGAGCCGATGACGGTGGACGGTGACGAAGTGAACGTGGTCTTCGTGGACACGGAGGGATTCGAGGCGACGGGCATGAGCGACGCGTACGACGATCGGATATTCGCCCTCTCATCCATCATGTCCTCGGTGCTCGTCTATAACCTACCGGAGACGGTCAAGGAAGGGGACATCGAGAAGCTCTCGTTCGCGGTGGAGCTCGCGCAGGAGTTTTACACCCGGGCCAGCGCCAACAACGACGACGGAGGTCGGCCCGACGGTCAGGTGAAAGTATCCGGGTACGACGACGACGAAGACGAGGCGGTTATTGACGCGGACGTGAGTTCACAGCTGGCGTCCTTCCTGCCCCGCAGCCTCGTCTGGCTCATCCAACGCGACTTCTTGGAGGGGTCCACGGTGAACCAGATGGTCCGTGACGCGCTGAAGTCAGTGCCGAACCCGAGCAAGGACACGCACGTGGACGAACTGAACCGGATCCGTACGTCTCTCCGAGCGCTGGCGGGTAACTCGACCGCGTTTGGCCTGAGGCAGCCCCACCTGGAGCGCACCAAGCTGTGCGAGCTACGGGACGACGAGCTCGAGCCCGCGTACGTCACGCAGAGGGACCAGCTCAGGCGGATCATCACTCAGTCCGCGAAGGCTAAGGCGCACGTCGAGATCCCCGGCTCGGCGCCGTCGAAAACGATTGGGTCCGCGACGGGGCTCATGACGGGCCCCGCGCTCGCCGCGCTCATCGAGCGTTCCGTCAGCGCGCTGAACGAAGGCGACTTTCCCAGCGCGGGTAACGTGGTGGATTCGTTCAACAGGGACGCGCTGGAGCGTCACGTGGCGTCCTACGTCGTCGCCATGGACGGCGTTCGTCTTCCCGTCGATGAGGAGGCGTTGACATCGACGCACAGGCAGGCTGCGGCGAAGGCGGTGGAGGGGTTCAGGCGGGATAGGTTCGGCAGGGGCGCGGTGACGACGGCGGCGCTGCGTCGCAAGCTGGCCGAGATGCTGGAGCAGCGGAAGGAGAAGAACGCGTTCGTGTCCGGGAAGGAGTGCGAGACTCTCGCGACGACGTGCGAGGAGGAGCTGGTTGGTTTACAGACCATGCGGCTGCCGTCGCTTCGAAAGTTCGACACCAGCTCCAAGGCGTGCCAGGACAGGTGGAGCACACGCTGCGTGGGTCCCAGCAGGGAGACGTACGGGTCCAGGATCAAACGGAGCACGGATAGGGAACGAAGCGCGTTTCTCCAAAACTACAACGCTCGGCTCCTCAACGGCTTGCTCATGCTCTCCATCGGCGGCATCGTCACGTTCAGGTTCCTGTACACCAACGCGCTGGGTGAGCTCGTGGCGTGGTGCCTGTTCATCGCCCTCGAGGTTGGGCCCAAGCTGTACTTGGGCGGGGACGGCATGTTCGAGTCCGCGTGGTGGACCACCGCGGTTCAGTTTTGGGAAGTTGCCGTGTACAACCAGCTCATCGACATGGACAAGGTCGGGCCCGTGCTGCTGTGCGCCGCGCTCGCCGGGGTGGTGTACGTGAGAGTCAGGCGGTGCGTCCAGTGGCTGAACGGGTGCTGCCCGTGCATCGTGCGCAACTGCTGCTGCACGTCCCTGCTCGGCATACCAAACGCGAGAAAGGGGGTCAAGGGCAAACGGAAAACAGCGGTGAGCGGACGAACGCGCGACCTGGACGTCTGAGACGCTCCCTAAATCTAGTTTACTATTTAATCGTACTCGGCGCGTCATCCGCGTCTGGCTATCTAAGCGTCCCACCGATCTAAGCTCACCGCGCAGCCAGCCTCACTGACGGGGAGGCGGGCGCGGCGGTGGAAACCCTCCAATCAAATGTGGAGGGTACCCGGGTGGGACGAAGCCCGGTGGGTGGCCAACGAGTGACTACTTATCGGAGGTGCAGCAGGCGATCGCGGGATACTGCGCCCAGGGCGGGGTTGCCATCCAGTGATGGATGCTCTCTAATATTTGAAGATGCGATCGCCTGTGGAGGACGGGCTGGTATTATTATTTTTTCATTACGAAGGTGCATTCTAAAACGTCTTCCCCAGCGCACCCGCGCCGGCTCCCAGCACATGGTGCGTCCCCGGTTCACTCCACCCGTCTCATATCCCTCACCCGCACATGGTGCGTCCCCGGTTCACTCCACCCGTCTCATATCCCTCACCCGCACATGGTGCGTCCCCGGTTCACTCCACCCGTCTCATATCCCTCACCCGCACATGGTGCGTCCCCGGTTCACTCCACCCGTCTTCTGCCCACCGCAGCGCAAGCAACCCCGGAAAATCTCCTCGCCGTTCTCGGCGACGACGTAACGACGGAATCATCACCCTCGCGCTTTGGTCAGCACCCTCCACTTATCCTTGAGGTTCACCGCCGTGCGATCCGCCCCGAACACGTCCCGCCCCGCCTCCATGATCCGCGTCCAGCTTCCAACCCCGTGGAGCTCCACGAGCCGCGCGAGCTCCGTCTCCTGCGCCTTGGTCCACCGCGTGTACGCCTTGCGACCGGCGGGTTTCTTCTTGGCCGCGACCTTGCCCAGCGTCACGATAGCAGGAAGGAGGAACGGCTTAAACGCCGCGCCCTTCTTCTTCGCCAGGGCGCAGTTGAAGCGGTCCACCGCGAGAACCATCCGCTCGACGATGGCCTTCTCCAACGCGTCTCCCCCCTCGCCGTCCGGGATAGTGGCCAGCACCGCCGCGCGCTTGGTGTAGTCCGTGATGAAGGGTCGGGACCCGCATGTCTTGTGGGGGCAGCTGAAGAGGATCCTGGACATCACGTATCCCTGAGCCGCCTGGACCTCGATGTTCAATATGACCCGGTTGCCGAGCGCGTTGCCGCATGCCGGGCAGTGCGTCCCGGCGGGGAGGCAGATGGGCGCTGGCGGGTTGGGGTCCCCGCGCTTGGCAGCAGCCGCGAGGTACGCGGACATGCCCATCGCCTCCCTCCGGGCGGCGCCCTCCTCCTCGTCGCTAAACCACTTCGCCATGAAATCGCTGTTATCGTCTCGCCTCGCGTCCGTCCACCAGTCGCTGGCGGTCTGGCGCATGTCCGGCGTCCAGCGGGCCTTCTCCCGGTCGCTCTCCGCCTGGCGCATCTCCTCCGTCCACGCGTCGCTCGCAGTCTGGCGCATATCCGGCGTCCACGCGTCGCTGGCGGTCTGGCACATCTCCGGCGTCCAGCGGGCCTTCTCGGCGTCGCTCTTCTCCTTGCGCATCTTGGGCGTCCAGCGCTCGCTGGCGGCCTGGCGCCTCGCCGGCGTCCACCAGTCCCGCAGTGCCTGCTTCCGCGCCTCGATCACGTCCGCGTCGACCTCCGTCCCGAAGCAGCCGTACTGCACCAAGTTCAGCTTTCAGGCCTTGATCTTCTCGGGGTCGACCAGGGTGCCGAACAAGCCCCACTTCTTCACGTGGAGCTTGAACCATCGTTTCTTCCGCTCCGACCACGCTGCGTATCGCGAGGAGGGCAACGGGAGGGGTGCAGAAACGGTCAGCAGACGAGCGAGCTACACGTGCTCACCCGCGTAAAAAAAAAGAACACGGAGATTCCGAGAAATACGAAGTGTCACGAAAGTTTCCAGGCAAAGGCGACGAAAACACAAGCGGGATATGGGACAGCACTCACCCGACCCGTAGAGGCCGTACTTCTTCAGCCTCGCCACGTGCCACTCCTCGAGGCGCTGTGCGTACGCCGGGTCGTAGGTCCCGTCCTTCGACAGGGCAGCCCTGAGCTGCTCCGCCGCGCCCGCGCCGTTTCCGCCGAGGAAGGTCACGAGCTCGGCGAAACCTTTGAGCCACTCGGGCCGCGACAGCGCTAGGTTCTTCCATCGACCCTGCGTGAACATGCACATGTGTACGCATTTGGGGCCGACTTCGACCTTCGCGCCGTGCCACAGCACCTTGCCTTTGGTGACGTGGCGTTCGAGCCACTTCTCAACCTGCGAACAAAACATAAAAGGAACAAAGCGAGTTGGAAGGGGGGTGACATCGTCAGTGGGAAGGTTGATTGAAAGCCAGGCGGGTATCAGGGTGCGACCCAAACGGAAAATACGAGCGTGGCGACCCCCGGGCGACGCCCATTCACGGGCGATGAAAACTCCGGTACACCCGCCCGCAGCATGGGCGCGCATCGTTGAAAAAAAAGCAGTTCAGGAAAACTTTTACCCCCCGACGCCGTGGTCGGGTAAACCTCCAAATCCCACGAGTCCCACCCCCCCGTGAAGGCTATGCCGCCGAGGCATGCGCCGCGCACACTCTCAGCGGCGCACCCGCCCCCTACCCGCTCCGATTACGCACCTCGTCGCCGAATCCAGCGACCTTTGCCGGTGCGCCCAGTGCGTTAAGAGAAGCCAGCTGTAGGCGGAGGAGGAGAGCCTGGGCCTCCGGCGGCCACAGGTCCAAGAGGCCCTTGCCGGCGTCGTGGTGAGCGGCGAAGGGAACAATGTTCCACAACACCATGGAGTTGAAGGAGGCGGTGCCGAGGGCGGTGTTGAGGAGCCGCCAGACGCCCGACTTTAGAACACCGCCGAACCCCACCGCTCGGAGGACACCGAAGAGCCCGATATTCTTCGTCTCGAAGTGGCCGAGGATGAGCATCCACGCGCCGCGGAGCCCGTCCATGTCCCACGTCGCACCATCCGGCAGGTTGGCGGGCGTGAAAGACATGTCTTCGCCCAGGTAGTCGCCGACCTTATTGACCAGGTCGCACATGTCCGTCTGTCCTGCGGCGAACTTCTCCTCGGGCGTCAGCAAACAGTCAGGGCTGTCGCGGGCGTGCGCGGCGATGTCGAGCGCGACGATGAACGCGATGAGCTCGGCCCAGCCGCATCTCTTAGCCGGCGCCTTCTTCTTGGCCTTGGCCGTCTTTTTCGCGCTGGTCTTCGGTGCGCGCGGCATCGTGCCGCGCAGGTCGTTGTGGCGCGCCACAGCTGGAGGGGGGTGCACGAGTTTGAGGGACCGGGCGGTGACGCGCCGCCGCGGGGGCGCCGGTTCTGGGTTTCACCCGGGTTTTTTGCGGGCGAATGGTCAAGCAGGGTGTGGCGCGCGATCCGTGTCCAAACCCGCGCCCTCCTGACGCGCATCTGAAGCTTCGCGCCCTCGGACGAGGCGGCTCCGGGTTCACTTTCATCAAACGGGAAAAACATCTCCCCCGAGTTCACTTTCGGAGGGAAAAGAGAAAGAAAGGAAGTCACTGCTCGGTGGCACCCGAGCGGTGGAGGACGATGGCTGGACCGGGGAAGTTCGGGGGTTTCGACCCCCGGACGAGGCGATCCTGACGCCCACGCCCGGGTCGTTGACCTGGCCGATGGGAACCTTCGTGAGTTCCCGGCGTTCACCAAGGCTCTGCGAACCGCGCTCGAGCTCGATCTGGAGGGTAACCCCGAGCTCGGATCCATCCCGGCCGGTGCACTGCCGCGGCTCACCTCGCTGGAGACCCTGCGCCTCACCGGGTGCGCCCTGATGCATCTCCCCGAGGACATGAACCGAGGCGAGTCCATCGCGCGGCTCTTCGCCGGCGCCAACGACATCACCGACGCGCATCCCGCGTTCTTTCCTCCCGTGCGCGGTGCACGTCGGCCTCGCGCACAATCGCAACACCGCCCTGCCCCCGCCCGAGGTCACCGCACACGCCGAGGTGCTCATGTCCATGGACCTCACGCACAACGACCTGTGCGACGCGTCGGATGCATTCGCCTCGCTGCGCGCGATGCCGTCGCTCAGGGCGCTCTCACTCGCGGGGAACCCGATGGCCATGGGAACCGGGTTCGCGGCGAGAGTCGCGAACGAGCTGCCCGAGCTGCTCATGCTGGACGGAGTCAGGCTCGAGCCTGCCCGCGGACCGATCCCGTCGATGGATAATGAAGTGGTGACGCCGGCGACGCCGCCGACGACGTTAAACGCGCGTTGTCCACCGAGTGGTCCATTGCGCTGGTGCTGGGATGCTATGGAGTTCGGCAGGTATAACACACCAGCACTACGAGTGACTAGACTACTATGACGCCGGGTACGATAGACTAAATAAGAATCGTCCTTGTCCTTTATATTTGAAAGTGACTTTCATCCTCGTCGGGGCTAGCTAGATCGGAGAACGTGTCAAGGCGCCTTCATGCTACCGGGCAGGCACGCCATCTACGTGACTTCATCTCCCATTTCCTTCGTGACTTCACTCGGGCCTGAACATGATCATGTCCAGGGAGGTGGAGTTGGTCTCCATGGCGCAGATGCACGCGGCGTAGGACTCGCCCTCGGTGTCGAACCATCCGGTGGTGGGGGTACCCCACTTGAGGGAGGTGTTGTTGGGGTCGGCGACGAGCTCGGTGAAGGACGTCGCCAGGCAGACGTCGCCAACCTTGACCTTGTTCATCGGCGGTGCCACATGTTCATCGGCGGGGGGTGGCCCATCATCATCGCCGCGGGATCCGCCCCACCGTGAGCGGACGCCATCGCATGTTCCTGCCACTGTTTCATGTACAGCTTCTGCACGTGCCGCACGTCCATGTCCCGAACCATCCCGGCGAGGTTGAGGAGCTCGTCGGGTCCCAGGATCCCGCGCAGGAGCTCGAGGAAGCGCTCAACCTTGGCGTTCTTCGCGTTCTCCTTCAGCACCCGCTGCCACGGTTCCAAGTCCTCGTCCGCATCCTCGCCCAGGATCCAATCGTAGGATGAACCCTCCTTCGACGCCATCCTTGCGCGCCCCTGCCCCTCTGATTATGACTTATTTTCATTCGAGGAGGGGCGCTTCGGCGAAATACATTCCAGTTTTGGGTCGCGCGGGTACTCGCTCCGGCGGGTTCGAGTTGGCGACGATGACCGTCGAGCCCGTGCTCACGGAGCCTGTCTCGATGGACCACTTCCTGGCGGAGGGCAGGCGCAAACTGGCGGAGAAGTACCTGGACACAAAGATGGTGGCGTTCAGGTTCGAGGGCGATATGGATCCCGACCCGATTCAGGCGCCCCTCACCACGCATCACGCCATGCGCGACGTCGTGTCCGCCATGGAGCAGGAGGTGTACGCGTTCCGCCCCGAGCTCATCTTCCCGTTCATGCGGGACGCCCTCACCAGGTTCCCCGCGAGGCTTCCCCCTGAGGCCGCCTACCAAGGCCCGCTCAACGACGACGAGTACGACGAGAGGGTGCAAACCTGCGTCGCCAGGCTGGTGGAGCGCGTGACGCTGGAGCGGCCGGAGGAGCCCTTCGAGTGGCTCGATACGTGGCTCGAAGAGGAGGCTCGGCTGGAGGAGGAAGAGGCCGAGCGCGCGGCGCCCACGCTGGAGCAGAGCGTGGAGGAGCTGGACCTCGCGTCCATGACCACCGACGAGCTGGCGTCGTTCGCCATGGACGTCTTTCTTCGATTCGACGCCGACCAGAACGGCGTGCTGGACGTGTGGGAGTTCAAAGAAGTTCTCAAATCCACGGCGCTCAACTTCAACAAGGAAGAGATTCGGGAGATCATGGCCGAGTCCGACGCGGACGGTAACGGCATCATCGACTACAAGGAGTTCCTACCCATCTTCGTCGAGCTGGTCACGTCGCTCAAGTCGGCGCAGGAGACGAAACAACAGAGGCACGAGGTTGAAGACGAGACGCGCACGGAGGTGGAGGCGCTCTTCATCAAGGGCATGACCGAGGAGGAGCTCACGTTACGGATGCAGCAGCTGTTCGCGCAGTTCGACGACGACGGCAACGGGACGCTCGACCCGGAGGAGTTCCAAAGGGCGCTGAACAGCGCGGATCTCGGGCTGAGCCGCAAAGAGATCAACATGCTGCTCGGCGAGGCGGACGTCAACGACGACGGGTGCATCGAATACGATGAGTTCGTCCCGGTTGCGTTCAGGGTGCTCGTGGACAGGGCGAGGAACAAGCAGCTGGAGAACGAGGCGCTGTCGTCGGAGGATGGCATCACCGCGCTCCTCGTCGACGAATTCCGCGGGGCGGACCCCACCGGCGCTGGCGTCATGCACGTACAGGACGTCAAGAGGTGCCTCAAGCGGCTCGCCGAGCACGCGGAGCTCCAGCTGTCGAGGTCGCAGATCGTCTCCATCGTCGCGGACTGCGAGGTGAACCCCGACGACGGCACCGTTCACTACCTCCGCTTCGCCCCCGTGGCGTCCGGGGTCATCCACGGCATGATCGATTTCGGCGCGCAGAAGCTGCGGGCGGAGGCCGTGGCTTCGCTCGCGTCCGAGGATACCAACGTCGGGCTGATGCGGGGCATGTCCAAGGAGGAGGTGGAGCACATCATGCTCACCGCGTTTCAGGCTGCGGATGTCGACCGCAACGGGGGTCTGGACAGGGAGGAGATGTTCGTCGTTCTCAAGTCGGTCGGCGCGGAGGAGCTCGGCTTGGAGCTGCACCAAGTCACGGCGCTGATGGTGACCGCCGACGAGGACGGCGACGGGATGGTGGACTACCAGGAACTGGCGCACTTCATCCACGACACGCTGCACCAGCTGGCGAGGGAGGACCTGGTGCGGGACAGGGCGTTCAGGCACGCCGCGGGCGCGATCAGGAGCAGAGAGGAGATCCTGGACGTCGTCGACGACTCCATCGTGATCAGCGAGAAATCGGGCGGCATCGCGCAGGCGCCGGGCGAGATGAGGATGCCGCAGTGGCAGGGACCCGCGGGGGTTTACGCAGTCGGGGGGCGGGACGGGATCTCGGCGAGGCGGCGGCAAACCGACGATCGGCACCTGGGGGAACGGACGCACGGGTGATTGATTGACGTCGTAGGTGAGCGTAATAGTCCTGTTGTCATTGATACAAGACCCCTCTACGAGCTAGTTTGTGATATGCAGGGGTAATACAGTGATGGAGTCAATACGTGTGAGTCGCCTTCGACCGATGAGCGGCGTCGTTCGATCACTGGCCGATGTAACCAGCCGCGCCGGCAACCGCGAGGATCACGAAGGGGAACGCGATGCCCACGATGCCCACGATCGCCATGGGATCCTTGAACGGGTTAGCGCCCTCCTTCTCCATCTCGGACAACCACGCCTCCTTCTCGTTCGCTCGGAGGATCTTGGGCTTCTGCTCTTCAGCCATGGCGACGACCCTGAAGCCGCGGGAGGCGCGCGCGGACACCTTCACGGAGCGGGGAGCGAGGCTCACGGCAACACGGCTGCGCGCGGTGATACCCCTGCGATCGATCGAGGAGAAGAGGAGCGGGGCGTCAGCGTCGGATCTGTCAAGGTGGTGCGGCAGCGGCATGGCTTTATCCTTCCTCAGCTGACGAGGCTTCGGTGCCGAGCGGAGGGGTGGCTCACCTGGTGGAGGCGCGCTCGGAGCGAGCGGCGGTGGCGGTGACGAGAGTGGCGGTGGAGGCGACGGCGAAAGACATTTTTCCTATTCGTTGACGTGGATATCGACAATGCGTGACGTACAGTGCGTCCTCGGCCGCGTCGACTGGCAGCTTTGTGTGCAGTCCCACTCAGCCGTGACGTGGACGGTGCAGAATCAAGCATCCGTAACTCGAGATTGGAGGTCTAAATCGCCGCATAAATCGTCCCAAAGCACCCGCGTGTGTCGAAGTTTTTGTCCGGTGGTGCTCACGAAGGGAAATTTGAGATCCATCATCATTGAGGAGGACACCGGTGGAGGGGTGCGAAGGGATCAGGCGCCATGGCTTCCAAGAAGAAGAGCAAGAAGGAGAAGAAGGAGAAGAAGGAGAAGAGCAAGTCGAAGAAAAAGAGGTCGAGGCGCGAGCCGTCTTCGTCTTCGTCGTCTTCCTCGGATTCGGAATCGGAGAACAGCGAAGAGGTCCGAGCGCACCGCGCGGCGAAGATGGCCAAGAAGCTCGCCGCGCGGCTGAAGCAGGGCGAGATCGCGGGGTACACCGACAACGTGAACCCCTTCGGCGACGCTAACCTCACGGAACGCTTCGTGTGGCACAAGAAGATCGAGAAGTCGCTCGTCGCCGGCGTCGATCCGAAGGAGCTCGGGTTGAAGGCTGAGAAGCGGCGGCACGAGGAGCGGCTGAAGGAGATCGAGAAGGTGAAGATGCAACGGGAGCAACGGGACAGGGAGCGCATGGAGAAGGAGGAGGAGCGCGAGATCATGCAGAGGGAGGAGGCGCTCATCGAGGCGGTCGAGCTGGAGAAGAAGGAGGAGGAGTTCCACCTCCAGCAGGCCAAGGTGCGGAGCGAGATCAGGGTGCGCGAGGGCCGAGCCAGGGCCATCGACCTCGTGTCCAGAAACCTTCACTCCGAGGACGGCGACGACTTCGACGAATCCGTCCACCCGCTCGCCATCTTCGACGGTCTCACCCTCTCTGAGATGGACGAGCTCCGGAACGACGTCAAGACCTACCTCGACCTCGACCACAAGGACGAGCGGCACAAGGCGTTTTGGGCCAACATGCTCGTCGTCGCAAACGCCGAGATCGACGAGGCGCGGCGGCGGGACGACTACGAGCGCGCGCGATCCAGGGGCGAGGACGCGTTCCTGCTGAACCAGGGCGTGCACGAGTCGGTCGAAGGGGACGTGCGGGAGATGCTCGAGGGTAAGACCCACGCCGAGCTGGAGGAGCTGGAAGGGGACGTCGAGAACCAGCTGGCCACCGGCGAGGAGAGCGAGTACTGGGTCGCCGTGCTGCAGCGCGTCAGGGTGCACAAAGCGCGGACGTGGGTCGGTGACGTCGACGCGGGCTTACGGTCCAAGCGCGCGGCGCTCGCACCCAGGGACGTGCCGCCGCCCCCGCCGATGGGCAAGACGAGGGAAGGAGAAGGGGAAGGACAAGAGGACGACTCCGACGACGAGGACCTGCTCGGGGCTGACTTTGGCAAAGCCGCCGCGGACGCCGGGAACGCGTCCGACTACGAGAACGAGGACGGCGGATTCTCACCGAGGGCGATGTCCCCCGCACCCATGTCCCCGCGCGGCGGGACACCCGAGGGCGACAGGTCGTTCTCCCCCGAGGCTATCCGCGCGAGGGAGGATGAGCCCGACTACCTCGACGTGGTCGACGAGGACGAGGACAGGCGCGAGCTCACGAGGCTCCGCGCGGCGCAGAAGTCGAAGAAGCTCGGCCGGTTCAAGGAAGCCGCGGGCCCGGGCGCCACGGCGGGTGCCACGGAGCGCGCCACCTTCGACGCCTTCAAGGAGGGCGCGAGGGAGGCGGCGGCTTCGCACGGAGCCGTCATCCAGAACCTCACCGCCGACGCGGGCGAGGCGGTGGAGCACCGGCGCGCGCAGGAGGAGAGGTCCCGGGCGATGGCGGAGAGGATGATGGGCGACGGATCGGGCGAGGTTGCGTTCGCGGGGGAGGCACCGCTGGAGTCGCAGGTGTACTGGTGGCACGACAAGTACCGCCCACGGAAGCCCAAGTACTTCAACCGCGTTCACACCGGGTACGAGTGGAACAAGTACAACCAGACGCACTACGACCACGACAACCCACCGCCGAAGACGGTGCAAGGGTACAAGTTCAACATCTTCTACCCCGACCTCATCGACAAGTCCAAGGCTCCCACGTACACCATCATGCCGGACGGGAGCAAGCACGGGGAGACGTGCATCCTTCGCATCCACGCGGGGCCCCCGTACGAAGACATCGCGTTCAAGGTTGTGAACAAGGAGTGGGAGTACGCGTCGAAGAAAGGGTTCAGGTGCTCGTTCGAGCGGGGTATCTTCCACCTCTACATCAACTTCAAGCGCGCCAGGTACAGGCGTTAGGTGGTAGTTCTTTGGGGTTGCAACATCATAATATGATAGCGGGGCGAAACGCTCATTCATCATCTTCGCGAAACTTTCTTGGCGCTGTGGGTAAAACTTGGCCCGTTCGCTTTCTTTGGCGATCAACCGCGGGGCTCGACGGCGATCGGGGTGTCGTTGGATCAGAATACTCATACATTACAAGGTGAAACACTCCGACGCGTTACTTGCCCGAGGCGGCGAGCCTCCTCTTGGCCTCCTCGCGCGCCCACTCCGAGCCGCTCGTCTCCGGCTTGGCGCTGAGGCCGAACACGAGCATGGCCCCGACCGCAGCCATGGTGGCGTACCAGGGCGCCTCCCAGTCCTCCCACTTGCGCGACTGGCCCGGGGGCGGCGGGGTCTCGTTGAAGAGCCTGCCGTTGACGTGGCCCTCGCCCTGCACGCCCTCGGCGAAGTACCCGCCGGGGGGACCCGTGCCCATGCGCCGCTGCTGCTGGCGCTGCACCCCCCGGACAGCCCTCGCCGCGAATCCGCGGAGCCCTGCGGACTGCATCTTTACCCTAAATCCGACCCGTCCTCGGGTGGCTCAGCCTCGTGAAGTGAGGTGTTGTGGACACGCGTTTAGCGCGTCGCGTTTCTCTTGGGACGGCGGTGCGTCGAGAGATGGGCGCGTCGCGTGGGTGCGCGCGCGGACTTGTGCCCGCCTCGCCCTGCTCCTCCGATCTCTCACCCACGGTCAAGTTTGGTTCGAGTGTGAGCTGAGATCACATCTGGATCCCCGGCGCGAGAAATCAGAAGAGAAGGGCGCGACCATGGCGACGCAACTGGCGCCCGGCCTGGCGCGCAAGGTCAAGAAGGTCCTCGAGACCAGGGCGGATACGCCCGAGACAATCGCGTGTCTCAAGGGCCTGTCGGAGTTTTACGGCGAGAACACCCCGGCGGCGAGGAGAGGTGCGCGATCACACCGCCCGGCGTCGAACCTTCATCCCGTGTCCTCGTTGTGAACTCTTTTTGAAGTTTGGTTTCATCCCCGCTCACCGTCCATCCCTTCCCATCCCTTCAATCTAACCCAACAGGACTGCGCAGTAGTATCGAGCGTCGCGGCCTCGACATCAACCGCGAGTTCTTGGACGCCTCCGGTCAGGCCCAAGAGGCTCTCGCCGTCGTCGACGCTCAGCTCGAGGGCCTGCTGAGCGGATGCCGACGCATCGCCAACGTGCTCGATAGGAGCCGCGAGCGCACGGGAATCCTGCTGAACGAGACCGCGCGGGTCAACGATAACCTGGCCAAGGTGGAGGAGCGCAAGAAAATGCTCAAGACGTTCCTGGTGGACTACCAGCTCACGGACGAGGAGATCGCCGCGCTACGGACCGACGACCAAATCACCGAGAATTTTTTCAGCGCGCTCGCGAGGGTGCAGGAGATCCACGGCAACTGCCGGCAGCTCCTTCGCACGCACCACCAGCGCGCGGGGCTGGAGCTCATGGACGTGATGGCATCCTACCAGGAGAACGCGCACGAGAGGCTGGCGAGGTGGGTGCAGGGCGAGTGCAAGACGCTCGCCGAGGAGGACGGACCGGACGCGCCCGACCTCCTCACCCGGGCCATGACGGCGCTACGAACGAGGCCCGTGCTGCACAGGTACTGCGTCGAGGAGGTGAGCAGGACGAGGCACAACGCGTTGTTCCGCAGGTTCATCGCCGCGCTCACCAAGGGAGGCCCGGGCGGGGTGCCCAGGCCCATCGAGGTACACGCGACGGATCCGAGGAGATACGCCGGGGACATGCTCGGCTGGCTGCACCAGGCCGCCGCCGGCGAGAAGGAGCTCGTGACCGCGCTGCTCGCTACGGAAGACAAAGGGGACGATGGGAATGAAGGGGAGAAGAAGGAGCCCAAGGAGGAGGAGCCCAAGGGTGTCGACGAGGAGGAGGATGCGAACCCCGAGGACGTGCTGGACCGGATCCTGGACGGCGTGTGCAGGCCCTTCAAGGTGAGGCTGGAGCAGGCGCTCAACGCGTCCCCGTCGGCGCTGGTGGCGTACCAGCTGGCCAATCTATTGGACTTTTACAAGGAGACGCTCGGTGCGATCGTGGGCAAGGATGCGTCGCTCGTGGCGACCGTGGAGGAGTGCAGGGCTTCGGCGGCGCAAACCTTCGAGGATCAAATATCGCGACGCGCGGCTAAGCTTCGGGAGAAACCCACACGGCCGCCCGATACCCTCGCACCCCCCGAATTCGTCGCGGAGGCCATACAGCTCATGCGCGAGCTCCTCGCGGCGCGGGCGGACATGGTCTCGGCCGATTCAAACTCTGCCGACGACGCCGTTACCGCTGTGCTGGAGCCGTGTATCGAGGCTTGCGAGCGGAGCGCCGACGCCATCGACAAGGTCACCGGTTCCATCGACGCGTCGCGGGAGGAGAGCGCGGGGCTACCGAACATCACGCCCGCCCCGAACATCACCCCCACCCCGCCCGCGCACCGAACGAGGTGGGCGAAGGAGGCGTACCTGCTCAACTGCCTCCAAGCGATGGCGGCGGCGCTCGGGGAGTTTCCATCCGCGTCATCCGCCCGCGACTCCCTGACGGCGCGCGTGGCGTCGCTCGCGGATAAGATCGCCGACGACGAGGCCGGTCGGCTTCTGGGGATGAGCGGCGTGGCGGAGGTCCGCGAGCTCATCGCGCTGTACCAGGGGCAACGGACGGAGCGCGGCGCGATGTCTAGGGACCCGGCGCTGGAGCTGCGCACCGTCGGCGCGGCGCTGGACAAGCTGGTGGACGAGGTGAGCGCGTCCCCTGAGCCCGTGCCCGCGTTCGACGAGGTTGCGAACCCGCGCATCAGGGTGGACCTGCGGGGCACGTACATCGGTAAGATCATCGAGGCGTACACGCTGGTGTACATGGCGGTGCTGGATCCCAACAACGGGTACAGGGATGCGAAATCACACATCCGCCACGGGCCAGACGCGCTGGGAGTTCTACTCAACTAGTGTGATACGTGACATGTTACAGTGTTTGTCCGCGCCAAAAGACACGCCCGCTAGATATAGATCAAGTCAGCGCGTCGAGCTGAGCCTTGAGCACCGACGTTCGCTCCGCCACCACCTTCCTCGCGGTTGCGATCCTTAAGAGTTCATCCGTGTCGTCCCTCTTGCCCAGCACCGGGGTGATCTCCGTCGTGGGCGCCTGCTTCGTCTTGTGCGCCTTGACCCTCTTGAGGAAGGACTCGTCGGGCTCGTGGAACACCATCTCCTCGTACTTCTCCTTGATCACCGGCTTCTTCTGCTCCTTCTTCTCCTGCTTGCCGTCCGCGCCCTCTTCGTAGAGCTTGAGCGGGGCGGAGAGATCGACGGATTTCTCCCCGGAGTCGTCGGAGAAGTGCACTGTGATGCCGATCTCGAACTCGCCCCATCCCGTCTCCGTGACCTCGTACGGGGGTTTCTCCAGCGTCCTCGCCGCCTCCTTGAACGAGGGGTGCAGGTTGAACACCACCTTGGAGATGACGTGCGAGAGATCCTCGTTCTCGGGGCCCCGCAGGTACACGGTCCACTTGTGCGAGTGGTACTCGTCAGCCTTCTTCCCGAGCCAGTACGCGCACGTGCCGTAGCAGACGGGGACCACCAGCTCGGTGTCCTTCTTACGCTTCAGGTTGCTGTCATCGGGAGCCTTCGCCTCCTCCTCTTTGGGTTTGTCCTCCGCCATCGTGGGCAGCCCGCGCGAATTGGATTGTGGAATCGAGGGTTTGAACGGGGCCAAAAAAGTGCTCGGGGAAATTCGAAGAGTTTTTGGCTCTCGCGCGAAGTACGAAAGTAGTAGAGATTCTCATTTCAACATGTTACGCTCAGTCCTCCTCGCCCACGCCGTCGTCGGACACGTCGTACCAGTCCGAGAACGCGTTCGCCTTGATCCACCGCTCGCGCTCCAGGTGGTTGAGCACGTCGAAGAGAAAGTCCACGAGCTCGGCGTAGTTTACGGTTCCGTCCTCATCCGCGTCGATGGCGGCGATCATGGCGTTGATCTCGCCGGGTTTGAGCGCGAGCTGACCGACGCCGAGGGACTTGAGCACGTGTTGCACCTCGTTCACGTCCAGGACCCCGTTGCCGTCCTTGTCCGCCTCCTCGAACGCCTCGGCTAGGACGTCCTTGATCGTCTCCTCGTCGAGCGTGTTGAGAAACTCCGCCCCCTCCGTCTCCGCAACCTTGGCCACGGCGTCCACCCGCACAGCCTGTGCGGCGAGGTCGACCATGGAGTAGATCATCCTCGCGGCGGTCGAGGCGAACGTGGCGTACTCCACCTCCTCGGTCTCCTCGTCAACCTTGGCCTCGGACATGATGGACGCAATCTGCAGCCGGCTCAGCCCGAGCATCTCCTCGCTCATGGCGTCGAGCACGTGCCTGATCCGCCTGAACTTGAGCCGCCCGGTCGCCGCCCCGCCGCTGTCGTCCTCGTCCACCGACTGGAACTCCTCCAGGAGGGTCTGCGTGAGGTCGTCGTACGAGTTGAGCGCCTGCTCGGCGAGGACGTCATCCTTGAAACGCTCCACCAGGATGTTGAAGCACAGGGGCACAAACTCCTCGTAGGTGACCATGCCGTCGCCGTCCGCGTCAACCTCGCTGAGAAGAAGGTTGATCTCCTTGCGCGTCAGCCCGAGCTCCGCGGACTTCAGGCACCTGGCGAACTCCTTGCGGTCCAGCGCGCCGGATCCGTCCGAGTCGGCGGAGTTGAACACCGTGAACATCATCTGCTCGAGCTGCTCCCGGGGAATGCCGTGGAGGAGGTGCATCTCCACAGCCTCGCGCGCGTCGACCTCGTCCTCCTCCGCGGCCGCCTTGGCGTCCTCCTTGGCCTTCATGCTGTGGATGAGCTCCACCATGATGGGGACGAACTCGCGGTACTCCAGGACGCCATCCTCGTTCTCGTCAGCCTCGGACATTATCCGTCTCACGTCCTTGGTGCTCAAACCGAGATCGGTGCTCGTCAGCAGCGTCTTGAACTCGTGGCGGTCCAGGTACCCGTCCTGGTCGTCGTCGTACTCCATGAACCGGTCCATGATGAAGTCCTGGAGCTCCTCGTCGCCCATGTTCCACCACCCCGCCTGCGCAGAGGCACCCGCGTCTTCATCGTCAGCCGCAACCTCGGGCTCGTCGACGCGCTCCGCCGCGCGCTTGTTCTCCTCGATGAGATCCTCGAAGTACTTGGCGCCGTACTCGTAGATGTTATCGGGCTGGTTACGAAGGATCTGCGGAAGACGAGAGGGGAGGGAGGGGTCAACACAATTCTTGGGAACGTTCGGCCGGTTTTCTTGGGGAGCCCCGTTTTGGGAATCGGGAATTCGCGCGTCGAGGCGGGGTCGCCGCGGACCGCGCTCGCGGGGTTCGGCGGAATCGACCGCGTCGGGAGTCTCACCTCGCGAGTGAAAGCCTTGAGAAGCTGAGGGAACCCCTCGGGGATGGTGAACGTCTTCTGGTAGCGCGCGGACATTGCACCCGATTTGGCCGTGTGCTCCCAAACTACGCCTCGAAATGGGTCCTTTCGACCTCCTCAAGCGCGGCTCGGGAAGACCTGATCCGCTCGCTGTCGTATCGATCACCCGACTACGATTTGACCTCGCGGCCTCGCGTCGCTTCACGTTGGGACGTGCGGCGGTTGTGGCGCCGACGGGCACGGAGGAACCCTTGATGAAGGCTGGAAATGGGCCGAATCGGTCGGTTGCAAATAAATCGCCAAAAAACGCAAAAGCGCGTCTGCCACCAGTTTGCGATAACTAGCCACAACTCGACACGTAGTGCTATGGCCTCCGTCTGCCTCTCCTCCCGCGCTACCGCGGGGTCCGTGACCGCCCAGCGGGTCGCGACCCGCCGTGGTTCTACCGTTCGTGCGATGCGATGCTCGGCGGCATCCACCTCCGCCGCGTCTGCCAAGGTGGACGCCATGAGCGCCGAGCAACTCAAGAGGCAAATCCTCAGACTCGGCGCCCTCACCGACCGAGGACAGCTGCTCTTCCCCCAGAAGGCGTACACTCCCCTGGACCTATACAACGCCGGGCACAAGGAGGAGATCGTCGAGGCGGTCGAGGCGCTGGCCAAGACCAAGGAAGGAACGCCCGTGGACCCCGCCCTTATGAATGGAGAGTGGGAGTGCGTGCTCGCCACTAAGCAGATCTTCAGAAGCAGTCCCTTCTTCATGGCCATCCAGGACGCGTTCGGCGATGCCACCTTCGGCGATAGCAAGTCCTCCGAGGTTTTCTTCCGCCTGCACGATCTGCAGGTGATGTCCTGGGGTGCGTCCACCGTCGGCAGGGTGGCGCAGAGGATCGACATGGATAACGAGACGATCGAGTCGGACTTTGACACCATCCTGTTTCGGTCCACCGTCATCCCGATCTTAGGCTGGTTCAAGCTCCTGCCCACGTTCGGCGGGAGGGTGGTGTCCTTCGCGGATCGTGTCAAGCTCGACCCGGAGAGCGGGCGCATCGACCTGGAGCTCCAGAAGACCAGGGTGGAGAGGAAGGAGGGTATCCCCGAGCCGCCGCTGTTCCTCCCGTGGTTTCTGGATCGAGACTACCCGGTCAACGCCGTGTGGAAGCTTCTGCCGTGGAACAAAGGACGGGCGCCCACCGCGACGACATACGTCAAGTACGTCGACGAGGATTTCAGGGTCATGGTGGACAGGGACGGACAGTACTTCGTTTACTGCAAGGTTGCTTGAGGAATTTAATTGAATAAAATGCTCGCGTCGACTACTGCTCCTGTTGCCACTCCTTGTACAGACGTGCAGCCTCGTTCTCATCTCCCGAAGCGCGAGCGGCGGCTACCCGCGGGTCCTTACACGCCGCCTTCGGGTCTTTACCCACGGTGCTCGTCCACGGCTCGAGGAAAGTCCTGAGCGCCGCCGCGTCCCTCGCCACGATCCTCGACGTCGATCCCATCGTATCCCGCGGCCTGACCGACGTCTTCTTCCTCTCCGCGTCCACCTTGTCATCCCCCGTCAGGCCCGCGAGGGACACATCGAGGGGTACGCGTCGCACCGCGCTCTTGGACCCGCCGCCGCGGAGTCCAACCGCGCTCACCTGCGCCTCCCGCGCCAGAGCCACGTACGTCATCGTGACGCGTTGGTCCCTCGGGGGTAAGAGCTGCATGAACTCAATCTCCGGGGGTTGGTCCAGGCCCGTCTGGGCGATGAGTGCATCCGCGGCAGCCTTGCGCACGGCCGGGTCGTCGATCGCGGCGGCCTTCTTCGCGTTCCAAGGGGTACCGTCGCGATCGCCGTCGGCGTCCGCGCCGGATACTCGGGTCGTCACCGCGGTTCCCGTCACCGGGCCCCACTCTCCGCCCTCGCGGCCGCGGACCATGAGCATGTCCAGCCCGGTGGGGTGTTCGACCACGACGTGCACGCTGAACTGCACAGATTTCGTGTCCACCTTTGGCCCCGTCGTCCTCGGGCGCTTCAGACTCGGTTCATCATTAGGGGTGCCGTCTTGCGCGATGGCGCCGATTCGGTCCACCATGTCCAGCAGCTCCTCCTTCTCCCTCCCGTACTTATTGGCGCTGATCATGTCCCGCGCGGTGTGAAGCCCCTTAAGGGACGAGCCCGCCATGTGGCTGAGCTCGTCCATCTCGCCCAGGCCCTCGCCCTTCCCGGTCCAGCCAGAGGCGAACCAGGCCTCGGTGGTGACATAGGTGACGAGGACCAGCGAGACGATCGCGCACGAACCCGCAAAGAGCCTGAGCTTGGACCGGTTCCGCATCTGCAGACGCAGGTTGAACCGCTCGGCATCGTCAAACCCGGACAGATCCTGGCGCCTCGCCATGGCCGGCTCGCGTGTATGTGGCCTGCTCGAGCGTGACCGACGTATGGATTTTGATTTGGAGTCGAACGAGTTTTCGTCGGTCTTGAGAAATCGGGCGACGTCACACGCGTGGCACGTGGGCTGACCCCGACATAGAACGAACTTACGCGATGGCGACCGCGTGCGCAACCCCTCTTGGACGCATGGATGCGTCCCGCGCGGCCGAGCGCCTCTCATCCTCGCGCTCGAGCTACGTGTCGTCCTCTCCCATGGGCGTCACCAGCCGCCGCCGCGTGGCCAAAAAGGTGGAGACCGCCACCTCGGCCAGGCTCCGCCCCGGGCGCCAGGGAGTGCGGCGCATCTACCGCATGGCCACGGAAAAGTCACAGATCAGCGTGTACGAGTACCTCGAGTCCATCGGCGTTCCCAGGGTTAACGCGCTGCAGGTTCAATCGAAGGCGTCGGAGTGGTTCGAGTTCGAGAATGCAAAGGCAGGCGGCGACAACGATGCGCCGTTCGGCGTCGAGGAGATGAGCGCGGTGGTTGATTTTTTGAAGGAAAAAGGGGTGGGGGAGTCCGACGTGGGCTCGCTGGTGTGCGCGCATCCCCCCGTGCTGGCATACAGCGTCGAGGGGAGGATCGCGCCCCTGTTTGCGTACCTCGAGGAGCTCGGCATGGATGCGCAGCGGGCGGTCACCGCGCTGCGGAGGAGGCCCAACCTGCTCGGCCTCGACCCGGACAACAACATGAGGAGGATGGTGGACTACCTGCAGAGCACGGGCAAGACGCAGGAGGAGGCGCTGGATCTACTGCTCACGTCGCTTTAGAGAGGCTTGTACCTTCGTAGTGTATATGGACATGAGGTTCAAAGAGGGTTCCCGCGCTCTTTGGCTTAGTCGTAGTCGTCGTCCAGCTCCGCGCTGATCTCCTTGACGAGCTGGTCCCTGTAGTCCTCGAAGTCACCGTTGAACTTGTCCACCCTGCCCTCGTCCACTACCCAGATCTCGCTCTTCTCGTTGTCCA
>Ga0302114_10000520_pt1 | contig 26970 bp, 14 predicted proteins | sample AG5_Surface_MG_FD_203107 | JGI IMG/M metagenome (GOLD analysis project Ga0302114, IMG submission 203107) | Marine microbial communities from Western Arctic Ocean, Canada - AG5_Surface | ecosystem: Environmental > Aquatic > Marine > Oceanic | place: Canada: Western Arctic Ocean | collected...
GACGGCCCTGGAACGAGATCGACGATTCGAACATCGAGGACGAGTTGTACGTGGCGGCACGACGACGAGGGAATGCGGGGCGAGTGGGAGGCGGGGCGAGTGGTGACGCACAGGGGTGAAGCATCACGGATGACGACGCGTAGGTACCCGCACACATGTGTAGAAGTTTGGTAGCCAAAAAAGAGCAGTCAAACTAAAGTGCCGTTCGTACCCGCGAAGGGACGCACTCGCGGTGGCGCGTCGACTCCCCGAATGACGGTCCCTTCCACCCCTCCGCGCCCTCCGGCGTCGCCCAAGTTCCAGCTGCCGCCCACCACGGTCTCGCCTCAGGCCACCAGGCTCGACCGCGTGCTCGATCTGGTCACCAGCCACGAGGCCAACCTGGCTGAGAATGAACTGAAAGTCTTGGACCTCACCAAGCGCGTGGCGCAGGCGGAGGACGCCTCGCGCGGACGACGGGACGAGGACCGCCGCGCTCGCGCCGCTGAGGACGCCGCGCTGCGCGCCGAGCTCGCCTCCGTCAAGGACGCGGTCAAGCGCGTCGAGGGCGCGATCGCCCTGTGGAGCGGCGACACCGACGCCATCAAGCACGAGGTTCGCGAACTAGTCTCCAAGTGCCGCGACGACTCGAACGCCGAGCTGTCGGATACCAAACTCGGGTTCAAGGCGGTGCTACAGGATGTCGTCGACAAGGTCGCCGCGCAGCTCGACGCCGTGCGCAGGGACGCGGTGGCCACGAGACACAACTACGCAAACGCGGATGAAGTCGCGGCGCTGCACGAAAAGATCGACGCGTTCGAGAACGCCGAGCGAATGCGCGAGGCGCACCACAGGGAGACGATGAACGGGATGCTGGACACAATGGAGAAGATGAAGCGTCGCACGCAGAAGCTCGTGGGGTTCTACAACGAGCACGCGGAAGGGCGACGGGCGGTGCGAAGCGAGGCGGAACCGGCGAATCGTGCATCTTCGAATGCATCCTCCGAGACGGACGAGAAACTGTCGCGATTGCTCAGGGAGAACGCGACGCTGAGGGAGAAACTCGCGATGCACGAGGGAACGCGGGGTAGCGATGCCGATGCCAACGCGGGCGGCGGCGACGGCGCGTTATCGATCGCGGCTGAGCGGGCGCAGAGGGAGCTGCTGGGCGAGTTTGTTACGTCGCGGGAGCGAGTTTCGTTCGGTTCGATGGACGGAGACGGGGATGAGTCGCCGCGGCTGAAGCGGAGCATCCGCGACTCCGTGAACGGGTGCTGACGTAGTGTATACCGTTTATTCATCATTCATTCGCACCTCGGCAGCAGCGCGTGGAGCTCGGACCCATCTTCAGCGTAATTCCAAGGAAAGAGCCCCGCGGCTGACTTGGCGTCCGCCTTGCCCCCCGCGGCTAGGAGCATGCGCACGATCCCTGGGTAGCCGCCCCTCGCGGCCATGTGCAGCGGCGTTTCGTCGTCGCCGTCCCGCGCGTTCGCCACCTCCGACGCGCCCGCCGGTCCCGCCGCGGCGAGCAGTTTCCCTACGATGGTTTCGAATCCACCCGCGCATGCGTCGTGCAGCGGTGTCCCTCCGTCCGCGTCCCTCACCGCGACGTTCGCGCCCGCGCCCAGGAGCATCTCCACGCACTGCGTATGGCCGTAGAGGGATGCGAGGTGAAGCGCGGTGTCGCCGTCGGGCCCGGTGGAGTCGACGCTGACGCTCAGCGTCGGGAGTGCGACGGCGAGTACGGAGACGTCGCCCGTCTCCGACGCCTCCAGGATCCGTCCGAGCGCGCCGCCCTGCGAGGGGTCTTCCCACAAGTCCGCGGTGTGGTCCTCGTCCTCCAATGGCACGAACTCGATCTCCTGCGGTGATCGTGAGGGAGTATATGGGGGCAACGGATGAGTTACTTGTGGGCGGGTGGTGGCGGGATGGAAATTGCACTTTTTGCGGCTGGGTGCCGCCTGAGGATCGTCCCTTGCCCCTGCCCCCGGTCACACGGGGCTCGGGCAGGGATGTGGGGCGCACCTGATCGCCCTCTTCGACAGTTTCATCGTCTGGGTCCTTCGTGTACAGCATCGTGTCGCCGGCGGTATCCACCGATGCGCGCGTTGGCTATGCCGGAGGTGTCATCAGACCGACGTTTCGGTGCCAGTCCGCAGCGGCTTCTCGGGTGAGTCAGATATTTGTCACGATTGTTGCCGCTGAGCCTCGCCATATCCCGTCTCGCACGACCATGCGGGCATCCGCGCTCTCGCCGGGACACTCCCGCGTCCTATCGGGGCCGGGATCCGGGCGTATCGCGCGCCGCGCGCGCCGCTCGGTGCCGCGGACGCGCTGCATGACCGTCACGGATCCTTCCTTCAGCTCACCAATCGGAGGTCACGTGGACGGGGAACCATTCAGCCTCGGTCTTCGCCGCGACGCGGACCAGGCGCTCATCCTCGGCGAACCACTGGGACGGGGCGCCATGGGCGTGGTTCGCGCGGTCACGCGCAAGTCCGACGGGTGCACGTTCGCGCTCAAGACCATCCCAAAGGCGGGCCCGCAGAGCCTCGCCGGGCAGACCCCAACCGGCGAGGCGATGACAATCTGGGAACGCAAAGTTCGCGACGAGGTGTCCCTGCACTTCGCCCTCGGCGCGTCGCTCGACATCGTCACCTTACACGACGGGTTCGAGGACGAGGCCGGCGTACACCTGCTCATAGACCTCTGCGACGGCGGGGACCTGCTCTCCGGCGCGTCCGTCGCGCACTCCACCGAAGACGAGGACAACGCCGTCGTTCCAAAAAACGACGAAGACGACGACGAGGAATTCACATCCAATTCCAACGCCGCCGGCGTGAACTGCGTGGGTGAATGCTGGACCCCTTTCTCGGAAGCGACCGCCGCGCCGATGATCCGCGGCATGCTCCGCGCGCTCGCCGCGTGCCACGAGCACGGCGTCGTGCACCGCGACGTCAAACCCGCCAACTTTCTCTTCACGCGGGAACCCGACGGTCGCAACCGGCTGAAACTTTCCGACTTTGGCCTCGCCGCTCGAATCTCGTCGCGGCGCGGAACCCTGACGGAACAGTGCGGCACGTACGCGTACCTCTCGCCGGAGATGGCACAGCGACGGCCGTACGATTTCAAGGTTGACGCGTGGGCGGCGGGGGTCGTGGCGTACATGTTACTCGCGGGTGAACCCCCGTTTGCTGATTGGGACGCCATCCGAGAAGGCCGATCGCCGCAGAAAGACGGATTGCTCCGAAACATCCGACGCGGCAAGCCCGATACCGCCATCGACGACCTGCACCTCTCCCCGGGTGCCAAATCGCTCCTTCACAACCTGCTGCACCTGGATCCGCAAAAGCGCATGAGCTGCAAAGAAGCCGCGGAGCACTACTGGGTTCGCGAGAAGGGCGTCGCTTCGCACGCGGATGCTTTGGGTGAGTTTATTTTTATTTTTGGCAATCTTTTGGCAATTTTTGGCAATGGTCTGTATGGGCAATTGGACTGACGTCGTGTTTTGTTTACAGCGTCGACGGTTGTCGAACGGATGCAGGCGTACGGAACCTTGGGCGCGGTACGCCGCGCGTCCATCCGCGCGGCGTACGAGACCGTCAACGCCGGGAGCTTCGACGGGAGCACCGACGCGCTGGTCCGCGCGGTGGACGAGGCGGCGCGAACCGCGTGCGTGGAGCACGAGGACGAGTGCGTGCCGCTCGACGAGATGGACGCGAAGAAAGACGGCGTCTCGTCGGATGCGTTGATGCTCGCGCTGAGGGATCACGGCGCGGAGCTCAACCCCGAGGAGTGGCTGTCGCTCATCAGGCCGGTGGCCGGGCGCGGGACGGCGGGTGGGGGCGGGGGTAAGGTTTTTGTGGATAACGCCGCGCTCGCCGCGATGCTCGCGACGCCCGCGGGTGGTTCATTCGGCGAATTTTCAAACTCGTTTCATACCGATCCGGACCACCCGTCCATCGGAACGGACGCGTCCGACGCCGCGATGGGTGCCGCGATGGGCGCGCAGGAGGGCGACGGCTTCGACTGGGACTCCATCGCCAAGGCGTCCTTCAGGCGCATACTCGAAAAGACCAAAGGGAAGAGCGACAGCGACGATTTCTTCGAGCTCATGGACGAAACGGTGACGTTCGAAGATGTGGTCGACGAAGTTTGCGCCGGGGACGGTTCCGAGGAGCTGTGCCGCGTCGTCTTCGAGGAGGAGTTTCGCGCCGCGGACGGGGACGGGGACGGCCGGTTGAACGTGATGGAGTGGACGGATTTGGTGTGGGCGGAGGGCTTGACGGATAGCGCCGGTCGGGTCAAGTGCGGGACCACCGGCGCGGATGCGCCGGAGCACCACCCGGATACCTTTGCCAAACCCGCGGGGATCGGGGGTCTGGACTGCGACGTGGCGCCCGCGAGCGGGGTGGTGGAGCCGCCGACGGAGTTGAGCCCGCGGGAGAAGGCGAGGGCGGCGGCGGCGGCGAGGAAGAAGATGCAAGCGGCGCGACGCGCGAAGAGGGGCAAGTGACTTTAGTGATGGAATTTACAAGACGGCAGTTCCGAAACCACTGACAACTCCGCGACGATTTCCCAAATGCGTCTCACTGTCCCACGCTCACTGTCCACCACCGACTTCACAAAAACGCGGGCATGGACAGCGATAGCGACGACGACCTCATCGCTTCCCTCGTCGGGAGCGGGATGAAGGGAGGCGCGAAGGCGGTAGGGGACGATTTCATGAGGTTCCAGAGGGGAGAGAGGGGAGAATCGTCTCGCGGGGAAACGGAAATGCGGGTCGAGAATCCGGCATCATCGCCCCCGGCATCGCCCCCGGTGAGGACGTCTCGTACCTTCTCCGCTCTTCGCGCGGCCGCACCCGCCGCCGGGACCTCTGCCCCGCGCGCGAAGCTCCTCTGGAAGAAGGTCCGGGACAACAGGCTCGCGGATAACGGCGAGCGACCCGTCGAGGGAGCCGCTGCGGAACAGTCGCGATTCTGGCGATTACAAAACGGCGCCTCGGCGTTCCTCTTCGGGGTGGACAAGGACGTCGACGGCAGGCGAAAGAACAGGGCGGAGAAGGTCATGAAGCGCGTTAACCAGCTGAGCAAACGGTCGAAGTTCGCGCGGTCCTCCGAGTTTGACGAGGAGCTCAAGCAGCTGCAGCCGCTCACCTCGTTCCAGACCCATCGCCTGTGTCGAGACAAAGGGCTCGCTATTCGCACCAAGGATGGACATCCGGTTCCGCTGGCGAAGCTCAAGGAACGGCTGCTACACCTGGAGCACGGGCGATCGTCCGCGGACTGGTTCCACGCGTCGCCGTTCGGCAGGAACAAACGCGGGTACTGGGCGCCGATCGCGCTGGGGCTGACGCAGTGCTTGATAATCAGCCTATTCACCGTCGGAGCCACCTACGCGATATACATGGCCGGAGCGCACTACCACGATAAGCACCGGTGCGACTGGATCATGAACTGGCTCAACCCTCAGTGCCAGGTGGCGGACTTCGTGCGGACGACGGCGAAGCAGTGGGTGTACAGGTGGTACTGGCAGGTGGGCACGGTCATCGCGGCAAGGGCGGGGCATTGGGCCGATAAGATGTCAAAAGAGGCGAGCCGGTTAGCCTTGGACGCTACGGATAACATCTCGAAGCGACTCGGATCCGACGGCGACGGGACCGAGACGATCCCGGAGGAGGAGTTCGAGTGACAAGTCGCGCGATAATAGCAATAACGTAATCAAATATCAACGCGTACGGTGAGCTGGACGGAGGGCGCCCGACTTATTCATCACTTCATCACTTGCCGAATCCCTTGCCCCTCTGCGCGTGCTCCGCGACCTTATGCCCGACGACACCCTTGAGAATATCCAGCGTCAGCTCCGGCGCGTTGCTGCCGTACACCTCACCCTGCACCGACGCCATCATCTTGGCGATCTCGCGGCCGCTGAACCCCTCGGTCTGCTTCGCCACCGCCTTCAGCGCCTTATCGTCGACGTCGGCGGCGACGGCGATGGGCGTACCCTTCTTACCCCCGCCGCGCTTACCACCCTTGCCGATGCCCATCGCGCCCAGAAGCCCCTGCGCCGGGGCGTCGTCACCCGCGTCCTCGCCGCGCGCGATGAGCTTATCGAAGTACAGGCGGCACATGCGCTCGCGAGCCTCGGCGTCGGGGAGGCCGAACTCGAGGGACTCGTCCATGCGGTCGAGCACCGCGGCGTCGAGATCCTCCGGCCGGTTCGTCGCGACGACGAGGACGACGTCGCGGGAGAGCTCACCGGTGCGGTAGAGCAGCGCGTTGAGCGCGGCGCGGACGCCGGGGGCGGTCTCGGACGCCGCGACGCCGCCGCCGCGCTTCGCGAGGAACGCGTCGGCTTCGTCGATGAACAGCAGTAAACCGCGCCGCGACGTGGACGCCCAGTCGAAGAGCTCGTGGATCCTGGTCACCGCGTCGGCGCCCAACGGCGCGACGTCACCGCCAGTCATGAGCGCGTAGTCCAGGCCGGAGTACCTCGCCAGACGTTTCGCCGCCATCGTTTTGCCGGTGCCTGGGGGTCCGTAGAGCATGACGTTACGGAAAGGAGCCGAGTTTTTGCGCGTGTTGGCAGTCGCGACGGCGAGGTGCTTGACGCGGGACTCGAGGTTACGCTGGAGCACGACGTCGCCGAGGATGCCGCCCGCGCCGGGTGCAGCCTTCGCGGCGGCGACCGCGCCTTCACCCGCGGCGGGGGCGGGGGCGGGGGCGGCGGCGGCCGCGTTCGCCGCCGCCGGCCGGAAACCCCAGATGTTTCTGCTCGTCTCGCGCACGAGCGACGGCTGCCCGAGGTACCTCTCGAGCATGCGGAAGCCCATGCGGCTTCCCTCCCGGGCTCCGTACACGCCGATCGCGAGCGCGGTGATCCCGCCCACGAACGCCGCGCCCCTCTGCCTGTCCTCCAGGAGACCCGAGAATCCCTTACCGACGGAGGACAGAGTCTCTTGGAGGAGCTGCATCGCTTTGGACGTCTCCGCCTCGATCCTCGCGAGCATCTGCCGGCGGATCACGTCCTCGTTCGCCCTGTTCTCCGCGATGCGGCCCTCGGCTTCGGCGATGGACTTGGCGCGGATGAGCTCGCGCTCGCGCTCTGACTTTTGCCGATCCGTCTCGCGCCGCGACTGCTGAATCTGTTCCTCCGTCTGCCTTCGCAGCGACTCCTGCCGCGACGAGGCATCCTCCTGCATCTTGACCATCTCGGCGTTGCGCTGGCGCGTCGCCTCGTGCTCGGAGTTGTAGCGCTTGCGCGCGAGCTGGTCCTCGTACTCCTTGATCTGACCCTGCTGCTGCGACCTCGCTTCGTCGGTTTTGCGCTGTTCCTCCCATCGGACCTTCTCGGTGTTGGTGGCGTGCTGCGCTGCGAGGGCTTGCATCTCAGCCGCCTTGGCCTGCGCCTCGGCAGCCTTGGTGCGCTCCTGTTCGGTGGACAGCGCGATGACCTGTGAAGTTTTATGAGGGTTAGATACATGAGGGTCAGTAAAGGGCGGTGCCGATCAGAGACTCATTCATCGGTTGGATCCTCCAACCGTCGGAATCTTAGATTATTTAATCGCCGATCGCGAGATCGGGCACGAGATCGGGGCGGACGCGGTCGTGAGATGCGGGTGGGGACGTACGTTTTTGGCGTAGGCGGACTTGTTGATCTCCCTGAGCGCCTTGGCGCCGCGCTCGAGCGCCTCGGGATCGAACGAGGGCGTGATGGCCTTCGCATCATCCTTGGCGCATCGCGCGGTGGGCGCCGAGACGGCGGCGGCACCCGCGGCGCCCGCGCCCATCGCCACGTGGGCGCCGAAGCGCTCGACCGCGGTTCTGAGCATGGTTCACGACCGGTCCGGGTAGCGTGTTCGAGTCGAGAAAATACTCGGTGGCGATCGATCCGTGGCGGACTACTCGTGGTGCCGGCTCGGTGTGTCGATGACGTGCGCGATCGGTTCGGGAAGAGCGTGAATTACGATTGTGAAATACGATTTTCTGTGACTGATAAGTGTGTGGTTATATATGATTGACGGAGCACAGCCGAGTAGTTAGCCGGAAAGTCAAGGGCAGAGAAAAGAGTCAGAATTCAAATTTTTGTCAAGCTGAATTTCTTCATCGGTTGGTCCAAGGAGCCGGCCGGCCTGCGCGGTCACAACGTGTCGCGGCTTTCAGGCGGCGCACGAGGCGCGGAGGCACTCTCGGAGGTCTCCCGTCCACCTAAACAGCGGCGTCGCGGCGGTTCAACCCGCGCGACTTGCCGAGAGAGGCGACCGAGCCGGGTGCCGATTGGGCCTCAAGTCCGATAACAAACGGCTTTATATCAATTCGCGGGTCGTCGGAGGCGGAGGCGCGATGGCGTGGGTCGAGGGCAGCCCCGAGGAGATCACCGCCAAGCTGGCGCTCCTGAGCGATAAGCTCGGACATCGGCTGCTGGAAATCCGCGAGCGCGCCATCGCATCGCTCAACTTCAAGCTGAGCAACGACCTGATGACCTTCGAGGACGTCGGCTCGGACTCGGGCGTGCTGAGGGCGCTGCTCGACTGGTTCGCGCACGAGGACGCCGTGCCCACCGACGACAGGGCGCTCGCCATGCTCCGCCGTATCGTCGAGGAGGAACCCACCGCCGCGGCTAGGCTCCAGAACCTCGGCGCGGAGGCGGCGCTGCTCGAGGTCGCCGACGGCAGATGCTCCAGGCAGCTCGCCGCGCAGATCGAATCCCTCGTCGAGAAGATCGCGACGGGAGGAGTCGCGGACGCGTCCGCCGAGGCGCCCGCCGCGGACGCCCCGGAGCCAGAAACGATGGAGACGACGGAGACGACGGATGCACCCGACGACGAGAAGGATGACGACGAGGAGGCGCCCGATGACGAGGAGGAGGCGCCCGATGTCGAGGAGGAGGAGCCCGCCGAGGAGGAAGATTCAGATGAGCAAGAATCCAAGGTTGTCGAGGCGGAGGAGCCCAAGACGGAGGAGCCCAAGACGGAGACGCCAAACGACGACGACGAGGAGGATGACGACCCCGCCATGAAGCGTCTAAACCCCGCGCTCAAGGACATGTTCCTCAAGAACCCGAGGCTCGCAACCGCCTACTGGAACATCGTCCGCGACGTCGGACTCGAAGGATCCGACGAAAAAAGAGCCGCCGCCGTCGCCGCCGCCGTCGACCCCGACGCCGCCATCGGCGACTCCCGACACCTCGAGCCGGCGACACGCGGCGGGAACCTACGTCTCCACCGCGTCAAGGTGTCGCCGCACGACGACGCGAAGCTCCTCGAGCTCTCCGTCAGGCTAGGGCACGCGGATGATCCGTGCCTACTCGCCGCGGCGCTGGCCGATTTTGAGGATCGAGCGCTCCGGGATCTGCCGCCGCAGGTGTTGCTGCAGCGTCCAAAGTGCCTCCGCGCGGTCATCTCCCTCGCGCGCGCCAGGGAAGGCCCCACCGCGCAGCACAACGTGTACAAGGCGATGCGCAGCGGCTCGCCCATCACCCCGACGGCGATTCGATCGTCGGCGCTGCGGGCGCTTAAATCCTTCGCCGCCGCGCTGAAGGGCGCGTTGGGACACGCGAGCGACGGCGCGCACGCGGTGCGCCTCGAGCCGGCCCAATGCGACGGCGTCGAGGACCTGCTCGGCCCGCACGAGCATAGCTACCCGCCGCCGGTTTTGGCGCCTCGGGAACCCGGCCACGACGCGCTTTACACCCTCTCCGTAGCGCACCTGCTGGCCAACGCGGTTGTTCCCATCTTGGCGGAACCCGCCGTCGCGGGTGATGCGCTGTTGGTGCTCCAGGAGACCCTCCCGCTGCTCGAGCTCACCCCCGCGGACTGCGGCGATGAGGGTGGCATCTCCGTGGACGTCGACGCGGTCGCCGCGAGGCTCGGCGTGTACACATCCGCGCTCGAAAAGGCGCTCGGGTCGGCGAGCGCAAACGTATCCGCGAGCGGCGAGGACGAGTTGCTGCCCACGGGGGAGTGCCCGGTTTTCTTCCCGGCGTTGGCGATGACCGCGGTGATGATCACCGCGGGTGGCACAGACGCGGCGGCGACGGCGACGCACCAGAAGACCATCCCGGCGCGTCTGGTGACGCGTCTGGAGACGGCCGCCATCGACGAGCTTCTCGCCGCCGCGGTTCCCGGACTGCGAAAGGTTTCACTCGCCGCGCTCGACGTCCTCGGACGGCACGCGTCCGCCGCCGAATGCGCCGCTGCGGAGGCTGCCGAGCGCGCGACGCACGCCGCGGAGACCGCGTCCAAGGATGACGCCGCCGTCGCCGCATCCAGGTCCCCGGGGGAGGCTGCCAGGATGACCATCGAGGCGCTCCCCGCGCTGGACTTCATCGCCGAGGACGAATCGGAACCCCTCGCCGCGAGGCTCATCGCGACGCTTCTCACCGCCACCGCGTCCGCCACCGCCGCGGCGCCCGAGGATGCCGACCTTCACGAGCGCAGGCGGCTCGGCGACGGCGTCGAGGACGCGCGGCTCGCCACCGCGGAGCTGCTCAGGTCCGTCTCGGCGGCGGCGCGGCGCGGCGCCTACGCCGCGCTCGCCGCCGCCGCGGAGATCGCCATGGCGGCCGAGGTTGGCGGCGCCGCGGCGGCCGTCTCCGCGGCGGCGCGCGCGGTCATGGTCGGACCCGCGGTGACCGGCGAGATCGTCTCCGGAGGCCTCTCCGACCCGCACACGCGCCTCAACGCGGCCAAGTGCCTAAACGCCATCGCCGCCGGGTTCGGGGGCAAGGCGGGACGGTCCGAGTCGCCGCTCGCGTCCGCCGCGGCCAAGGCGTTGCTCCCATGGCTTCCATGGCTCGAGTGCGACCTGGACGACGATGTCGTGGGACCCGCGACGTCCGCCGCGGCAGCCGCGGCGGTCAGGGCGGCTCCCGCGGATGCGTGGACGCCGCTCGAGCCTCTCCTCCGCGGGCTCTTTCATAAATCCGCGAGGCGGAGGAGCGCGGCGGCGGATGGCCTCGCGAGGGCGATGGGCGACGCCGTCACGCCCCCACCACGCGCCGGCAGGAACACCGCTCCGGATGCAGAAGGGATGGACGACGCGACGCGCGCGTGGGTCGACCCGTTCGGCGCGGTGCTGAGGCACAACGAGAACTTTTTCGCGATTGACTTTGGCCGCGTCCGCGCGTCCGAGGCGGCGGCTTCAGTGTTTGGCGGCAAAGACGTCGGCGACCTTCTGGAGGTGATGACGAACGATACGCTCGGACCGTCCGTCCGGGTGCTCGCGGGGGACCAACTCGCGCTGTGCGCCACGGACAAACGCCTCCACTCCACCGTGTGCTCGCCCAAGGCGCTGGCCTCGCTGAGCCGGCTGGCGGCGACCAATCTATCGACGGAGTTCGCGGGCGAACGAGAGGCGGACATCGGCGTCGCCGCGCTCAAGGTGCTCGCGACGTGCGTCAGGCACAGCCGCGAGGCTCGCGTGTTCTTCACGGATGTCGCGCACGGTGCATCCCCCGACGGCGTCGCGGACATGGACGCGAGCGGCGCCGCGCAGCCCTACGGCAGAGCCTCCCTCTTGCTCCCCCTCGTGTTCCACCCCCGGGACGCGGTTCGCGAGCACCTCTCCGTGTTTTGCGCGTACGTCGTGTTCGGCAAGGTGGCGGACCTCGCCACAACGCACGCGGGGCTCGGCGTCGCGCCCGAGCCCGCCGCTATGCACGTCCCCGCGTCCATCGCGAACCAGCTCCGGTTCCCGATTCCCGTCAAGACGATTGACCGCGAAGCGCTCAACGCCGCTCGAGCCGAGGCGAGGTCGTCGCCGTTGGAGGCGGAAGGCACCGACCGCGCGCGCGTCCGCGCCATGCTCGCACAGCGCCGCGAGGTGCGCAGGCTTGGCGGCGCCGCCGGGGTGTTGCGGACCGTGGAACAGATGATGTACGACGCGGGAGCTCATAGCGGAGCCATGGGGCCGGCGGCGAAGGTCGCGGATTCGATGCTCCGTTGGGCTTCACCCGCGTCGTCCGCGATGGTGTCCCTCGCGAGGCTCGCGCACGCGCGGTCGCATGAGGATGCCGTCGCCGCGGTCGCCCTACTCCGCGGCGTGCTCGCGTTCGGCCCGCCGGGTGCCAACGCGGTGCTCGCCGCCGCCTGGCCCGCCCCCGCGGCGAGGCTGCTTCACACGCCGCCGCGATCGCCCGAGGACGCGAGGCTCTGGGCGTCGCTCGCGTCGACCCTCGCGGAGGCGATGCGCGTCGCGACCGCCCCCGCGCCACCCGCGCAGCTCGCGCGGCTCGCCGAGGCTGTCAAGCACGCGGCGGTGCCCGCGATTCACCGCGTGAAGAGCGGCACTCTCGGGGGCGGACGTTTCGCCCCCGGGTTCATCGCGACGCCGGGTCGGTCACCGCCCGGAAACCTTCGTCACCAATCGGTGGCTGCTCGCGAGGTTGGCGAGGCTGCCGCGGCGTCCGCCGCCGCCGCCAAAGCCGCGTGTGAGCTCGCCGCGCGGGTGCTGGACGCCGCCGTCGCCGCGGGTGCCGCCGCGAGCTACGGGGGCTACGCGGATGACGCGTCCGCGGCGGCGGCGGAGGCGGCGAGGTTGGCGGGAATCGTGCTGTGCGACACCGACGTCGTCGAGGTGGTCACCGACAGGCTCATCGTCGACACGTCCGCCGAGTACGGCGCGCGTCTCGCCGGCGCCGAGTGCCTGGCGAGCTGCGCGAGGGCGTGCGCCCTCGCGGTGGCATCCAGGCCCGAGTCGGACATGCCAATCGCGCAAGCCGCCGCCGACCTCGCGGAGCTCACCGTCGAGCCCTTGCTCACCTACTGCTGCACCGCTCGCATCGGCGTCGACCCGGAGGACGCTAACCCGCCCACCGCGTCCACCGCGGGCCGGCGCATCGAGGAGGAGAAGAAAGGACTGACGGGCGCGACGGGCGGCGCGATCGTGGATGCGGGAATCGCCGCTTTGGACGCCGTCTGCGAAGCGGCGCCCGGCGCCGCGTGGTCCCGAGCGTGGGCATCCATGGGCGCCACGTTCTGGCTCACCAGGCTCGCGCGGGACAGGGCCGTGCACCGACGGGCGAGCGCGTGGAGGCTTCTCTCCCGCGCGGCGTGCCCGGCGGCGCGCGCGACGTGCGCGCTCCTCGCCAAGGCTTGGCCCGAGGCGCCCCGAGCCGGGGTGCGAGTCGCGCTCGACGGAAACGAGGCTCCCGCGGTTCGAGCCGCGGCGTGCCAGTTCGTCGCCGCATGCCTCTCCACCACCGCCGCGGCCGACCCGCTCACGTTGCTCAAGCAGCCGGTCCCGGACGTGGTCCCGCTGCTGAACAGGCGGGAGGTTTGGCGCGGGTTTGCCGAGATTCTCATCGCCGCCGCGGGGAAAGACGAGGATGGGAAAGGGCACCCTTACGCGGCCGCCGCGGTGGGCGGCGACTTGGGCACGGAACACCCGGGAATCGACGGCCGAGCGCCCGAGCCGGAGGTGACGGACCCGGCGGCGGCTGCCGCGCTTCGCCGAGGCGCCGCCGCCGCGCTCCTCGCGTGCTCGCGGCTCTCCCCGGTCATCGTGGGCGTCGCGATGTCGCCGCGGAGGTCGGATTCACCCGCGGAGGACGGAGTCATCGATAACTGGCCCGCGGCGCTCTCCGCCGCGCTGAGGGCGCTGGACCCCGCGACGTGGCGCACGTGCCTCGCGGCACCCCCGCCGGAGGTGCTCGCGTGGGCGCGGCCGCCCGCGCGCGCCGCCGAGGATGCGGCGGCTGCGGGTGCCACCGTCGCCGCGCTCGTCGGAGCTCTGGCGTCGGCGAATCTCGAAAATTTGGAGCCGTCGACTGAGGAGATTGAGAACGACCGGTCCGCGCAGGCCATCGGCGTCGCGTCCTACTGCTTCGCCGCGCCGAGGATCGCGTGCGACACCAGCGCGGTGCCGCAGATGGCGGCGATGCTCGCGACGGCTGCCGGTGCGCTCGTCAACGTCCCGCCGCCTCGAGCCGGCGGGGACCCCTCGGTGTTTGACGCGCCGCGCAGAGCCGCGGTGTGCCGGGCGTTCGCGCGGTCCGCGAGCGGCCTCGCGGCTGTCCTCGCGGCGGCGCCCGACCCCGGGACGGGAGGTGCCGCCGCCGCCGCGTGGCAGTGCGTCGCGGCGGCTCCGCTGTCGTGCGCGCTGATCCTGGACCTCGCAGCCGCCGGCGCGGGTGGGCCCGCGGCGACGGCTCCAGGAACCGCGGGCGCGGGGCTCACCGTCGCCGCGACGTCCGCGTGCGAGCTCCTCGCCACGCTCTTTCGCTCGCCGCGCGCCGCGTCGATCGTCATGGCCGCCGCGGCGACGCAGGGCGGCATGGGCGGGCCCGTCGGTAGCAGGCTGGCGGTGTCGCTCATGCGACTGTGGCACGCGCAAGCCGTCGGTATCGGCGGGGGTGAATCGTGGAAAGCGCCGGGCGCCGCCGCCAAGGCGACGCCGCATACCGCCGTCTCCGCCGCGCTCAGGAACGTGCTCGCGTACAGCGCGAGCGCCAAGCGATCCGCCGCGGACGCCGAGCTCACCGCGACGCTGCTCCGCGTCGCCGCGCGCGCGCATAGGATCATCGCGTACGAGCGACGCGCGGCGGAGGCGGCGGCGGCGCTCGAGCTCGACGCGAAATCTTTCCCCAGGACGAAATCGGTGCCGACGCCGCTGCCGCCCGCGCCACGTTCGCTCGCCATGCCCGCGGACGTGGTCCTCGGCGAGTGCGTCAGCTTGGTGAAGCACGTGTTGTACTGCTCGCCGTCCGCCACGGCGGCCGCGGCGGAGGATCATGAAACGCGCCATGGCGGTGACTTTGAGCGATCGGGGGCGTTGGAAACGGCCGAGAGTTTAGGCCGCGCCGCCGCCGCCGCGCGCGTGGATGCCATGTCGCACGGCGCGGTACCCGCGATGCACGCGCTGTGGCGTCACGCGGTCAGCGACAGGCAGCTCTCGCACGAGCTCATGGGCATGTGCGCGAACCTGATGGCTGGCAACGACGACGCGAAGAGGATGTGCGTCGAGGACGTCGACGCCGGCGACGGCGGCAAGCCGACGTCGCTCGCCGAGCGCATGCTCCGACTCGCGTTCAGGAACACCAGCCCGGCGACGACCACGCGGCTCGCGCTCGCGCCCCTCGCGGCGCTCGCGGGCCAGCCGGACGCACGCCGATGGCTCCTGCGCTCCAACTTTCTTCCCAAGGCGATGGAGCACTTTAGGTTGGCGGTTGGTAAAAAGGATGCCCGGCGGCAGGTGGCGACGCTGCGGGCGATGGCGGATGTCGCGGGCGGCGGCGGCGACGACGGGCGGCGCGAGGTGCTCCGCGTGGGCGGCGGCGAGCTCGTGCAGCTCATCTTGGAGGTGCTCGCGTCCGCCGGCGTCGCGGGGCACAGGATCAACGACCACGAGGATGACGACATCGACGTCATCCTCAAGCTCCCGGGGCTTGCAAACGACGCGCCGAAGAATTCCGTCTTTCAGCCGCAACTCCCCGTCGCCGCGTTGGAGGCGCTGCTACTCCTGCGTAACCTGTGCTTCCACAGCGAGGCCAAGGCGCACGTCACCGCGAACCCGCGAGCGCTGGACGCGCTCGTCGCGGCGGCTGGCGCCTCCGACGCGGGCGCGAGAGCCGCCGCCGCCGACGCGCTGCTGGCGTTGACACACAACGGCCAGCGCATAAGCGCCTTGCTCCGCAAGGGAAGACGGCCCGCGCGGCTTCGACGGTTCGCCAACAGGGCGTCCAAGGCGATCGCGATGGGCGGCACGGGGCGTATAAGGGCGGACATGCACGCCGCGAAGTGTCTCAACGTGTTGGTGCACGAGGTGCTCAGGGTGGGCGACGCGGTTGACGACGCCTTTGCGACTTCGTCGCCGGATTCGACTCTGTTGGACATCAGCGACGTGGACGGACGCGGGGGCCTTATCGGGCGCGAACCCAGCGACGGGCTCGCCATCGGGCCCGCGTGGGTGCACTAGATGGTGGGTTCATGTGGGACGGATTCATGTGGGTCACGATAGACGGGAAGGGGTAGACTCACGACGCAGCCTGTGTAACTAACTTATTATTCGACGGCGAATCGGAATGGCAGAAACGGGATCGACGACCGCGGAAATTCGCGTTCGCCACTTTTTCAATTAACCCTCGTTGTTCCGCCCTCCACTCCTTGCCGCGCGTCCCGAGTGAACGATGCTCGACAGCGTGGACGCGAGCTCGTCGATGCGAGGGCCGGGTCTGCTCTTGGCGTGCAAGTTCGGGTCCGAGGACGCCGCCGTGCGCGAGGTTCAGCGCGCGTTACGCGAGCTCCATGGAAAACCGCGAATCCAAAAAGCCACGTCAGCAGCCAGCTTGGACTCCGACAAGAGCGACGACACCGCCGCGAAGGGCGAGGGTCGCCACCGTTCGATCGAGGAACACGCGAGACGCGTCGCCGTCGCGCACAAAGGCCTCGCGTGGCTCCGATACGACGGATTTGGCGCCCGCGACGGCGCCGTCCCAATCGACGAACCAACGCCCGAGGGACAACTCCCGGGTAAATTTAGCATTGACGCTGCTGCGGGTGATACCGTGGAGGCGTTCGCGGCGCTGGTGGGCCGTCGCGACGTGCCCGCGGCGGCGCTCAAATCGTGCCAGCATATCTTCCCGGTATCGTCGTGCTGCACCGCGGAGGCATCCGCGCTCGAGGCTGCCGTCGCGGCCGAGTGCGAAGCAGCCATGGCGAACGACGAGACGAAAAACCCGCTCGGCGAAAAGATCTGTCGCGTCGCGGTGGCGGTGCACACCCGCGGCGACGACAGCCGAGCGGCGAGCGCCAACGGCGCCCCGCCGCTCGCGCGCGTTCCCGCGCGTGACGCCGCGCTCAGGGCGATCATGGACGCGCGGGAACGCGCGAACCTTCCGCCCGTCACGCTCGATCTTCACAACCCAGACGTCGTGCTCGTCGTCACGCAGTGGAGGGTGCCTTTGACGGACGCGGGTTTGGACGGGCCAAACGAGCCAATCTGCGGCGTCTCGTTGATGCCCGGCGAGCTATGCGACGTTCGCGCCAAGGCCATCACGCCGTGCAGGCCGTCCGCGCACAAACGCCCGTCGCCAGTCGCACCCGCGGCGGCGGAGAAGAAGAAGAAGGTGGAGCAGTGGAAAAGCGGCGATCGGTCCGCTACGCTATCCAAGGCTGACAAGGTGTACGACGCCGACTTCAACGACCACAGGCCGCGGGGCGAGGTACCGACGGAGACTCTCACCGAGCACGAGGCGCTGTCGCTGTTCGACGCGGCGGTGCGGAAACGGGTGCGAAGCGGTCTCCTCGCGGGTGAAGAAGCAGGCGCGGATGATGCGAATCTCGTCGATGCGAATCTCGTCGATCACGCCCGCCTCGTTCACGCCGCATCCACAAAAGGCGCAGCCCTGCGCCTCGTGCACGGCACCGGCGACGGCTTCGACGGCGTGACCGTCGACCTACTCGGCCCCGCGATCCTCGTGGAGCAGCACAGGCGGTGGGCCGCGTGCGTCGACCCGCTGCTCAAGGCGGTTTCCACCAGACTGGGAAAAGATACACCCGTGTACCTCAAGCGGCGGTGGAGCCGGGCGCCCGGCGAACGCGGCGGGTGCCTGGTATCGGGCGTGCGGGTGAAGGACGACGTCGACGGCGTCCTCGCGGACGCCGCGAGGCGCGCGGCGGACGAAGCCGCCGCCAAGGAGGGCAAGGATACCCACGGGGACAGGGTCGTCGTCCGGGAACCCGGCCAATTTGGGTTAAAGTATGGGCTATGGCTCACGGGGGAGGAACACGTGGGGGTTTTCCTGGACTCCAGGCCCGCGCGCGAGCTCGTGCGTTCGGTATCGGCGGGTAAACGGATTCTCAACCTGTTCTCGTACACGGGCGGGTTCGGCGCTGCAGCCTCCGTCGGCGGCGCGGCGTGTAGCCACAACGTGGACAGCAAGGTGAGTTTTATTTTTATCTCCGTATGTGAAATTCGTCCGACGATAGTCGTGTTTTGTTCACAGGCTCCGTGCCTAGCCGCCGCTCGAGTCAACTACGCGCTGAACGGCTTGCGCACCGACGGTGACTGGCGAGCGTTCCAGAAGAAGGACGTCATACGCTTCCTGGTCATGACCGCGAAGAAGGGGGATACGCGGTACGACCTCGTCGTCGTCGATCCGCCGCCGAGGTTCTCGCGAAACTCCGATTGGGCGTTCGAGGCTGAGCGTCACACCGGTCAGTTGCTCGCGATGTGCGTCGAGGTTTGTGGTGACACAAACGCGAGTATCCTCATCGGTATCAACGCGTTAACCGTCAGCGACGAGCGGTTCAAAGAGATGATCGTGGAGGCGGAGGGGCTCAGCGGACGGGCGCTGGTGGCGAAGCGGTGGGTGGGCGCCGGTGAGGATTTCCCCGCGTGTCCTTACAGGCCCACGGCGAGATTTGTTTTACTGGAAGTGGGCGACGTACCCGCGGGCGGCGTCGTGAACGGAAAGAAGAAGACGACCATCGCGGAGGAGCTCGGCATGCGTGACGAGGGCGGAAGCGACGAGGACGCCAGCGACGGCGGCTTCGAGACCGCGAATGACGACGACGACGTCGACGAGACGGATGGCGGCGGCGCCGACCCGACACAAAAAACGACCCAAAACGACGCGGCTTTCGCGTGCCAGATGTGCGCCTACGCCTTTTCTTCTCGCAACAAGCTCTTCCGCCACTACAACGACGAGAACGCGGAGTGCGGCGCGTGGTGCGCGTCGCACGGCGGCCTCGCCGCCGCCGCCGCGCTCGTCAAGGCGGGCGAGCTCACGTCGCCGACGTTCGACCCGCCGGATTTCGAATCCGCCGCGGAGGCGGTTAAAAAGTCTCGAGCCGAGCGACGGAAAAAGGAACGGCAAAATCGTGAGTCTTCGCGGCCAAACGAGGCGAGCGACTGCGAGCTGTGGGTCGGCGGTGTGCACGGCGAGCACGCGTACGCGAGGGCTATGAAAGCCCTGGTGCACACCGCCATCCCGGGTAGCGCCGGGATCGACCAGCCGGTGATTCGCATGGTGGTGCGAAAAGGTTGGAGGGAGAAAGGCACGGGGCGGTGGATCGGATACGGCTTTGTTCGCTTCCGCGACGCGGCGGAGGCGAAGTCGGCGCTCAGACACATCGACGGCGCGTCCCCCGTCGACGGCGTCACGCTCACCGCCAACTTCGCCGCGGCTCCGAGAGGAGGGGGAAAGGACACACGAAAGGACATACACGCACACATCGCGTTGTTGACGCGCGTCAAGAGCGACTCGGCGTTTGAGAGCAGCGCGGATGGGTCCGCTTACGGGTCCGCATGCGACGCCGACTCGGACGGAGACGGAGCCGCCGCTCTCTCCGATGACGAACACGACGACGACGAAATCGACGGCTCGCGACGACGGCTCGCTCCCGGCGAGGACCCGAGCGAGGTCACGATCGCCCGCGCGTGGCCCAAGAAGACCCTAGCGTCGCGAGCGAAGGCGTTAGGCATCGCGTCGGTGGACTCGTATCTCGCCGCCGTCGCCGACGCGAGTCACAGAAAACACGCGGATCTCACCCGACGAACCGTGCGTCGCGTCGCCGGCGCGCCCGTCCCGCCGGCGCTCCTCGCGGACATGCGCCACGCGCTGGACGCCGCGCGGTGGCCGCCCGTGAGTCACCGGCGCAAGGTGGACTCGGAGCGGTACCTCGTGGTTCGCCGCGAGGTTCTGGGTGAAGGAAAAAACGGCGAAAAAAACGGAAGTCAAGCCGGCGACGACAGAGTCGTCGACCCGTATGTCGATTTAAAGCGCGCCGCGGACGCGGTGATGCGCTGGGCGGATCCCACGTTTGCATACGACCACCTCGCGATCACTCGCAACTTCGTCGGGTCCCCGCACGTGGACCGGGAGGATAAGAGTCACCAGTACGCGGTGTCGTTGGGGAACTGGGGTGGAGTCGGGGGCGAGCTCGTGGTTGAGTCCCGCGACGGAAGCACTCGGTTCGTTGTGGACACTAGGGATCGGATCGGTCGTGTGGATGGGCGGTGCGCGCACTGGGTCCGCGGGTTCGACGCCGGCGCGGATGGGTCCGGCGCGGTGCGGTACTCGGTGATTTACTACGTGAACAGGCCTCGGCACGGGACCGCGGAGACTTTCGCCGTCGACGAGAAGTGGTCGCCTGTTTCTTCTGGGACGCGACGACTGGGTGTGGCTGACAGTGTGGCCATTCAGCCGCCCGGGCCACCAGCCGGTGGCGACGACGCGTGGACCTTGGGTTATGTGTTGCGATCGGTGGAGGAGACGGTCAATAGCCTGTGGCGGGTGGCGGGGTCGATGCTTCCGTGGTCGCCGGCGGTGGGAAACGCGTGGGAGACGTTCGCGTATGTTTTGCCCAGCAAGAATCGCTGGTGGCTGGTAAATCTTGGCTAATTAGCGAGTGACCGTTTGCCCACTGGGGTAGATTTTTAAATGGCAAATAGCACTTCTCAACACTAAACTTGCATAATGATGGACGGGATCCGTGTCGTCCTTCAGTCAGGCCCCGAGAGCCGCAAAAACGAGAGCCAGTCGCGAAGATTCGCGAAGATTTCATCCCCGCCTCTGAATCCTCCGTCAGCCCTGCCACCTCAGCGAGTTTCTTGTTTTTCGGGCTAACGGCCAGCGTCACTACGGCGAGCGCGTCCGTGTGCCGATCGTGCTCTTCGCACCGCGCCCCGCGCGTTCGATTCGCACCCGAACGATGCCGTCGATCGCCCTCGCGAGCGTCGCGGGCGTCCGCCCCACCGCGGTCCTCCCCGCCCGCGGGATCCGCAGTGCCCGTCGCCTCGGCGCGAAGATCTCCACGCGCTCATCCCTTTGCCGCGGCGCCGTGTACTTCCCCTCCCGCCATCATCACGCCAGGCGCGTCGCGTCCAGGCCCCTCGCCGCATCCGGCGGCGCGGACGGCGGTAACGTCGACGACGACGTCGACGCGCTCTCCTCCAGGCTCGAGAGCCTCAAGGCCAAGTCGCGATCCATGCTCGAGGAGGCGTCGCAGCTCGAGGCGGGCATCGACGCGTCCGAGAACGACGAGGTCATCTCCGAGTCCACCCGCATCAAGCGCTCGCCGAGCAAGTCCGCATCCGGTCTTCCCGTCGGCAAGATGGGCGTCGCCGACGCCGTCGCGGGCATCCCGTCGCCGGGTTCGCAACAATCGCAACAATCGCAGCCGCCGCAGCCGCCGACGACCAACGCGCTCCTCGCCGGCGTCGTCGCCGTCGGCGGGCTCGCCGCCGCGGGCGCCGCCTCCGCCGCGGGCGTCGCGGCCGGGTCCGAGCCCGTCCTCGCCATCGTGGGCGCCGCCGCGGGCTTCGCGCTTCTCAAAACCGGGCAGCTCATCGGATCCAACCTCAAGGGAAAAGCCGTCCCCGCGCTAGGTAAGCAAGAGGCCAAGGCCAGGGAGAAAGCGGCGGGCGGGTACGTCGCGCCGAAGCAGGCTGCCACCGCGACGGTGATCGACGAGAAGAAGGCTGCCGCGAAAGCCGCGAGTGATTCGGCGGAGTTAGCGAAGTCGGCGACTGCGTCAAACGATGCGGATGCCATCTTAGCGGCGTCGTCGTTCGTCGGTGCGTCGGACCTCGACAAGGCACGGCTGAGGCGCGCGCTTCGCACGATCGCGTCTACGCAGAAAGCCACGAGCGTGTCCACGTCGGCGGCGTCGGCTGCGGCGAGCACGTCGGTTCCCGCCGGGTACGTGAACAACGAGCAGGAGCGGAAGATTTACGAGATGAAACAGCGTTCGAAGGAGCTCGGGACGCTGAACGAGTTCTTGGATAAGTACGGGCCGCCCGACGAGGTGTACGGGCGTGCGAAGGCGGAGAAGGCGGTGGAGAGGCAGGCGGCGGAGTTGATGCCGCCCGGGAACGTGACGTGGAAGCCGCGGGAGACGTGGGCGAAGGTGATTTTGTGGGACTGCGTGTGCTACCCGCTCCAGGTGCCTTTCCTGTTCCTCGCGTGGGCGCTGGGGTTCTCGTGGGGAGCGAACCCGCCGCCGCCCGAGGAGTCCGCGTGAGCGGTGACGATGGGAGCGAGAGACGAGGCGGCCATCGCGAGCGATCATTTACTCCTGTTGTACATAGAGGACACACAAGTCGTTTCTTCTCCTCTCGCCTGAAAACGTATAAACGAGGCGGGTGACTTGCCTCGTTTATATGTAATCGTATGTAAATCAGTCATGAAAACCGAAAGGACGTGACAGGGTTCGACAACTCCCACGACGACGGCGGGACGCCACAACGCACGGCACACGCATCACCGCACGAACGTGAATTGAGCGACATGCCGTACCAACCCCCTCATCTCCGAGACGCAGAAGGCGGCGGCGGCAGCGGAAACGAGTCCAACGGCGGCAGGGACTCCCGCGGGCCCGACCGCTACGACGACAGGCGGGGTGGCGGCGGCGGATACGACGACCGCCGCGGCGGCGATCGATACGACGACCGCAGGGGCGGCGGCGGATACGACGACCGCCGCGGCGGCGATCGATACGACGACCGCAGGGGCGGCGGCGGATACGACGACAGACGGAGGGACGACCGCGATCGCGACGGCGGCAGTCGCAGCGGCGGCGGCGGGTCACGCGGGGGCGTGCCTCCCGCGACGTTCGCCAAGTGGAAGCCCAGCGAGCGCATTCAGGCGCTGAGCGTCAACCAGGTACCCCAACCCTTCCCCATCTCACCCCGTGACATCCCAAAACACCCATACCCACGCCCGCAGCCTCGGTCCCGCGCGCCCGACGCCCGCCCGACTCCACGATCTCGCTGTCGAACAAAGATTTATCTTTTCTAGCCAAAAACCACCCCGCGTCGGAAAGTCATCCGCTGACCCGCACTCGTCCCATCCCATCCACAGTGCGAGGAGATTCGCAGGCGCATGGACGTCACCGTGGAGGTTCCCCCCGGCACCGAAGAGGCGACGCCACCGATCGAGTCCTTCGACGACATGATGCTCGACGCCAAGATCATGATGGACATCAAGTTCAAAGAGTACGACAAGCCCACGCCCATCCAGGCGCAGGCCATCCCGATCATCTGCGCAGGCCGCGACGTTTTGGGATGCGCGGAGACCGGTTCCGGTAAAACCGCGGCGTTCTCCATCCCCATGATCCAGCACTGCCTCCAGCAGCCCGAGATCAAGCGCGGCGACGGTCCTTTCGCCATCGTCATGGCGCCCACGCGCGAGCTCGCGCAGCAGATTGAGAAGGAGGCCAAGACGTTCAGCCGATCGTCCAAGGGTTTCAAGACGACGATCGTGGTGGGCGGAACCAACATGAGCGAGCAGAAAATGGACCTGCGGAACGGCGTCGAGGTCTGCGTCGCCACCCCGGGCCGCCTCATCGATCACCTCCACCAAGGCAACACCAACCTCGCGCGAGTCTCGTTGGTCATACTCGACGAGGCGGATCGCATGCTCGACATGGGTTTCGAACCGCAGATTCGCGAGGTGATGATGAACCTCCCGACACCCCACCAGACCCTCCTGTTCTCCGCGACGATGCCCGTGGAGGTTGAGGCGCTCGCGGCGGATTACCTCAACAAGCCGGTCAAGGTCAAGGTCGGCGCCGTGTCGGTGCCCACGTCCAACGTGGCGCAGCACCTCGAGAAGCTGGTGGACGCGCAGAAGGTTGACAGGCTGTGCGAGCTGCTCCTGGAGGAGAAGTCGGAGGCTGAGAAGTTCGGCGGTACGCTGCCAATGACGGTGGTCTTCGTCGAGCGCAAGGCGAGGGCGGATGAGATCATGACCTTGCTCAACGAAGAAGGGGTGGCGGCGGCGGCGTTTCACGGGGGCCGCTCGCAGCAGGAGCGCGAAGCGGCGCTCTCGGACTTTACGACTGGCAAGTGCGCGGTTCTCGTCGCCACCGACGTCGCCGCGCGCGGTCTCGACGTCAAGGGTGTGATGCACGTCGTCAACCTCGACTTACCCCGCATGTTTGAGGATTACGTGCACCGCGTCGGGCGCACCGGTCGAGCCGGCATGACTGGCCGAGCCACCTCTTTCTACACCGACCGGGATTCTTTCCTGGTGGCGCAGATCAAGCGTGCGCTGCAGGATCTCGAGAACGGCAACGCGTTCGCCTTTGCGACCGGCAAGGAGGCGCGCGCGAAGGAGCGAGAGGCGCAGAAGGCGTGGCGCGAGGGCCGCGCGGCTGAGCCCGAGCAGGCGGCGGTTGGCGGCGTGGACATCATCGTCGACGACAAGTTTAAGCACATGAAGCTCAGCGCGTCGACGGCGAGTTTGACGTCCGCGGGGGGGGCTGGCGCGGCTGCGCCCGCGGGTAACGCGGACGATGCGTTCGGCTCGGACGACGACGACGACTGGTGATCGGGCGCCCAGGGAGCCGAGGGGGGAATGAACGCTACCTTTGAAGGCTCGAATAGCCCGAAGGTTCCTATTTTTCATCCTCGGCGAAGATGGGGGCGACGGAGACGGACAGAGAGAGAGACGGGCGATCGCCTGCGCGACGGCTGCCCGGACGTCGAAATGCGACGTACCGGCGGCTTCAGGCCTCGCCCTTGCAATATTACGCGAATTGAGTCTCTCGAAAACACGTCAACGCTGTTAGCTATACCCGACACAAAACAAAACTTTGATCGGCTCTCCTCCACCTCGCGTTTTCGAGCAACTTGCAGATGACGCTTGAAAATAAAGGGTGACGTCGATGGCGCGGCACAGATCGAGCGACGATGGCGACGAAGACCTCGGGAAGCCGGCTCGCCGACGTCGCCTTCAAGACCTTCACCACCGGGCTCTTCGCCACGACGGTGGTGACCGGCGGATGGTTCGCCGCCACCGCGGCGAGCGCGTCGCAGCACTACGATCAGCTGGCGAGGGAGGCGGACAAGCGCAAGGCGGAGGAGGCGGAGGCTGCCGCGCGGGAGGAGGAGAGACGGGCGAAGCGGTGGGGATGGCTTGGCGGTGGACGGAAACAATCGGTGCTCGCGGAGAGTAAATGACCGCACGGGACGACGACACGCGCCGCGCGGTCGCGCCGAGGCTCACCACGACCCCGGCCAACCCCGTCGCCACGCCTCGGCACCGACACGCAAACGCAGATCCGTAACCACAACTAGCCCGTCATCGTAGTCACAACTAGCTAGCGCGCGTGTAACGCAGTAACGACGCGCGATCAACTCAACGCAGCGGCTCCTCGTCCCTCGCCATCTCCATCAGCTTCTTCAGTATCCGACCGCCGTCCTCGCGGATCCCCGAGTGCATGTACTCGCTCGTGCTCCACACGCGAGCGCCGTACTTCCCGATCCTCGAAGCCGTCTCAGCCGCCAAATCGAAATCCACGAACATGTCCTCGACGTAACTCGCGCACGCCACGGGAACCTCGCACGTACGCAACGCGTCGACGTCGTACAACCTCGGCCAATCGTCCTTCTTCGCCAGAGCGGCCGCGACGGCTTTCATCGGCGTCAACGCGGCTATATCGTCGAACATAAACGGGAAAACCATCTCGCCGGTGAACAACACCGGCGTGTGCGGGTCCGACGCGGGTCCCAACGCGTTCTCCGCGCTGAACTCCTTACTGAACTCATCGTCGCTGAACACGCGCTCGGCGGCCCAGTCACTGGCGCCGCCGCCGTTGCAGTAGATGGACTCGTGTAGGCACGCGTACAGCGGGTTGGTATCGAACGCGTGGACGTCCTCGCACGACTTGAGAAAGGCGTACGAGAGATGCGCGCGTGAATCGTCCTCCCACGCCTTCTCGAAGAGGTAGTGAAGGTTCTCCATCCCGCCCGCGGTGCCCAGCATGCCGAACCCGAGCGCCTGGACGCCGCGGACTGTCAATTTGCCCCCCGAGGAAGTGGACACGGACCCGCCCGGCTGGTCGCGGACGAACTTCACCACGTCCCTCACGCGCGTGACGTCCATGGGAAACCGTCGGTAAAACTTGGCGTTCTGTGCCCGCACGCGCTTGATCAAAGCGCGGTACGCCGGCGTCGCGGCGTCCGCGCAGTGCACTAGCGGCGGCAAACCGCCCGTGAGAAATGCTTCCGAAACGCCGCCGCTGGCGACGCTGAGGTACCGAAGGATGCAAAACCCGCCGAAGGACTGGCCGAGTAAAGCCCACTTCGAATCATCGCCCAGCAGTGTCTTCCGCACGAGCTCGGCGTCCGCGACGATGGAATCGGCTCGGAAGTTGGCGAGGTACTTCGCCTTGGACTCGACGTCGTCGGCGCCGAAGCGTCGGTCGAGACCCGCGGTTGATACCCGCGACGACCGACCGGTGCCTCTCTGGTCCAGCAGGAGCACCCTGTGCGACTGCACCGCGTGTGCGATCCACCCGCCGGACTCGGTCAACCGCGCGCACTCGAACCCGGGTCCGCCCTGGAGGAACACGAGCCACGGCAGGGACGCGACGGCTTCATCGTTTTTGTCGCCCGCGCGAACCTCGCGGGCGAAGATCTCGATCGATGACTCCGTGGTGGGAGGGACGTCCCCGGCGCCCGGTGCCCTGAAGCCGTGATCGAGGGGTACGTCGAAGAAGTGGTCGGTGAGCTTGAGGCCCTTGACCCTGAAGGTGTCGCCGATCCTGTGCGGGACCGCGGACGCCGACGTCATCGTTCTGATGACTCCCGAGAACCTGATTGGACTTGGATTTGGCCGTGCCGACTTTGCGGTATGGGACAGGCGCGTCGTGCGGGTGGAATACACGCGGGCGCCGCGGAGGGTGGTTCGGGAGGTGAGGAGAGTCCTCGCGGCGGCGGATAACATTCACGCGACCTCGCCGCCGTGTGGCGCCGGGAAGTATGCGTACTGACGGGGCGAACTGAGGCTTGTTCCAAAAATATCGAGAGCGCTGAGTCACTTTATATGGCAATTGGGCGATTATTTGCCCAAATCTGTGTGTGTTTCAGTTACGAAAGCGGTTCAGCTGCGAGCATTTGGTCGAGCGGCTGAGATCTCCCCCGGTGGCCACGTAGTTGACTCGTTTTCAAAGGATCCTCGGACGGATAGCGCTCCGTGCGGACCGCACAACGCGACGCGCGTTGACGAACGGTGACACACGCCTGATCGAGCCCTTCCCGG
>Ga0302114_10000521_pt1 | contig 26913 bp, 21 predicted proteins | sample AG5_Surface_MG_FD_203107 | JGI IMG/M metagenome (GOLD analysis project Ga0302114, IMG submission 203107) | Marine microbial communities from Western Arctic Ocean, Canada - AG5_Surface | ecosystem: Environmental > Aquatic > Marine > Oceanic | place: Canada: Western Arctic Ocean | collected...
CCCCCCCTTCCCCTTCTTGCACATTTCCTTCCACGCGTCGTTGCACTCGTTGATCAGAGTTTTCGCGTCCCCAACGCTGATGGGCCGGTCGTGGTTGCCCAGCTCGTTCACCCCCTTGCCGTCGCTCGTTTTGTACATTTTTAACCAATTTACCAAATCTTCCATCACTCCCGGGTAGTACCCGTCTAAGCCTCCCACATCGTGGATTCTATCGTAATTCGCGTCCCCCTTGGCAATGCAGATGATCTTGTGGTCCGTCTCCCCTCCGTCAATCAGCTCCAAGCTGCCTAGAACCTTGCACGGTGTGACGCTGCCCATTTCCAGCACCCCCCCCCCCACCTCGATCACGTCCAGCGGGTCGTTGTCCCCGCCGTGCCCCTCCGCACTAACGAGCTCTGGATCCTCCCACGTTTGCGGAATTAGCCCGTAGTTGAAGAATGGCACTCCGTAGCTGTAAAATCTCGCGCTCCCGTCCCCGTTTATGTCCTGCATTATCACATTTCCATCCACCTCCTTGTTAACCTCCATTTTCGCAGCGGTGAATTTGGGAATTTCTGTGATCATGTTCACAACCCCCTTTTCCTCGTCGCTCCAAACAGCAATGTCGTGCCAGAAGCTCTTGCCGTTCTTCAGTGCCAATTTGAAGTTCTTCGTTCCGAACGTTCCGCTGAAGTCGGTGGTGCTCTTGTCGTTCCCGGGGTCGACAATTGGTCGGCTCCAAGGGATCCAGTTGCTCGACACGTCGTCGATCTTACTGTAGTAGTTGGTGACAATGTCCCAACCCTTTTGCACCATGAAGCCGTTGGGCACGCAATTCTGGCCCAGCAAGTCCGTAGGGACGACGTCTGGGCACGGAGTAGCCTGCTGCCTCGCCAGGGTCCGCATCTTCGTTCCGCTGATGCTAATGAAATCGTCCATTCGAGACTCGTCGGGCGCCGTCATGGTGTTGCTCTTTATGTCGTACATGACTTTCTCGAAGCTCAGAATTTGCATATCGCCGATTCCTGGTGAGTTCCTCAGCACGTACCGGCCGTGGTCGCCGTAGTACAAATCGTCGTCCGGGTGAGCGACAGCCTCGGCGCTCCCCTTCATCCCCGCCGGGTCCCTACCAACGACGAAGTAGCTCGCGCCGGCTGACCTCCTGCTCTTGGCGTGGAACTGCGCCGAGCGAAGAAGGTGCGAAGCGAATTGAGTTGGTTAGCGTAGTATTGGATGCGGGTGGTTGTAGCCATTTCCGCTCGTTCGCTCGCTCACCTGGACCTCAGTTGGACCAGCGTACACCATGGGCGACGGCCAAATAGCCATTACCGTCTTTTCAGGGTCCAGCCCTCCCGGGTGGCTCGTTCCTGCGTTCAGAACCTCCTCGTGCTGGTGAATGCGCACGTCCAGCGGCACGTCGTCCTCCTTGGTCCACCCGCCGAGCGGACTCAGCCAAAGCACAGGGTTGTTGAAACCCTTGGACGTTTTCAGATCTGCCCCCGCGGCGTTCATCAAATAAGCATGTCCTGCATGGGTGGGATTTCTTGTTTGGAATGCGTACACGACATCGGCGTTTTTTTCCGCAAATTCGTCCATTAGTTCCGACGCAGTTTTCCTCCACTTATCCAGCCCGTCGTTGTACTTGATCCTGCCCAACAGCTGCACCGAGCGAGCCAAACGAATACGAATTGAGTGGAATAATGTTAGTTCAGTTGTGGATGTAGCCATTATGTCTGTAGCCATTTCGCGGGAATCATCGCGAGTATACTCACCTCGACCTCTCCACCCAACAAAAACTCCCCCCCGCTGTTGATGTGCTTGATGTACGGGTGACCGTTGTCAATCACGCCGAACATTCTGCACCGAGCGAAGCGATGGTTAGTTCTAGCAGTGGCTCGAATATATTTCGTCTTCCTCAAAGCATGCTTCGCTCACCTCGCAACAATTTCCTCCTTGAAGTTGTCATAAATTTCCGGATTCCTTAAAATGGCGACCGTCTTGCCCAGTTGGGTAACCAGGGCAACGGCCTTTTTTGTAGACCCTTCGATTTTCGCCTTGGTGAAGTCAGTGATGGCAAGGGTGATGGGCACGCTCATGCTGACTCGTTGAGGTGCCTGCCTGTCGGTGAACGTGTTGAAGTTTGTTTTCCTCTCGTGAGCCAGCGCGTTGCCAGTGAGGTTAAACGGATCGACGACGATGCTGAAATGAATGTTTTAGTAAGTTTAGTTGTATTGTGTTGCGTTGTGTTGCGTTGTGTTGTGTGCACGCACTCACTCAACTCACTCACTCACTCACTCACTCACTCACCTGTTGAAGTGCAGCGTCTCCAGCAACGTTCCCTCGCGCATGAAGCCCTTCAACGGGCTCGCCCAGCCTTCTCCTATAGTTTGCAGCCAGTTCAGATCGACGTCTGTGATTAGGACCTTGGGTAGGGTGGCAGCCTCGTCAATTTTATTCTGTAGGTCTTTTTCGGGAACGTGCAAGTCGACAATTTCGTCGCCGTCGGGGTTGGGGAGCCCAGGAGCGGCAAGCTTGGGGGCTCCTTCTAAAATTCCATCCCTGCGAAGCCTGTTGAAGAGGATCTCAACGCTCTCTTCGATCTTAAGCTCGTGAGTAGGCAGAACGATCTCAGCGTTCAGTGGTTCCTCGTAGGGGTCATCGATGCACGTGAAGTGCTTGAGTTCGCCGCTTTCCACTTTTGCGTATTGCCCCTAAAAATATAATTGAATGTTAGTCCCACCCACTCAATTCAATATATCTATATCAATCACTCACCTTCGGGTCTCTAGCCTTCAACTCATCAACAGGCACGTCGAGAAAAACCTCGTAAAAGGGAATACCTTGGGCCTCGTGACGCTGCCGAACAGCATCCCTGTCACCTCGGTAGGGCGAGATTAGCCCCACAAGCGTAATTACCCCAGCGTCGGAGAACAACGTGGAAATTTCACCAACTCGACGCACAGACTCGGCCCTGTCGTCTTCGCTGAACCCCAAGTCGCGGTTGAGACCCGTGCGGATGTTGTCGCCGTCAAGACGGTAAACGTGCTTCCCGAACTGTTTCACGAGTTTGTCCTCGAGGGCCGTAGCAATTGTAGTTTTCCCCGAGCCGGAGCAGCCGGTCATCCACAGCGTGGCTCCCTTCTGTTTCACCGCCGAGTAACGCGTTTCACGGGGCAGGTGGCACGCGGACTGGTCGCCACCAGCAGATGCCGCAGCGCACTCAATTATATGAGGAGGGGATTTTGCAAAGGCCTGCGCTCGGATCTTACCCATATCAACTGTTGAGTAATCGCAGTTATCCACTCCGATCCCGGAAGACAGGTCAGAGGTGCGCGAAAGGACGTACACAATGGCCATGAGAACACACAAGCCAAGACACATTGGCATTCTCTCCTGCACCAGGTCGTCATCGTCACTGTTGGAATTGGAATAATTGGGGTTGATGTTGCTTGGGGGAGGCAGTCGAAGCTTGTGTTTTTTACGCTTCTTACTAGATGCAGATTCTACTTCGAGGGCGGCCATTGTGGAGGAGTTTTCTATATCATTATTGGTCTCGACCGGAGAATACATAAACTGTTTGGGCATTTTAAAATATATGCCAAGGTAATATATATGATTATGTATGTCGTTGGTGGATTTGTGTGAGATAAATGTGGAAAGGAAGGTTTGTGCAACCTCAAAAAGGTGAAAAGAATAATTTTTTGGTTTAATCACGACATAAGGAATGGCCGCTCTGTGTGATTTGACGGCTGCGCTCGAGTTAGAACTGCTCGAATTTGCCCGTTACAATGAATTATCTGAGCTTGTCGCATGTCTCGAAAAAAATCCGAAATTAAACATCAACACGCCCTCGACCTCTCTCCCCTCTTCGTTTCACAATGGTAACACACCGTTGCACTATGCTTGTGCTAATGGGCATGTAAATGTGGTGAACGAAATTGTGCAAGTCTCTTCAGCCAGGCATGCCTGCAACAATGAGGGCAACACTCCCCTCCACTGGTGTGCCTGCAACGCGAATCGCGACGCTCCTCCCCCCTCTCAAGGTGGTGATGCCATGACTGACTACAACGACAATGCAAATGATGACACCTCTCCACCTCCCTCAAATAAACATGTAGACTGCGCGCGCCTACTGATCTCCAACCCAAACTTCCAAATTGACGTCTGCTTGCAGAACAAGGCAGGCAGATCATCACTGACGGAGGCATTTCAGTCCGACAACAAGGAGATGATCAAGCTTTTGCTGGAGCACCCCTCCGCCAGCGAGGACAGGCTCCTAGTGGGCATTCAGAAAGAATCTCTCAGTAAGGAGGACAAAGAATCAGTTTCCGTGACTCACGATTTCACCTTTCTATCGAACACTCCTTCCATCAAGGTCCGGGAGCTCCCGATAGAAAATCCCGACGACCCTTTCACGAACAAAGTGGCTGACGACACGACAGGACTTGGAATTTGGGCCGCGAGCTTGGTCCTTGCGAGCTACCTTGCCCACGCGTGTCTGGGCGAGGATGGAAGTTTAAATCTCCCCCCTTCCGCGTCTTCCACCACCCCCAAGATAGTTCTTGAGCTTGGGGCTGGCTGTGCAGTTCCGGGATTGGCCGCGGCCAAGTTTTTAAAGGGGGATAACAACAAAGTGTATCTCACCGACTTGAACAAGGACGCGGTCGACAATATTACTTTCAACGTTTCGTTGAACGAGATGGGGGGCTCCCAGAGCGAGGAGAAGCTACTTAAAAGCGAGAGTGCTGCCCCCACTAAAAACATACAATCACTAATTATTGACTGGGCGAAGCTCGATTCCTTCAACAAGCAATCGGTTGACGTTCTAGTCGGTTCCGACCTAATCTACTCAACGGCAATCGTCCCTCTCCTGAAGAAGGTGATTCAACACCTACTGAGCGAAGACGGAGTTTTCATTTACTGCGCGCCGACCTTTGACTGCGGCCAAAGGGATGGTCTCGAGGAGTTCATCGGCGCCATGAAGTCCGGCACGAAGGGTTTCTTCAAGTGCACTCGTGAGACGCTCGTAGACAAAGGCAGCAAGTATAAAGCCAACCCCCTTACAACAAAGAGCGAGGATGACTGCTTCATTCACTTCAACGAGCTGTACGAGAAAAACTTCGTTGTGTATGAGTTTCGGCGGGTGTGAAATGAAGAAGAAAGATGTATGTTTTAACTGTGATATGGATATATATTCGATTTTTAGGGACAGCCAAAAGACATTTATCTTCTATTTTTGTAACAACCAAAATTGCAAACATTGCATCATGACACAAATCACAACACCCCACACCCCTAACCCCCCCTAATCCAACTGAGGCATCTCAGTCATGAAGATCTGAGCCTTGGTCATTGGATCGTCCCTTACGGTCAAGCTCTGGGGAAGACCCACCGGGTGGTGGTGCTTTGCCAAACGTGCGTTAGCTTCCGCCTGCTGCTTCTGGAGTGCCGCTGTGCTAGTCAAAGCGGTTCTCTCTTTCTCGTCAGCCGCTGCTAATCGCTGCTGCATTTTCAACCGCTTGTCTTCCATCTCGCTCTGCCGCCTCGCCTCCCCTGCTTGCCTCCCGCTGCTCATCTTCAAGAACTGGCGGCTCGGCACGATGTTCTCGACCATCTGCTCGTCGTCGATCTCCAAGTCATCTTGCTTACTCGCCTTCTCGCCCGCCTCCCCATCCTCAACGTACACGCTCCTCTCCGCCTTGTGGGCTTCGATCCGACAGTTCGCACTACCCAGGTTCGGGTTCTCCAACGTTTCTATTGTCTGCAGAGATTCCTGGACGCTGTTCGCCATGTCTTCCTCGTCATCGCCAATGGTGCCATCGTCGTCGTTCGGCAACGACGAGAACTTGCTCGGCGACCCGTCGCTGCTTCCGACCGTATCGAGCATCTTTCCCAGAATGTGCTCCGTCACGTTGAGCATCTTAAGCGTGTCGTGCGCCGCAACGATTGCGTTTGTTGTGGCGCTCTCATTGAGCGTCGGCATGTCTCCATCCAGCAAGGCCGTGTGGCCGAGCAATCGCTGGTACAGGCCAATCCCCCCCTGCCGCAAACCCACCAGCACCCCTTCTAGCCGCTCGCACGTCGCCTTCACCCCCTTCCCTTCCTTTCTCTCCTCCATAATTTCGTCCTCTATCGAGTTCAATATCTCCCTATTCAGCTCAGTGTCCCCGAACCCTTCTTCCTTGCTCTTGTTGAACCTCCCGTGGCTCTGCTCCAGGTTATTCTTAGCCCCGCTCAACCTGTCCTCGGCGTCTTTCTTCTCCACGAGCAGCCGGTCCCTGTGCTCCCTGTGGTTGCTGAACTTGTCGACCATCTCGTTCAGGGTGTTGACACCAGTCGCATCTTTAATGTGCTTGAAGGCTTCCTCCATCTTGGTGAGGATCTTCAGCCTGCGGTCAATCTCGCCGAGCTGCTTCTTCCTCTCGCCTTGGTTTTCCTGGAGGCAAGACACCAGCATCTCCTCCTCCTCGCGGTTCATATCCCCCTTGAGCGACTGGGCAAGCTGCGCCGAGAGACAGCGAGCGAGGCGCATAATAAATGCATTTTTAATGAAGGACGAGCGAGACGAACCAAGCGAGCCAAACGAATTGGGTGGAATAATGTTAGCTTAGTAGTGGATGTAGCCATTAAGTCTGTAGCCATTTCGCGCACTTCATCGCGAGTATGCTCGTCTTCCCTCAAAGCTCGCTCGCTTCGCTCACCTCCTGCCTCGACCGCTCAGTCGTTTCTCTCCAGGCCTCCATCTTGCTAGCGTTCTCAGCCTCGTTCTGCTTCGACGAGAGGGTGCGCTCGCGGTCAGTTCTCTCCGCATCAATCGCGGCGCTGGTTGCCTCCAAGTCCCTCAGGGCCTTTGTTCGGCCTGCTTGGACCTCCCTCGACAACGCCTCGCAGTGCAAAAACTCCTTGTCGGCGCCCCCCGCCGTGTCCTCCATGGCATTCAGGTGCGCATCGAGGGTGACGGAGTTCTTCTGTAACCGGGCGAGCATGTGGTTGAGCTGCAGCCTGTAGTGGAGCTTCTTCTCCGTCGAGCCGTTGACCTTGTCAATCTCAACGAGAAGCTCCTGAATCCGCTTGCTCTCGGGATTGGTGCAGTTTATCATTTGGTCCAGCGCTACCTCGTTGCACTTAAGGTCCGTTAGCTTGTCAATGCGCTCGTTGTACCGGGTCTCAAGCCTATTGCTTATTAGCTGGTATTCGTTGTATTTCTTGGCATTCATTTTTACCCCTGAGTCCATCACCTTGACCTGGCTCCCAACGTCAGGGTCGTCCGCCCTGACCCCAGGCTGGATGGCTTGGGCCTGCTTCATCTTCCGCCGGAGGAGGAGAAATGCAGAATCAAAAGCCGGAGCTTGCTTCCGGCATGCTTCCACGAGCTCTTTTTTGGTGAATCTTTTGACCTGGGGTTCCAGGGGTGCGAGTGTTGTGTGACGAGATTGTTTCTTATTGGAAATTCCGGCATTCTCCATTGGGGTTTGATTGGAGTGAATTGCTCAGTTGATAGCTGTTTTTGGGTGGTTTAAAGTGTACAAATACTTAACGATGGGGGTTGGAAAAATAAAAAAAATAAAAAAATTCAGATTAAACGATAAGATATTTGACAACTAACGTGGCTTTCCTAAGACAACACTCCTCCAGTCCGTCCTCATGGACCCTCAAGATAATAATGGCCTGGCTTCAAGGCTGTACAGCTCCAAATCGACGTAAGTATCACCGATATCTCGAAATGGTATTTGGAAACGATGAAGCTGTTTGAGCAGTTGGGGAGGGGGGAGGTGTTTAGGTTGAAAATTTGGTTGTGTTGCGGTGTCTTGGGTTTCGGGTGGGATACCTCCTGTTCCCATTTTCTTCCCCGTTGGATCTGCCTGGCATAAGAATATTTCTCCTCAACATCGACAATAACTTCATTTGGGATACATACTATTCAACCATGCCGGCCATGATGATGCTAATGTGTTTGAATTTATAAAATATCTTCTACAAACTAACCCTACTCCCCCCCCCCCCTCCTTTTTCGCCCCCCCTCTTCCTCCCTCCTCTCTCACACTCCCCGTAGTTCATCCTTGGCAGCCAAATCCCCAAACACAACTTCTTCCACAAACCTTTCCCGCAATGGCAAACAAATGAACACCAAAACAAAAACTTTCAAGCCCCGCTTGGTGAATTCCAAGTCGAAGTCTTCTCTTCAAAGCAATGCCCTCCTTTCCACCAACCCCTCGGCGAAATCATTCAATTCAACAAACGACTCCACTCGGCATCCCTTGGTACTTCAGGCGAGGCAACACGCCGAGACCATGAAATCAACCCTCAACTCAACTTTCACAGACTTTGACCCGAGAACAGAATCCCTCCCCTCTCCTCCAAGCAAGGCCCACCTTCTAGCTACTATTGATGATGATAGATCTCAGCTGTCGCAGGACATTAACAACAGCTTCATAGGGAGCCTGCACATGTCTGCCTACCAGCTCGAGAACTTTCTCGAGGACGATGGTTCCTTCCTGTACATGCAGCACGGTGACCACGTGGGCAGGTCTGCATACGATTTGGAGATTGTCGACCACTCCACAACCAACTCGGATGAATATTTCACACTTTCGAGATCTGGAATCACACGATTCCAAGGAACGGAGAGCGACTTTACCCCGCTCGACCAGTGGGAGCGGGAGTATGCGTTGTTCAACAAAATGAGGGATATTCCGTTCTTTTCCAAGTATCGCAAGGTGAGTTGGAAATATAATTCAATGTTTTTTGTTGTACAACTATACAACAACAAAAAAAACTAATTTCTACTCTTCCATCCCCTACCCCCCGACCCCCTCCCCCCCCAGTGGAAAACCTTTGCTGTGTGGAAAACCAATGTCAAGGGCGCCAACCTATCCTCTGCCCGAGATACACTGAAGCAAAACCTTTTCATTTTCATTCCTTCTCTCCGTGACGCCCTAATGAAAATCAAGAACCTCTGCCACGACGTTGCCGAGCTCCGCTTGATTAAAATTTCCAACGACAAAACCCAAACATTAGACGAGTTCATACTTTCCCAGCAGCACCTCCAGAGATCCCTGACCGACAACCTCTCCGAGTTCTCGGTGAACATCCACAATGCTGTGCGGGCGGCTTGCGACGTCATCGTCGACGAGTTCCTCAAGGCCAATTCCATCGTTGCGGACCACAAAATGACTTTCATGGAGCGTGCAAGTCTCCGAAGTGAGTGCCGAAAGCTCACAAAGTTCCTCAAGCTGACTGACTTTTTGGTCGTGGACACTCTCCACGACATGGCAATCGTGTCAGTCTCTGAAGCTGTCACGTCGGTGAGGAACCCGCCCGAGGTGAACCCGACGATTATGTTTACCGAGGAGGAGGTCAAGTCCTCCCAGAACGAAATAACTGTTGGGGTTGCCAAAAAGGCTCCCTGCCTCCTTTCTCTCGAGGTCGACTTCAGCGACTCGGGCGTTGTTACCCTGACCCCCTCGCAGCATCGGATCAAGGCTGGCATCGAGTCCGTCATCTTTCAGTCTCTCAAGGTCATTGGAATTCCCGAGCGAGTCTTTTCCCACGAGGAACTCCAGGTGTACATAATGGAAGATACCGACGAGCAGGAGGACCAAACTCGCGAAGAAGTTCCCGTTCAGGACATAATCAACCAGGACGAGCTCTTCACCCAAACAAACGAGAGCATCTTCGACAACTTGGCCAACGCCTTCAACGAGGTTGTGAACTACTCCGAAGTCTTCTCCCCCTTTAAGGAGACCTACTTCGCCAACAAGGACGAGGTGTCGTCCCTCTTGGACAAGTACCAAGGCACGATCGACATTGACATGTACAAGGCCGACATCAAGCGGTACAAGGACCAGGTCGACAGCTTCAATACCATTCCGTTCGTCGCCGACGTGGGAATTTTCACCGTTCACTCCGACACCCTCAAAGCGAACCTGATGCCTTCGCCCGTGCAGATGATGCTAGCCCTTAAGAAGCTTCTTCCAGAGCTCATGAAGCAGTCGTCCGAGGCCCTCCTCAACATCATGGGCGACATCGTCCCCATTGTGACTGGAATCCCCAGCACAGTGGAAGATTTCGTCAAGAAAAAGAAAGTCGTTGAAGAGAGTCAGAACGAGCTCGAGAGCTACAAATCGAACCAGAAGCACATCGAGGAGATGGCCTCCCTGATGGACGAGATGAAGTGGCCCATACCCGACGACGAGAAGGCTCACTTGAACATGATCAGCTCGGAGATGCTCACACTCGAGAATGGAATAGAAATCGCCCAGGGCAAGGAGGAGGAGGACGCGATCCGATTCTCTCAAGACGTCGAGGCGGAAATCCCTAAGCTCAATAAGGACATTCAATTTTTGAAGGAGAGGTGAGCCACCACATCCACATGCATCCACATCACATCCAAAAAACTCAATTAAACCAACATTTTCCAATTCGGTATAACATCGCAGCCTCGACAAGCCGCTCATCTCCTCAATGGACTACTACGAGAACACGGCCGACGTGCTCACCTTCCTGGAAAAGCAAGGTGAGCAAGCAAAGCATTTTAGAGGGGGAGCCGCATCTCACTATAAACTAACATTATTCATTAAAATGCGCACAGCTGCCGATTTGGTCGACAAGTCGAAGCGGGCCGAGAAGCTCCAGGAGTACGAAGGCGTATTGGGCCAGCAGCAGACCGAGTTCGACGTTTTGGACGAGGTGAAGGCAGACCTCGGCCTCAAGCTGAAGCTCTGGCAAGGAATTAAGGAATGGAACGGTCTGGTGTCGGAGTGGACCGACACCCCGCTGCAGGACGTGCAAGCAGCCGTGCTGGAGAAGAAAATTGCGGCCTTCAACAAGCTTGTGTTCCAGGCGACCAAGAACCTGCCCGGAAACCCCGTTGTTCCTCGGCTCAAGGCGTCCGTGGTGTCGTTTACGCCGGTTCTCCCAGTGGTGGTCAATCTCCGCGACGACACGCTCCAGGACCGCCACTGGAAGCAAATCGACGAGTGCATCGGCTTCGAAATCAAGGAGGACGCCGACTTTACCCTCGGCATGCTGATCGAGAAGGAGGTCACCGCGCACGCCGACCGCATCGTTGAGATCACAACGTTTGCGCAGCAGGAGTTCGTGCTCGAGGGCATGATGGCCAAGGTCATAAACACGTGGAAAACTTCCGAGTTCGAGGTGAAAGGCTACAAGGACCAGAAGGACCTATACATTCTCGGTGACACCAGCGAGATCATCGCGGGGTTGGACGACTCCCTCGTCACCATCAACACCGTGCTGGGATCGCGCTACGTGGGCGGCATACGTGAGTTGGTCGACGAGTAGCGCGCGAAGCTAATGATTTTCCAGGACACCTTGGACGAGTGGCTCATGTGCCAGAAAACTTGGATGTACCTGGAGACCATTTTCTCGTCGCCCGACATTGTCAAGCAGCTTCCCGAGGCGGCGAAGCTGTTCCAGGCCGTGGACAAGTCCTGGAAGACTATTCTGAAAATGACCAACGACGATCCCAACGCGTTGAAGGCCGGAACCGCTAAGGACAGGAAGGAAACCTTTATCGCGCACAACACTGCGCTCGACAAGATCCAGAAGAATCTGGAGGAGTACTTGGAGACGAAGAGAGCTGCGTTCCCGAGGTTCTACTTTTTGTCCAACGACGAGTTGCTTGAAATCTTGTCGCAAGCCAAAAACCCGCAGGCCGTCCAGCCCCACTTGCGAAAGTGCTTCGACAACATTGTCAGCCTGGAGTTCGCCAAGGAGTCGGGGAGCGTCGACATTCTAGCCATGTTCAGCCAGGAGAAGGAGCGCATCACGATGGGCAAGAACTTGAAGGCTCGCGGGCCGGTTGAGAGCTGGCTTACGGACGTGGAGCACAGGATGAAGGATCGGCTGCACCAGCTTATGAAGGCGGGCTTGATCGACTACGACCAGAGGGATAGGAAGGACTGGATCATGAACCATCCCGGGCAGATCGTTGCGACGGTTGCCCAGATGACTTGGGCGCGAGAGACCGAAGCCGCTCTGAGGGAAGAGGACGCGAAGGGTGCCATGGACAACTGGTCCGCCAAGTACAAGGATGACCTCCAGGACTTGATCATGAAGATCCGTGGCGAACTGACCAAGCTGGAGCGCTGCGTGATTGTCGCCCTGGTGACCACGGACGTGCACGCCCGTGACATCATCGATACCCTAATCGAGAACAAGGTCGTCGACGTGATGGACTTCACCTGGCAGGTGCAGCTGCGGTACTACTGGATCCTCGAGCAGGAGAAGGTTTCGCCCGTGGTGAACCACAGCGACGCCGTCCTCTTCTACGGATACGAGTACATGGGAGCCACGAGTAGGTTGGTCATCACCCCCCTCACGGACAGGTGCTGGCTGACCTTGACTGGCTCTTACGGCCTCAAGCTCGGAGCTGCTCCCGCCGGTCCCGCCGGAACGGGCAAGACCGAGTCTTCCAAGGATCTTGCCAAGGCCCTCGCCATCAATTGCGTCGTGTTCAACTGCTCCGACCAGATCGACTACAAGATGATGGGAAAGCTCTTCCGAGGGCTCGCCCAGAGCGGCGGCTGGACCTGCTTGGACGAGTTCAACCGCATCGACATTGAGGTGCTGAGCGTCGTTGCGCAGCAAATGGTGGTCCTCAGGGAGGGAAGAATCGCCAAGAAGACGAGCCTGAACTTCATGGGAGTCCAAATCAGCCTGAAAGACCACCACGTCATCATCACGATGAACCCCGGTTACGCCGGCAGGACCGAGCTCCCCGACAACTTGCAGGTTTGCTTCCGCCCCGTGTCGATGATGGTTCCCAACTACGCTCTGATCGCCGAGATCATGCTCTTCGCCGAAGGTTTTGGCGACGCCAAGACCCTATCGAGGAAGATGTGTAAGCTGTATATTCTCTGCAGCGAGCAGCTGAGCCAGCAGCCCCATTACGATTACGGCCTGCGCGCGGTGAAGTCAGTGCTGGTCATGGCTGGAAGTTTGAAGCGCTCCAACCCCCAGCTTTCCGAGGACTTGGTGCTGATCCGCGCCTTGCGCGACTCAAATGTGCCAAAGTTTTTAGCCGACGACCTGCCTCTGTTCGCTGCAATCGTGCTGGATCTGTTCCCCGGGGTGAGCATCCCCGACAACGACTACGGAGAGTTCGCCGTTGCCATGGACGAAGAAATAGAGAAGGGCGGCTACCAGAAGGTGCCCAAGTTCATCAACAAGATCATCCAAATGTTCGACATCTTCAACATTCGCTTCGGAGCAACGCTGGTCGGTCCGACGGGAAGCGGCAAGACCACCTGCTACAAGCTCTTGGCGAAGGTCATGACCAACCTTCGAGAGAAGGGAAGCAGCAACCCGCTGTTCGACCGGGTGCACACTACCATCCTGAACCCCAAGTGCATCACGATGGGGGAGCTGTACGGAGAGTTCAACGAGCTGACGCAGGAGTGGCACGACGGGTTGGCGAGCACGATAATGAGGAAGGCTGTCGGGGAAGACACCCCGGACAGGAAGTGGACCGTCTTCGACGGGCCCATTGACGCTCTGTGGATCGAGAACATGAACACCGTGCTCGACGACAACATGACTCTGTGCTTGGCAAACGGAGAGAGGATCAAGCTGAAGCAGGAGATGAAGTGCCTTTTCGAGGTCATGGACCTGTCCACGGCTAGTCCAGCGACGGTTAGCAGGATCGGCGTCGTGTACATGACGCCGAGCGACTTGGGCTACCTGCCCTACGTGCAGTCGTGGCTCAACGGGCCGATCAGTACCGCACCTGAGATGCCCGAACCCATCAAGAACCACTTCTTCAGCCTGATCGGCCAGCTGTTCGCCCCTGCCTTGAAGTACCAGAGGAAGAAGTGCTCGGAGCCCATCGAGTGCGTCGACGTGCAGCTGGTGACGTCGCTGACGATGCTGTTCCAGAGTTTGTTCACGGCCCCCAAGGGCGTCGACTTTTCCGCGAGTGAAGACAAGCTCAAGTCGCAGTGTTCCAAGTGCTTCGTTTTCTGCTTAATTTGAAGCGTTGGAGGTTCAATCGGCCACACCGACTGGGCTCACTTCAACGACTTCATGAGGGACCTCATCGGAGAGGAGCTCCCGGACATGAAGTTCCCAAACCAAGACACCATCTTCGATTACTTTGTCGACTTGGCCGAGAACGACTTCAAGAACTGGAGCACGATTGTCCCTGCATTCGAGCCGGAGGTTGGAATGAGCTACTTCGCGATGGTCGTTCCAACGAGCGACACGGTTCGGTTCAGCTTCTTGATGAGGAGCTTGATCGAGGTGAACAAGCCAGTCTTCATGACCGGCGTGACCGGAACGGGAAAGACGACAGTCATCGAGAAGCTGCTGAGCCAGCTAGCGCCCCTTCCGGCCGATGGAGGCTTGGGAGTCATGAGCACGACGGTGAACTTTTCCGCGCAGACCGCGAGTCTCGTGGTGCAGATGAGCATCGAGGCGAAGATGGAGAAGAAGCGGAAAAACTTGCTGGGCGCGCCAATCAACCGCAAGCTGGTGATCTTCGTCGACGACGTGAACATGCCCATTGTGGAAACCTACGGCGCCCAGCCGCCGGTGGAGCTGCTCAGGCAGTACTTGGATCACAAGGGGTTCAACGACAGGGACAAACTGTTCTGGAAAGACGTCGTTGACACGCTGCTGTTCAGCTGCGCCGCCCCCCCGGGCGGTGGAAGGAGCCCGGTCACTCCCAGGTTCGTTCGCCACCACAACGTATTATGCGTCCCTCCCGCGTCCCAGTTGGCGCTGGAGCGCATCTTCACTAGCATCCTGTCGATCCACGTGTCAAAGTTCGAGAAGCCGGTTGTTGAGCTGACCAAGGGGGCGGTGCTGAGCACCATGGAGGTGTACGAGAGCATCAGCCACGAGCTCCTGCCCACTCCGGCAAAGTTCCACTACACCTTCAACCTGCGCGACATCAGCAAGGTGTTCCAGGGCTTGCTGATGGTGACGGCGAGCAAGTGCAACACCCCCACGAGCTTCTACAGGCTGTGGATCCACGAGACGTGCCGCGTCTTCTATGACAGGCTGATCAACAGGGATGACCAGGTTTGGTTCGAGAAGAAGATCGTCGAGCTCGTGAGCAGGCACTTCCGGGAGAACGTCGACGCGGAGAGTTTGTTCCAGGACAAGAGTGTGCTCTTCTGTGACTTTCTCCGCCCCGGGGCGGAGAAGAAGCTGTACGAGGAAGCGGTGGACAACAAGAAGCTGAGCAAGCTGCTCAACGACGGCTTGGACGAGTACAACAGCGAGTACCCAACAGCCATGAACTTGGTGTTCTTCCAGGACGCAATTCAGCACGTTTGTAGGCTGAGCCGAATCTTCAAGCAGCCGAGGGGCAATGCAATGCTCGTGGGGGTGGGAGGGAGCGGCAAGCAGAGCACCGCTAGGATTGTCGCGTTCATTGCTGGGTTCGAGTGCGTCACCATCGAGATCAACAGGGGTTACGGCATCAACGAGTTTAGGGAGGACATCAAGAAGTTCATGTGGAGCGCGGGCGTGGAGAGGAAGAGCGTCGCTTGGATCTTCACCGACACGCAAATCGTCGATGAGACGATGCTCGAGGATATCAACAACATTCTGAACGCTGGCGAGGTGCCCAATCTGTGGCCCATGGACGAGCTGGACAAGGTGGTAAGCAACATGTTCCCGATCTGCAAGGAGCTGGGTATCATCGAGAGCAGGGACAACTGCATCAATCTCTTTGTGGAATTGTGCAGGGAGAATTTGCACATCGTGCTGGGAATGAGTCCTGTAGGCGACGCGCTGCGGCTGCGGTGCAGGAACTTTCCGGCGCTCATCAACTGCACGACGATCGACTGGTTCCACCCCTGGCCCGAGACCGCCTTGATCAGCGTTGCGAGCCACTTGATGAGCGACATGGAGCTGCCCTCGGGCATGGACGGCGTGAAGGAGGGGTTGATAACAATGTGCGGCTTCGTACACACCAGCGTCAACACCGTCGGCGACGACTTCTACGCGGAATTGAGGAGGAAGGTGTACACGACGCCCAAGAGCTACCTTGACTTGATTCAGCTGTACAAGGAAATGCTGTCGAGCAACCAGGCCAAGGTCGAGGACCAGAGGGAGAGGATGGTCATCGGCGTGCAAAAGCTCGACGAGACGGAGTCGCTCGTTAGCGGGCTGAAGGCCGACTTGACGAAGCTGCAGCCGGTGCTGGAGGAGAAAACAATTGCCGCCGATGCATTGTTGAAGAGCGTCGCGATCGACCAGGCGGAGGCAGACCAGGTTAAGGCGAAGGTGGAAGTTGAGGAGAAGATTGTCAAGAAGCAGGCCGCCGAGGTCGGGGAGGTCGCGGCCGACGCGCAGCTGGATTTAGATAAGGCGCTGCCGGCGCTGGAGAACGCCGTCAAGGCGCTGGACAGCTTGACGAAAGGCGACATTACGGAAGTAAAGTCGTTTGCGAAGCCGCCGGAAGCTGTGCAGACGGTGATGGAGGCCGTTTGCGTCATGTTCAACGAGAAGCAGGACTGGGACGCTGCGAAGCGGGTGCTGAATAAGAGTGACTTCATCGAGAGTATGAAGAACTACGACAAGGACAACATTCCCCAGCCGACCTTGGTGAAGCTCAGGAAGGTGCTTGTCAAGGAGAAGATGCAGATTGATGTTGTGCAGAGGGTCAGTAAGGCGGCGACGGGAATGGCAATGTGGTGCCACGCGATGAGCGTGTACGCGGACGTTAGCAAGAGCGTCGAGCCGAAGAAGAAGAAGCTGGCCGAGATGAACGCCCAAATGGCGGAGGCCAACGCGATGCTGTTGGAGAAGCAAACTACGCTAAAGGCGGTTCTGGACAGGGTCGATGAGCTGAACATCTTGTGCAAGAAGACCGTGGACGAGAAGAACGACTTGCAGGAGCAGAGCGACCTGACCGCGAACAGGTTGGTCAGGGCTGAGAAGTTGACCGGCGGGCTGAGTGAGGAAGGCGTCAGGTGGAGGGAAACGGTCGAGGTGCTAAGCGAGAAGGTGCTGCTGCTCATCGGGGACACTTTCCTGGCGTGCGCGGCCGTGAGCTACTACGGCCCGTTCACCGGGGTGTACAGGAACCGGCTGGTGGACAGGTGGGTGGCGAAAACCAAGAACATGGACATCCCCTGCAACGCGCAGTTCAGCGTTGACGGCACAATGATCGAGCCAACCCAGATCAGGGAGTGGCAGAACTTTTCGCTGCCCACCGACAGCGTTAGTACGGACAGCGCCATTCTCGCGACGAAGGCGAAGCGGTGGCCGCTCATGATCGACCCCCAGGGCCAGGCGAACAAGTGGGTTAAGAAGATGGAGGAGGCCCAAGGCGTTCAGATGACCACCATGAGCAACATCAATTTGCTGCGAAGCTTGGAGTTCTGTATTAGGAACGGCAGGCCGCTGCTGATCGAGGACGTTCGGGAGGTCATCGAGCCGGCGCTGGAGCCAATTTTGCAAAAGGCAATCTACAAGCAGGGCACGAGGAAGCTGATCAGGCTCGGAGACAGCGACGTCGACTACGACGACATGTTCAAGCTGTACATGACGAGCAAGCTGAGCAACCCCCACTACCTGCCCGAAACCTGCATCAAGGTGACAGTAATCAACTTCACCGTGACCATTGATGGTTTGGAGGACCAGATTTTGGGTGACGTGGTGAAGATGGAAAGGCCCGACATCGAGGCGAAGAAGGTTCAGTTGCTTCTGAGCATGGCTAGCGACAAGAAGAAGCTGAACGAGCTGGAGGCGCAGATTCTGCACGATTTGAGCAGTAGTACTGGGAATATACTCGACAACGAGCAGCTTATTGAAACTTTGAGCAACAGCAAAGTCATGAGCAACATGATCAAGGAGAGGGTGGAGGAGAGCGAGAAGACGAATAAGAGTATTACTGAGACCAGGGAGAAGTACAGGAGCGCCGCGACCAGGGGGAGTTTGATTTACTTCCTGATTGCGGATTTGGCGGAAATTGATCCGATGTACCAGGTGAGCGAGTGACGAGTGAACGAGCGGAAATGACTGCAGGCACACACGGATACCATCCTACTACTAAACTAACATATGATTCCACTCAATTCTTTTGACGAGCGCAGTACTCGCTCGAGTACTACCAGAATTTGTTCATGAAGTGCATCGACGAGAGCGAGAAGAGCGACAACATTGAGACGAGGTTGGACAACCTGATCTCGTTCAGCACCACGACGATATACCGAAATATTTGCCGTGGATTATTTGAGAGGCACAAGCTGCTGTTTAGCAGCATGATCTGCTTCGCAATTCTGAAGCACAGGGAGGACATTAAGAGCGACGAGTGGGGCTGTTTCATGCGGGGGGCGGGCGTGGTAGACAGGACGCTCTTCAAGCCGAACCCCAACCCCCAGAACATTAGCGAGCAGCAGTGGGACTTGCTGAACGCGCTGGAGGAAAGGGTGAAGGAGACGGGAGTGGGAGGGGAGGTCATGTTCCCGTTCAAGGGGGTGGTTAATTCTCTGTGCAGCAAGTACGACGCTTGGGTCAAGTGGATTGCGAGCGATAGTCTGTTCACAGACCCGCTGCCCGACAAGGAGGTGAGCGAGCGAAGCGAGCGAGCATTGATGAAGACGAGAAATATATACGAGCCAGCAAGCGAAGCGAGCAGCAAGCGAAGCGAGCTAGTCACAACTAGTGTGCAGACGAGAACACGAGCCACTACTAACCCCCTTGGCACCTTTTTCGCTCGGCGCAGCTGGACGGAAGCTTGAGCGACTTCAAGAGGCTGATCTTGCTCAAGTGTTTAAAGGAGGACATGCTGACGACGTGCCTGAGGACGTACGTGGCGATGAACATGGGGGAGGAGTTCGCGGTTACGCCAACGACCAGCATGGCGGACATTGCGAAAGACCTCGACAACAAGACGCCGTGCATCTTCATCCTGAGCAAGGGGGCGGATCCAACAGGGACGCTGTTGCGGTTTGCGAAGGAGCAGGGCTACGCGGATAGCCTGGCTTTGGTGAGCCTTGGGCAGGGCCAAGGAGAGTACGCCAAGAGTTTGGTATTGGACGGGTGCAAGAACGGAAATTGGGTTCTGCTGCAGAACTGCATGTTGGCAAAGAGTTGGATGACGGATTTGGAGGTGAGCGAGCCGCGAGCCGAAGCGAGCTTGTCAAAAACACAAAACCACTACTAAACTAACCCACTCAATTCTTTTGACTTGCTTCGTTCGTTTTGCTCTTGTTTCATTAAAAATGCACCTCTCTTCGCTCGGTGCAGAACTTGGTTTTCGACCTGGTCGCAAACACGGAGACGAACCACCCCAATTTCCGGCTGTTCTTGACGAGCAGTCCCGTGACGTACTTCCCCGTGAGCACTTTGCAGAACGGCGTGAAGATGACCAACGAGCCTCCCAAGGGCATCAAGGCGAACGTTCAGGGCGTGTACGCGAACTTGGTCAAGGAGGAAGATTATGATAATTGCGCAATGATCCAGCCGTGGAAGAAGCTCATCTGCGGACTTGCAATGTTCCACGCGAACGTGCAGGAGAGGAGGAAGTTCGGGCCGCTCGGGTGGAACATCAGGTACGGGTTCGACGAGAGTGACTTGGAGACGAGCATCGCGATACTGAGGCGTTTCTTGAACACGATGGACGTGATTCCGTGGGATGCGCTGGTGTTTGTCACCGGCCACATTAACTACGGGGGGAGGGTTACGGACGACTGGGACAGGAGGTGCTTGATGAGCATTTTGGGGAAGTTCATCAACAGGGAGGTACTCGAAGACGGGTACAAGTTCAGCAAGAGCGGCAACTACTACGCTCCGTGCGAGGGGAGCTTGACCGACACGAAGAAATATTTGAGCGAGCTGCCGGCTGACGACGACCCGGAGGTGTTCGGGATGCACGACAACGCGAACACGGCCTTCAACAGGGCGGAGAGCCTGACAATAATGGCGACCCTGCTTGGGTTGCAGCCGAGGGAGACGGGGGGGGGAGGGGGAAAGAGCAGCGACGAGATTGTCGTGGAGCTGAGCGATGACATTTTCAGCAAGGTGCCGGAAATATTGAACGAGGACGATGCTGGCGAGACGACTTTCATCATCCAACCGAATGGCTTGCTACCTAGTTTGGCGATTGTTCTGCAGCAGGAGATGATCAAGTTCAACAAGTTGCTGAGGAAAATGGTTGGGTCTCTGATTGATCTGAAGAAGGCGATCAAGGGCTTAATCGTAATGAGCGGAGATCTGGATAGCATGTACGGGAGCTTCTTGACCAACCAGGTTCCAGGCATCTGGACCAAAGTGAGCTTTGCGAGCTTGAAGAGTCTGGGAAGCTGGGTCAAGGACTTGGTCTTGAGAGTGAGCTTCTTCCGGGGTTGGCTGCTTAACGGGCAGCCGGACAGCTTCCCGCTGCCTGTGTTCTTCTTCCCCCAGGGATTCATGACCGGGACGCTGCAGACCTACGCGAGGAAGTACCAGGTTGCTATAGACACGTTGAGCTTCAAATTCGATATCATGAAAATTGACGAAACGGAGATCAGCGAAGGGCCCGACGACGGAGTGTACGTCTACGGGCTTTATTTGGAAGGGGCAAGGTTCGACAGGGACAAGTGGATGCTGGCGCCGAGCGAGAAGGGTACAATGTACCAGCTACTGCCCATGATCCACTTCATCCCGGCCATCGACCACAAGTGCGCGGACGAGGACTACGCGTGCCCGGTGTACAAAACGGACGTGAGGCAGGGGGTGCTGAGCACCACAGGGATGAGCACAAATTTCGTTGTTCCGGTGGAATTTGCCACGGACGTTGATCCAAACACGTGGGTGCTGTACGGAGTGGCGGCGCTTTGCAATTTGACCGATTAAAGAGGGTGGGGGGGTGAGTGAGTGAGGGAGAGAATGAGGGAGAGAATGAGAGGAATGAGGAAGGAAAGGGAAATGTTTTAATTGTTGTAATCAATAAATAAACGCTGCTACAATTCAATCAACATTGAGGGATTTTTCTAGTGGTGGCTCTATGTGTGTTTTATTTTATGTCCAAATCGACATTGCGGACATGGTTGCCGCCCCCAAAGATAGGCCAAAGAACTTCGAAAAATGGCCACCCTCGTGATTGTTTTCGTGGCCAAAGTCCTTCTGGTAGAATTCGATAGCAACGAAAAGGAGAATACCAGTGGTGAGTGAATTGACATAGGCAGGCAAAATTCCTTTGGTGAGTAATTTCGACGAAGCCCCAATGAGCACGCCCAATGAGATGCTGCCACCAAAGAGGGCCGCGATTTTGCAAAAACTTCTCATTGGAAGGTTGATTGATTTCCCAGCCAGGCCTATAGACATGCCCTCAAAAAGCTGGTGGACACAAAGGGCCAAGACAAGGCTAGGCGAATTGGACGAGGAGACAGGAAGACCTATGGCGGAGCGAGCATGTTAATTTGGCAATACGAGTTGTGACTGTTTCGCTTCGCTCGCCAAGGCTCACCTATAAAAACCGAATGGACGGCTATGGAAATTTCTAGCATGTAAAGCTTGTATACGTTCTCTTCACAAGGAGGAGAGGAAGAAGGAGGATGAGGGTGGGCTTGAGTTGGGAGGAGTGCGGATTTTTCATTTGCAAATGTTGAAGGAGAAGTGGCGCAGGAAGATGAATGGAGAAAAGCATCTGACGATGGACAAGCGAATATTTGTTCAATGCCCACCATCAGGAGGAAGCCAAGAATAACCAACCCATTTGCAAGTGGGAATTCACCGGCCCAAGCTGGCATTTTAATACCCTCAGCTTGTTTCAGAGCATCTGGAAGGAGATGGACAAGAGCAATACTCAGTATCACCCCGGTGCTGAAAGGACGTAATACAGAGAAATAAGGTTTTAAGGTTGGCAATAATTCAGGTGCAAGCACACCGAAAGCACTGCATGAAGAGAGAGCCAAGCAAGTTGTGAGTGGATCATGCCCCATCTTTATGATATGTGTATGTTGTGTTGTCGATCTGGATATAGTTATGTAGGTTGCTGTAGTTGCGGGGGTCTTGTAGGTTGCTGTAGTTGCGGGGGTCTTGTAGGTTGCTGTAGTTGCGGGGGTCTTGGAAATAGTATAATGGTAGGTTGTTGTTGTTGTTGTTGTTGTTGTTGTTGCGGGGAGTATTGTAAATTTACGTCAGAACATTTCCCAAAATTTCATCTTTGATTAATGTCAACCCATTCTCTCTCCGGCAAAGGCGCCAAATCGTGACATTTTCTGGTATCAGTTTGTAAATGCAGGAGCCACCATCGACGAACATCACATCAACAGCCCGATGTGGTGGACAGCCTCGGAGAATGTAAATTTGCGAAGTCGCTCTGTCACGGTGCTCTCACGCGCCCACCATCAAAACTCCCTCCTCCTCCTCCTCCTCCTCACACGACACCAAAAAACCAGAACTAATTTTTTTTGTTTATTTATCTACCATTTTTACTCTCTCTCTAGCTTGGGGCGGTGAAGAGAACATTTAGAAAGTCCTCGTCGCTGTAGACCTGACTGCTGACCTCAACTCGCTTTCCAAGTAAAAACGCCGGGTCTGTGAAGATAGACGATCGCTCGCCGATTTTGAGGATTTTCAGTAGTTTTGAGAAAGAGTCGTCGAGAACGTTCGTCCCATTGGCGACATTATTTACGTGGATGCCACGGTCGGTGCAAAGACGCTTGATCGCTTCGAATTCGTTTTTACTGCTCCCTTTCATAATTGCCACCATCCTGGTTTTGATTTGATTAGGACTCGAATTGTTTATGGTGTACTCCGCCTCCGCCAGTCGCTCGTACGAAACATCCTCCCCTTCAGTTGTTGTTGGCTTTACCACGAAAATGACTGCAGCGCTTCCAGCACAGTTTTGCGGAAGCAAATGCGAGGAAGGCAGGTGCGGGGATGTGAAGTCCATGATCCAGTAAGAAACTTGGAACACGATGCTATTTTTCTTGAGGGAGTACTGTTTCACTTGGATGTCAACAGCATCAGAAGGGCTTGTTTTGGGTTGTTTGGGGTTGGATGTAAATGGTACATCGAAATTATCCACTTCATTCAACTCGGTGTCAACATCAAATGAAAGGTCACTGCAAAGGACCACTGATATCTTGAGGTTAACATGTGAAGCTGGCATCATTCTATTATGGGGGTGAGCAGGGAGTTCTTTTTTTGGAGGAATGCACTTTTATTTTATTTTGGCTCAGCGCGAATGTTGTAATAAGTTAAAATGAAGATGCTTACTTAGTATAGTGTCTTTGGTAAAGCTTAAAAAAATTGAAATGTTGAGATTTTTGCTTTCAAAACTTGCTCATTTCTCAATTAACTATCGATGACGAAGGGACCAAAGTTCGATCCCAAGGCCATTATCTCAACTTGTGGAACAAAATTACATGTGTTCGACTCAACAGGTTTGGAGAAGCTCTTCATTTTCAAGTCGAAATCTGACCTCACAATGCTCGATCTGTGCTTTGCCTGCCACCAGATCCCTGGCGATATGTTGACCCCCTGCCTGAATCCCAAGACAGGACTGCATTTGCCTAGCTTAACCGAGGACTCCGACTCAGACTCGGAGGAGTGCATGTGTGGCATTCAAGAGCCTCACATCCACACTCACGCCAAGACCCACAATCCGTGCTGCAGCAAGAGCACCCACTCCCAGATGCTGGCTAAAAACGGCATTTTGGTTTTGGGCCTTAACGATTTGGCGCCTCACAACTCGCTCTCCTCCCCTGTGAATGAGGCTGCCCCCGACGATTGCAACCATTCACATTCGCACTCGTTGTTTATCCCACATGAATCCACCTCCATCAAAATCAAGCACGGCGATCACCTGGACACTCTGGTCGTTCATCCCACCGAAGGGAAGGGAACTCTCCTCCTCCAGCACGAGCACGGCAACCACAAGGACTACCATGGTGTAGTGAAGGAGATCTACAAGAGGATCATTGCCGACACCCCAGCAGAGCACGAGGTAGAGGACTGCTGCGATGTGGATGCTGATTGCGGCGGTTTCGTAAAATATTGCGATAGAGCGGCCCTCTCGATAACCGTCTACCAGATCGTTACGCAAGAATTCGTGCTAAAGGACTACTTCCCGAGTTGGTTTCCGAAGGTGAGCGAGCGAAGCGTGCGAGCCTTGTGACAAAAGAGTGCAAAGCGACTGTGAGCGAAGCGACTTTGAGCGAAACGACTGTGAGCGAAGCGTGTGTGTGTTTTTGGACTCCGTTCCTGAACAATCGCTTAGCGAAAGGATTACTCGACCAATCTTGCCACCAACAAACAAAAGGATGCGCCTGGCCGAACTCGCCGCTTTGTTCAAATCTGAGCGCCTAAAACCTACATACGTTGGAGTTACGGTCGATCCAGTTATTCGCCCTTTTTCAAGTTTTTGTCGCTTCGCCTGGCTTCGCCTTGCTTCGCTCGGCGCTCCACACTAGTTGTGACTAGCTGTTTCACTCGCTGCTCGCTTCGCTCGCCGCTCGCCTTTGCGAAATTGCTATACATGGCTACATCCATCCACTACTGAACCAACACACACATGTCTCGTGCTTCGTTAAATATGCGCCTCGCTTCGCTCTGCGCAGCTGACGGTCGATCTGCACAGCCCCTCGAGGGTCAAGGTTGCGACGAGCGGTATCCCCCCCCCCTCCCCCGAAGTGACGGCCGGCAAGACGACGATTTTCGTCAAGCACATTTGCTGCGCGAGCGAGGTACCGCCGATTAAAAAGATTCTGGAGCCGCTTGTCGGCGTTGGAAGCGTAAACATCAACATTACCAACAAGCTCGTGTACGTCAAGCACGACTTCAGCTTGACCACCGCTTCGTCCATGGTAGACAAGCTGAACGCGGCCAAGTTTGGCGCCGTTTTGAGGAAGGACGCCGATCAGCGCATTGGGGAGGACCGCACGAGCGGCGTGACGGCCGGCAAGACGACGTTTTTGGTGCAGCACATTTGCTGTGCGAGCGAGATTCCACCAATCAGGAATATTATTGAGCCCATGAAGGGGGTGACGAATGTCACCTTCAACATCACTAGTAAGCTGGTCTACGTGGAGCACGAATTCACGGTGACGACGGCGAGCTCCATCATGGATAATTTGAACCGGGCGAAGTTCGGAGCAACCATCAAGAAGGATGCTGGGGAGAAGCATCACAAAAAGAATAACACAAACCTCAATAATTCCGCCGTGGAAGAGATCACGATCGAATCGGGGGTGAATTGGAACGTGAAACTGGCGGGTTTCTTGTGGGCGGTGAGCATGATAGGCTACTTAGGTGGCGCTGATGCGGCGGACGGGGGTGGGGGAGCCATCATCCCGGGGATACCAACCTGGGTCATAGACTTGAAGCTCTTTGGCGCCCTCTCCTTCTTCGCGGGTGTCCCCCAGATCGCCTCGAAGGCTTTCGCTAGCGTCCGTCGCGGAGGAGTCGATGCAAACGTGCTTATGTTCACCGCAGCGGTGGGCGCCATGTCCCTGGGTGACTTCCCCGAAGCAGCGGGGCTCACCTTTCTATTCAGCCTAAGCGAGTGGCTGGAGACTCAAGCGACGGGAAAGGCCAGGAGTGCGCTGGCTACCATTGTTAGCCTGAGGCCACAGTTGGCTAATTTAGTTGTTGTGGACGAGGTGACGGGAGAGGTGGGGGTGCGAGTGATTGCGGCGGAGGAGGTGGCTGTGGGCGACAGGGTACTGTGCAAGTCGGGAGATAAAATCCCTTGCGACGGCGAGGTGGTGAGGGGAGACAGTGTTGTTGATGAGAGCTCGCTGACAGGGGAGTCGCGGCCGGTCAAGAAGGGGGTTGAATGTGGTGTGGTTAAAGTGTTTGGAGGAACAATGAATATTGGCCAGTCTCCTCTGACGGTTGTCGTGGGGGAGACGACCGAGAACAGGTGAGCGCACGAAACCGAAACGAAGCGAAGCGGAGCGGAGCGGAGCGGAGCGGAGCGCTCAAAGCCGCTGCCAGAAAAAGAGGTGTTTTAGCGCCGCTCACCTGTGCGCGCATCTGAACTAACCTTATCTACTATTTTTGCTCGCTCGCTGCTCTCGTGTCTCGTGCTTTATCTACTCAATTCGCTTCGCACCTGATTCGCTCGGGCGCAGTGCTGTTGCGAAGCTGATCGACTTGGTGGAGGAGGCACAGGCGAATCGGAGGTGAGAGCGAGCTAGAAACACTATACACTAGTTGTGACTAGCGAGCCGCGAGCGAAGCGAGCCTGCAGCACCATGTTTATTTGTAACTAGCTCGCTTCGCTCGCCGCTCGCCCGTGCGAAATTGAAACCAACACCACGATTCATTCTTGCTCGCTCGCTTCATCGCTTTATCTGCGCTTATTTCATTATAAACAGCCCGACAGAGAAGGTCGTGGACGAGTTCGCAAAGAGATACACGCCAATGGTTATCCTTGCGAGTCTCGTCATGTGTACAATTCCGTGGTTTTGGGGCGATGTGGTTGGAAAGCTGTGGCTGTCGAGGGGATTGGTATTGATTGTCGTGGCGTGTCCGTGCGCCTTGATTACTAGTACGCCGGTTACTTACGTGGCCGGGCTGGCGGCGACAGCGCAGCGCGGAATCATAGTCAAGGGAGGGTTGCACTTTGAATCGTTGGCGAGGGTCACGACGGTTTGCTGCGACAAGACAGGCACCCTAACCTTGGGTAAATTTTCTCTTGTGGAGCTCGTTGTTATTGGCAGCAGGAGGAAGGGGAAGGGGAAGGGGAATAAAAAACAATGGGGGGACCGAAAAACGGTCCTCAAGGCGCTTGCAGTGCTGGAGAAGGAGAGCTCCCACCCGATGGCTGCGGCGCTCGTCCAGGCGGCGAAGAACGAAGGAGTGGAGGTGGGGGAGACTGACCGGGCTCAAAATCTAACGATTTTAAAGGGAGAGGGAGTTGTTGGAGATATACCCTATTTGGGGAGTGGGGAGAAAGTTTATGTTGGGAACGAGAAGTTAATGAGGAGACTGAATTTGTTCGAGGTTTCTGAGGAGGAGGCT
>Ga0302114_10000527_pt1 | contig 26732 bp, 20 predicted proteins | sample AG5_Surface_MG_FD_203107 | JGI IMG/M metagenome (GOLD analysis project Ga0302114, IMG submission 203107) | Marine microbial communities from Western Arctic Ocean, Canada - AG5_Surface | ecosystem: Environmental > Aquatic > Marine > Oceanic | place: Canada: Western Arctic Ocean | collected...
ACGTACTCTATGAAGAACGAACACTTCTCGTCGTGAAGATTCGGAAACCGATCGAATATCGCCGAGTCTCTTCCTTTCGTCACTTTGACGACGTCGCGCAACTGCAAGGTGGACGTATTACTCCCGCTGCTATAAAAAGAAGACGCGCGCTTCGACGTGGACGCTCCTTTACCTCCATTTCGCTCTAAAAACTCGTTCTCAAAATCGTACTCTCTCTCGTCGTTCTTTGTCTTCTTCTTCTTTGTCTTCTTCTTTATATTTTGCCACTCCAACGCTCTCCCGTCTAAGGAAAACTTAAACTCCGCCCCGTGCGGTTTCCCTCGTCTCCCGTATTTAATCAGAACGCCTCCTCTGACGCAAAACGTCATCGCTTCGATTCTCTCCAGTTCATTCGCTTGATCTTTGTTCTTCTTTTCCTCGAAATCGTTGGTGGTGGTCTTCTTCTCATAAGAAGTCGTCGGAATCGTCAGGCTTTTCGAACGAGAGAATTTGCGCATTTTGTCTTCTTCTTTCTCTCAACAACGACTTTTCATCATCATCATCTCGTCTCAAAGAATACTACCACTACTATATAAAAGAACAACACAAAAAGAAAGAAGCTCTTTTCTCTCTCTCTTTCTCTCTCTCTCTCTGCGTGCGTCGCTTTAAGGCGAGAGAAAACGAGTCCAGGAGAAGAAGACAAAGACCAAGAAAGCGCTGCTCTATTCTTCTTGGGTAATGAATTTTTTCTTCCTTTTCTTCCTTTTCTTCTTTGAAGCAAAAAACAGAATTTTCTTCTCTTGACTTCTTCTTTGGTTGCGTCGAAGAAAAAAAAGCACAGACAGAAGAGAACAAAATTTCACACGAAAAAGCATAAAAAAAGCATAAAAAAAGTTCAACCCCCTCCCCTCGTTCGTCGTGTGCCCAAGAAAGAAAGAGAGGAAGGATTCTTTCGCCCCCAAAGAAGAAGAGAGAAAAAACAAGAGAGAAAAAACAAAGACACAAACGCATCACTTAAAATCTCTCACCCAAATCAAATCGTTTTTGCGCTCTGAAGAATACGACTACTCCTACTCCTACGACTACTCGTACTCATCGAAGAGAGACTAGAGAGAGTATATAGCGCGTTATTATTATTGCGTTTTTTTGAGTCGTCGCTCGCAGACTAAAGTTAAACTATCGCGATGAAACAACAGCTCCGAGACGTCTCGAACACCCCTACTACCGGGGACGACGACGACGCGGACGAAAAAAATCATCATCATCGTCAGCGCGAAGGCGCGAGGAAATCGACTCGACGGGGTGGTGCTACGACGACGACTTTGACGACTCAACACCATCATCACAATCACCAAATGCCTTCTTCTTTGAATGATAATGCGAATAATACTACGACAGCGAATACGACGACGGGGGAGAAGCGGTGGCAGGTAAAAATTATTTCTCCAACGGACGAAAACTCTCTTTTTTTTGTTCGTCTGTCGTTTAAGAATTTAAATTTTTCGAATCGATTTTGATGAAGAGGTGATTTTAGTAGTAATACAACTCGCGAAAATCAATCACTTTGTCTACTCGAAAAGTAAATGATTAATAAAGAAAGATAGAGTTTTACTGACTTTTCCTCTCTTGCTGCTTCTTTCAAAACGAATGCGAACGTAATAAAACACGTTAAAAGTTGGAAGACTTCGATATAGGCAAACCGCTCGGTCGCGGGAAATTCGGCAACGTGTACCTGGCGCGCGAGAAGCAATCGAAATACATAGTCGCTTTGAAGGTGTTGTATAAATCGCAACTGCAACAATCGCACGTGGAACATCAATTAAGAAGAGAAATCGAGATTCAGTCGCACTTGAGGCATCCGAATATATTGAGATTGTACGGGTATTTTTACGATCAGAATAGAGTGTACTTGATTTTAGAGTACGCGGCGAGAGGGGAGTTGTATAAGGAGTTGAAGAAAGCGAGGAGGTTTTCGGAACAGAGAAGTGCGACGTACGTGGCGTCTTTGGCGAGAGCTTTGTTGTATTGTCACAAGAAGCACGTGATACATCGGGACATCAAACCGGAAAACTTATTGATTGGGATTAAAGGCGAATTGAAAATTGCCGATTTTGGGTGGTCGGTGCACGCGCCGCACTCGAGAAGGCAGACGTTGTGCGGGACTTTGGACTATTTACCGCCAGAAATGGTGGAAGGAAGAGATCACGATCACGCGGTGGATGTGTGGAGTTTAGGCGTGTTAGCGTACGAGTTTCTCGTCGGCGTGCCGCCGTTTGAAGCGGAAGGGCACTCGGAGACGTACAAGCGCATCTGTAAGGTGGATTTACGGTTCCCGGACCACGTTTCGGCGGGCGCGAGAGATTTAATCACGCAATTATTAGTGAAGGATCCACAAGATAGAATAAGCTTGAGAAAAGTGACCGAACATCCGTGGATCCTCAAGAACGCGCAACCGAACGGTGTTCCGATGGGCGACCGAGAGATGTAAATCAAAATATGTAGCAAAAAAGCAAAAATTATTCATTGATAATATAATTACAACACAACTCTTCTACAGCTCAACGACGAGCGTGAAAAAAAAAACATTACCGCTCGTTCGCAAACGTTGGAAACGCATCCGACGAGGCGTTATTCGTGTACCCTAACGCGTACCGCAAATAACTTACCGTTTTATTCACAAAACCTTCCTCGTACATGGCTTCTATATACTTGTGTCTATCAGGATTCTCACTCGTAAAATGTACGTGATGTTCGGTCTCGTTCTTCTCCCACGTCTTGGCGTTGTGCAAGTTTGCGACGCGCACCATCTCCTCGATGTCCTCTTCAGGAAACTCTAAGAAGCGCAAAATATCGTCTAGTTCGTCGAAAAATGATTCTAAGCGAACGTTCATCGCGTGAATGTCGATTTCGCAATCTTGCGCCGCTAAACCAAGCATTCGAAGCTCGTCGTCGGCGATTTTCAATTCAGCCGCGAGGGCGTCTACGGGATTTTTCAACCGACGAATCGATTGCACGTAGGACGACGACGAAGTGCTATTGAAAAGCTCGTCGCCGACGCGAATTTCTCTCAACCACGATTCGTCCTCGGGATTTTGCATGTGATACAGTACGCCGGAAACGAGCGCGTCCCGAGGGTCTCTAATCAGGTGGATGATTCGATACGAGCCTCGGTAATACGAAGCGAGCGATTGGCACTCTCTTTGCTGCTTATTAAACCTTCGCACGCGACGATCGCTTGAATACCAATCCTCCGCGTTTATGAAATACGATGGAATTGGCTTTGAAAAGTGATAGTCCAAAATCACATCCGCTTCGTCGATAATAGACGATAAATTGCCAGGCTGCAAGTAGGGGTAATCTTCGTAGACCCTCAAGTTGAAAAAATTATACTCAAACTCTCTGGAAATCGAATCAAACACGTCGCGCATCAACGCAGTCCCTGTTTTATGGTGCGTTCCAATGATTCTCCGAAGTTTTTCTTTCTTATTCCTCTTGTTTTTATCATCACTTTTCTTCTCCGAAGACGCTATCAACCGCCTCGCGTTCTTCGCCTTCTTCCTCTTCTCGGCGGACGTGTCCGAGCTTCTCTTGCGCAAGAAAAAACTTCTCCGTTCGCTCAAGATCCCTCGTTTCGCGATCGCGCTCATCTTCGATATCTCTTTCACGTTCTTCTCCGTGTATTTTGCCATCGCGTCTCTGTACACGTACTTTGGCATGAATGTTTTTAATTGCACTCGTCGATTTCTCGCCCCTCTGTCCCCTCCTCCTAGAAAACTGACAGCGTGAAAATATCTGTTCGAACTAAACGCGCCGATATTTTCTCGGGCAGTGCGCGAGAAGAGTTCGCACGTCATCTCCGTCGACGATGCAGACGATAAACCGTCTTCGTCCCTCTGTAAAAACGCCTCTGTGCAGCGTTTCACCCACGCGAAATCAGACGGATTCATCTTCGTATCCTCGTTCGTATTCATCGCTAATAAAGATGAAGATTTTAACGTCGTCGTCGTATTTTGCGCAGCGGACGAAAATATTTCCCCTACGCCTTTTATCGGGAACAAAAGACGCGCGCGCTGGTTCATGAAGAGAATCTGGTACGCGTTATTCACGTAATACAGAACGGCGATGAAGGCGAAGAGACCGACGACGAAACCGCCGCTTTTGCCGCACAAGCCGCCATTGGTGTTGTTTCTCCGCTGAAGGAGCGAAGGTGGTAAAGACGACGAGGACATTTTTTTTTGTGCGGAGGTTTATCCAAATTACGAGGTAATTTTCTCGTTATAAATCTATCTCTCTATCTCTTATCATTATCATCATCATCATCTCTATCTATCTATCCGTACACAATCTTATCTCTCTCCGTGTTCTCTTTATCCACGCGTCTGTCGTTGCAGCTTTCGCTCTTGGCACATTTTCTGCTGTACGCGTTGACTTCTTTCACGTACTGTTCGAACCTGCTCTTTTCGCTCGAGTCTCGAGCGCCCTGGGTATCCGTCGGTTCAATCTTGTCGTAGTAATGGTACTTCACTTTCGTGCCTTTCCAATTTTTTTGGAACCCATAGAGGGTTATACGTTGACACATCTCGTTGGCGAGGATGGTGCCGTAGAAGCCGTTGGAAGGACCGCCTCGAGCGACCGTGTTGAGGACAAAGTAGTGGAAGTCCGGGTGTAAAGCGACGGTTGGGACGCCGTGTTTGGAGTAGTACCCTTTCTCGCAGAGTTGGCCGTATTTGGTCAGCGCGTCTGGCCGAGTGACGTGCTGCAAGACTGCAATTTCTATGTTGTTGTCGTTGTTCTCTTCAGACCCTTCTCCTTCGTCGCCGTCATCGCTACTACTACTGCTACCCTTACTCCCTCCCACGTTCTCTTCGTGAAACGCAAAGTGGTCAAAATTCGCCAACCTGTACGTCGTCCGTTTCCCGACGTACTTTTCAAACCCTTTGGTAATCCCACCATTAAACCGAATGACTGCATCGTGCGCGTCGATATCTTCTCCGTACTCTTTCAACAACAACCCGCCTCCGTTCCCGACTACTGCGCACGACTTTATCTTCCCAAAATTTTGCCTCACGACGTCCTTCTCGGGCAAACACTTTGCCGCGTTACTCGGGAACCCGCCTAAATGCGACCATTTCACTTGCTTGTGCATAATCGACGCGTCCGATTTTCCTCTCGCCAGTCGACTCTTTTGCCCTTCAATACCTAAAAACTTTGGCACTTTCACGTTATTCCCGCTCTTCGTCGATTGCTTACTCATGATAAAATTCTGCGCGTAGGCTTTCCCCAACTCGAACGGCGCGCTAATCGCGTCGCACTCTCTCAACCGACACGCTAAATCCTTCGAGCTCCCACTCCCACCAGAGTTCGAACTTCTTTCTCGTCTACTCAAACTCCCCGTTGGCTTCACGTTCGGCTTCTTCACCGAAGTCGTCGTCGGACCAATCTTCTCTTTCAACAGTTTCACCTCTTGGTGCACCTCGTCGGTGGTTTCGTCCAACGTTTTTTCTTCTTGACTCGCGCGATGAGAGGAGGAAAATTCTTCGTTATCGTTATCGTCGTCGTCTCCTTCTCCTACGCCGTGCGTTTCCGAATATTTCGAGTGGAACAGGTGTTTATACACGTACTGGTCCATGTTGTGTACCATCCCCCGCACGTATCCCAAGGAGGAGGAGGAGGAGGAGGAAGAAAAAGAATCATCATCATCATCATCACGAACATCATCATCCTCGCCTCCTTCTCCCGTGAATGAAGATAAAGAATCAGAATCAGGAGTGGCCACAAACATCCCGTGATTACTGCTCTTCCTGTGCTGCAAACCACCACCCCCGAAAACAGAGAGAGAACTCTCATCCTCTCGATGATGATGATTGCCGCCAGATGATGCTGATGAGGACGACGAATAATAAAACACATCCTCCACGATCATAATCACCAGCGAGAGGAAAAGTAAGAGCACGGCAAGACCGAGACATCTTCTCAACAAGAGTGTGTTTTGCTTCTTCTTGTTGTTCGTCGTCGTCATCAGTGCGTTTGTTTGTCGTCTTCAAAGAAGCCACTCTTTGTGTTGTTGTTGGTGCGTGGTGTTTTTTTTCTGCTGCAGCTTAGGGTTTCCAACCCTAGATAAACCCTAAACTCTTTTTGTACCAATTTTCAAGACGCACACACAAGCGGCACAAGTTTTCTATTCGATATATATATTATTAGTATTATTATTCCGAGAAAGAGAGAGCAAGAGGGAGAACGCCCCTCTCCTCTCCTCTCTCTCTCTCTCTCTTCTCTCTCTCTCTCTCTTTTTAAAGCAACTTTTAAAGGGCGGGGAGAGAAAGAGAGAATTTGATCGAATCGGCGACGTTGGAACGTTTTAAGTACATTCTAATTTTGAAGGAAGAGAAGACGTTAAAGACGAACGTTTCGAGAAAGAGAGAGAGATCTGAGAGATCTGAACGCTTTAAGTGGTGGTTGTTTTTGACCACCATTATTAGCATCAGCAGCTTCTCCTCCTCCTCCTCTCGAAAGAAAATCATCTTTGAAGAGAATCGATCGATCACATCGTCATCATGACTGATTCTTCCATTAAGAGTTTAGTCGTCACGCGCGCAACTCTGAACACGGAAACCCCGATCGCGGGCGTGGAGATCGTCCCGTACATTGTGACGCGCAAAAGCGACGGGACGTCGACGACGGACGATATCCCTCGAGAAAACGCCATCGACGGACAATATTTGCGATATAAGTGGTATCGCTCCGGGAGGAAGTCGAGAACGGCGGTGTGCTCGGTGCACCCGGCGGAAGTGGCGACGTTGCAGAATGTGCACAATAGGCAGTACCACTGCGACGGGGAGTGTTTCAAGAGAGGATGGCGAGAGTGGATGCGTCACAGAATCGCGACTGGAGAGGAAGAGGTGGAGAGGAGACAACCGACGAGAGCGACGAAGTATAACGTGGCCAACGAGCAAAAGAAGGAGGGTGAATTTGGGAGTCGCGAGAACTTGAACAAGGAAGAGGCTTCGGCGGCGGAAGAGGCGAAAGCAGCCGCGGTGCCTCCATGGATCGAAGTGTCTACGGATAGAACGTATTTAGTCAAACCAACAGATGTTGGACACGTGTTAAAACTCGAGATTCAGCCGTGCGATGCGAAAGCGCCAGCACCGAACGAGAGAGGGGTGGCGGAGACGGTGGTTACCTCGAGGGTGATTCCCGCGCCGAGTCCTCCGAAGAGGAATTTGGTCCCGATTCAAAAGAACGATGCAGTAGAACCTGGTTCGTTTACGGTTATGTCCTATAACGTTTTAGCGGACGTGTATTGCACGACGGAGATGTACGGGTACGCCCCGCCTTGGGCGCTGAGTTGGTACTTCCGACGCCAGAATATTTTGAAAGAGTTGGTCCAAATGGACGCGGACATTTTGTGTTTGCAAGAGGTACAATCGGACCACTTCGAAGACTTTTTCCAAGGCGAATTGGCGAAATACGGGTATTCGTCCGTGTATAAGAAGAAGACGGCGCAGATTTTCTCGGAAGGGAAGTACGTCATCGACGGGTGTGCGATTTTCTTCAAGAAGGATAAATTCGCGTTGATTAAGAAATACGAGGTGGAGTTTAACAAAGCCGCGTTGTCGTTGGCAGAAAGTCTCGTCGGTTCCGGCGGCTCCAAAAAAGAAGCCTTGAATCGATTGATGAAGGATAACATCGCGTTGATCGTCGTCTTGGAAGCTCTCGATTCGCAACAGCGACAACAGACGCAACAAACTGGAAAACGGAAACTTTTGTGCGTGGCCAACACGCACATTCACGCCAACACTGACCACAACGACGTCAAGCTTTGGCAAGTGCACACGTTGTTGAAAGGTTTGGAAAAAATAGCCGCCTCGGCAGAGATCCCTATGGTTGCCTGCGGTGATTTCAACTCCACGCCCGGTTCCGCCGCGCACGGATTGTTGACTCGAGGTATGGTGGACAACAACCACCCGGAGTTGCAAATAGATCCTCTCGGGATCTTGCGCCCAGCCTCGAAACTCTCCCACCCGTTACCGCTCGTCTCGGCGTACTCATCCGCTTTACGAAGAGACAATCGCTTGCTCGAATCTGAAGCGCTCGAGCGTTTGCGCGACCGCGTGGACCCGCGAACGGCGGAGCCGATGTTTACAAACTGCACGAAGGATTTTTTTGGCGCTTTGGATTACTTATTCTACACCGAGGATACGTTATGCCCAGTCGGACTTCTCGAACTTCCCGGAGAGAAAGATGCGCGAGCTAAATACGGCGGTTTACCGAACACGCAGTGGAGTTCCGATCACGTCTCTTTGATGGCGGAATTCCAATGGGGGCCAGCCGCCATGAATGGCTATTAAAGAAAAGAACAACAAAAATATTTGCGCGCGTTCTTTGCTCAGTTCCTTTTACCACATCTCAGAATCTCAGAGAGAGAGAGAGAGAGAAAGAGAGAGAGAGAAAGAGGAATGTAAAGTTGTAATAACACTCATCATTGTTTACATTGAAATGAAACACACTCGTCGTTATCGTCTGTAAAAATCCATCTCTTCGCTTCCGTCGTTCTCGCGTTTTCTCGTTTTCTCGCCTTTTGAGATTTTCTCTCTTTTCCCCTTGTCTTCACTTTTCAAATCCTTCTCGAAAGTGAGAAAACCAAGAGGAAGACGAGATACGACGATGTACCGCGCGGTTGCCCCCGTTACTGTTCGAACGACGAGAACGATGACGGCGCTTTCCTCTTTCTCGTCCAGAAGACGTTCGACGTTTCCGTCGTCGTCTTTAAGCAGGAGGAACAATTCGAAGAGGGTTCGTCCTCCAAAAGCGACGACGAAGAAGAACGAAGACGAAGACGATGAAGACAACGCGGAAACGGAAACGATTTCACTAACCTCGAACCAAGCAAGAATCGCCGCCTTGGCGTTCGATGTCCTCTACAACAAACCGTTCTTAAACGAAGAGCAGATGATGAAAGATCCGGAACGACCAAAGTTACGGTTGATGTTGAGAGAAGCCATCGACCGAGCGGAACAGTTGTGCAAAGAAGAACGAGAGGAACGAGAAGGAGGAGACGGTAGTAATACGAATAATACGAATAAAAGAGAAGGGTGCCGCGCGGCGTGGGAAATCGTGGACGAGTTGGAAGATGCAGCCATGCGAGCTGGGATGAGTCGGACGAATAGGACCGTGGAGAGTCGTAGCGGGAGTAGTAGTAGTAGTAGCAGGAGCGAGAGTAGTAGTGCGAGCAAGACGAAGGGCGCGCAACCGCCGAGAAGGATACCGAAGATGAGCGAAGTCGGTCTTTCGGAAGAGGAGCTGAAAGAACGCGCGATGAAGGCAAAAAGAGTGGATCCGTTCGAGGACCCTTTGAAAGATTTAGATCCGTGCGGGCCGTTAGGATGCGAGGCTGAAACCGGCGAGATGAACAGTCGAGGGATATTGGAGAGGGCGATGATGATTCCAAACAAAGAGGAGAGGTCTAAATTCGACGAGGAGAGCGATAAAACGTTGGCAAATGCGATTAGCGAAGCAGTGGAGAAGGCGATGTCTTTGTGCGACGAAGGTGGGGATGCGTGCGCGACGGCTTGGGAAGTCGTGGAAGAGTTGAGCGCGAGCGCGAATAAACGTAGAAGGGAGAAGCGAGAGGAAAAAGAGGAGGAGTAAAAATTATCGTCTACATATGTGTCAATCGTACTGGTGGTGGTGACATTAAAAAACAGCCAGATACTTCTTCTTTTCTCGTTACTTTCTCGTATTCTTCACGATCAGTCCGTGGAGCTCTTCCACGGCTTCCTGAGATCCTAACTTGAGAAGCACAATTTGCTTCTCGCTATTCTCGCACGCGTTGAAAATAGTCAAAATCACCCCGGTTTTCTTCATCGACCCGTCTTTTTTATCCTTTTGCTCCGCGAACGTGACGCTCATGTTGTCGTATAAGTTTGCGTTAATCACCGCTTTTCCAATGGATGTTCGCATTAATATGCGACACGCGCCTTTGGCCCCTTCTTTTTCTCTTCTAAATTGTAATCTGTTCACCCCTCGATCCGCCCACGGCTCCGAGGCTTCCTTTTTCACGTACAGTTTTACTTTTTGCTTTTCCATGTCCACGAACTCATTGTCGTCTTCACCCGTCGCTTCCGCCGTGGACGGCGACGGCGGTCGCTCCGGTTCTTCGTCGTTTTCCTCTTCCTTCGCCTGTTGCGCCGCGGCACCGCCAGCCGGGAATTTCGGAAACGCCGTCGATCCTCCACCTCCTCCAAACGCTGTCGTGGAAGAGGCAAACGGATTATTCGACGCGCTCTTTGCTCCACCCACTGGCGGGAACAAGGACGGAGCGCCGCCGCCCCCGCCTGCTGCAAACGGGTTCGATTTCGCGCCCATCCCAAACGCCGTCGGTTTCGGCAAGTCGCCAAAAAGAGACGTCTTCGGTTGTCCGTCGTCGTCGGAATCGGAATCGTCCTCGTCGTTATTATTATTATTGTTCTTCTCTCGCGCGTCTCCGTGTTCTCCTTGATCTTCTTCTTCTTCGAGAATGTCTTTGAAGTCGCCCTGTTTTATAAGAGAGGAAACACACACGAGTGGTGGTCAGTTTAAACAAACAAAGTAGTAAAAGGTACAACTACGCGCGCGCAAATAAAACCCGCAATCGACGAAAGAGACCCGACGATTAAAACACCATCAACTACGCACCATCAACTTTTTCATGTGTTTCACGTAATCCTGGCATCCTTCAACCCAACTTTTCCTCGGGTTATTCTTGTGTTGTTCGCACACGTGCGAGTAGAATTGGAAGTTCAACGCTTCCAACAGTCCTCGACATTCCGATTGCCTTTTGCGAATATATTCTGATGAATCATTATTCGTCGTTCTCGTCGCTGGTCCTCCTCCTGTTCCTCCTGCAGCAGATCCTCCCTTTCGAGGTCTTTTCGCCATCCTCGTTTCTTTCTTATAGTAGTATTCGTATCTGTGATGAGAGTGAAGTAATTGGAAAACAAAAAGTGGAGACAAAACGACAGATTCTTAAGCCAGAGACACGAGAAAAAATGTCCCCTTTGGCTTCGTTTGCGTCCATACTCTTGGCAAGAAACAGAGGAGGAGGAGGAAGAGGAAGTGTTGCTCTTCGTCGTCTTCTTTTTTCGTCGCGGGGAAGGGGGGAAAGGACGACTCCTTTTCCTTTTCCTCGTTGGTATCATTCCGCTGATGCATCTGCGGAATCTGTCGTCGCCGCCGGGGTGATGAGAAAAGAGACGACGTTTAGTATTACGAACAGAAACGCGAGGAAGAATGCCAGAAAAAGCAGATTCTTCAGTTTCGCTCCTTTTTCTTCTTCTTTTACGACTGAAACGAATGATGATGATGTAAAAACGCAAGAGCACGAGTTCAAAGCGGAAACCAGTCGCTTGTTAGATATCGTGACGAACAGTTTGTACCAAGAAAAAGAGGTGTTTTTACGGGAGTTGATCTCGAACAGCTCGGACGCTCTGGAGAAACGAAGACACGAGGCGATTAAAGATGTGAGTGAATTTGGATTGAAAGGAGTTCAAGACGACCTAGAGTTTCGGATTAAGATATCCACGCGAGAAGAAGAGGATGGGAAGGAGTTGAAATTAATCGTCGAGGATAACGGGATCGGGATGAGCGAGGAGGAGTTGACGAGAAACCTAGGGACGATCGCGAAGAGCGGATCGAAGGAGTTTTTGGAGAATTTGAGCGGTGGAAAAGGAAACGATGCGGCGAGTAACATCATCGGGAAGTTCGGGGTTGGTTTTTACTCCGCGTTTATGGTTGGGAAGAAAGTTGAAGTGCACACGTCCAACGGGAAGGAGAGTTTCGTGTGGGCGTCGGAAGGTACCGGGAAGTTCACCGTCAGTAAATCGAACGAGGCGCCAAAGCCGAGAGGGACAAAAATTGTCATTCACATGAAGGAGGACTGTAAGACGATCGCGTCGCAATGGGCGATAGAGGAGACGTTGAAGAAATACAGCGCGTTCGTTTCGTTTCCTATTTATATTAACGAGAACAAATATAACGAGATTGGCGCGCTTTGGATGAAGAAACATTCCGAGGTATCGGACGAGCAAGCGACGGCGTTTTATAGGTACGTTTCTGGAGCGACGGATTCGCCGACATTTCGAATGCATTTTGAAGCGGACGCGCCTTTAACAATTCGATCTTTAATTTTCTTTCCGGAAACAAATCCCGAACGAGGGATAGGTATGCACGCTAAAGTGGATTCCGGCATCGCGTTGTATTCGCGAAGGGTGTTGATTCAAAAAAACGCGCACGGATTACTACCCCCGTTTTTGCGATTCTTGCGAGGCGTGGTGGATTGCGAGGACATTCCTTTGAACATCTCTCGAGAGACGTTGCAAGACTCGCAGGTGTTGCGTAAACTCGGCGAGGTGGTCACGAAAAGAGCGTTGAAACACCTAAAAGACGTCGCAAAGAAAGATTCTAAAGCGTACGATAAATGGTTCAAAGAGTGCGGATTTTTCTTAAAAGAGGGTGCGTGCACGGAACCGAACCACACGCAACAAATAGCCGAGTTATTGCGCTTTGAATCGAGCGAAACGAAGAACGCATCAGTAGAAGGAGAAGAAGAACAACATCAACAAAAAGAGGACAGTGAAGAGGGGATGATGGACAACGCTAATGCAGTGACGTCGTTCGAGAAGTACATCGAACGCATGAAACCAGATCAGAAACATATTTATTACTTAGTAGCGCCGTCGAGAGCGCAAGCAGAATCCTCGCCGTATTTAGAGGCGTGTAAAGCGAAAGGATACGAAGTTTTGTACCTCTACGCGCACGTGGATGAATTCGTCATGCAACATTTGGGCAACGTGAAAGGTAAATTTATCGTCAGCGTGGAAGCTGAAAACGCCGACGTGTCTCTCGACGACAGCGATGCGAATGATACCACTACAATCGGTGAAGACGACAAGAAAGAATTACTTAAATGGTTCAGCGACGTCCTCCAATTCCAACTGAAAGAAGTCACCGCCTCCAACCGATTAGTCTCCTCCCCGGCTTTACTCTCCGGCCACGAACCGGAAGCCATGCGACGCTACCGCGCGATGGCCAGCATGGCCAGCGACAGTGCCGTCAACGCACGCTTAACCGCGCTGACCGATAAAATAACCACCACTTTAGAAGTGAACTGCAAACATCCTCTCTTACTTTCCATCAACGCGGCGAGGAAATCCTCCGATTCAAAAGTACAAAAAGTCGCCAAAGACATCGCGTTTCAAATCTACGACAACGCTCGCGTCGCCGCCGGGACGATGGACGATCCGCGGGAGATGTTGGGTAGATTAAATGAAATCTTACTGTACGCGATCGAAAGCGTCGACTGTGACGAGGGAAGAAAATGATGATGATATGCGTTTGTCTTTGTCTTTGACTGTTGTGTGTGGAATAACATAAGTACTTCATTCACCTTGTAATGTACTATAAATCCCCTCTCGTAACTGCTTCAATCCGTCATTATTTTTCCATCATCTCATCGTCTCGTAAAAATGGCAAACATCATCATCCGATAGTCCGATAGTGCATATATTATTAAAACGGAAGACACACAGAGAGAGAAAGAATAGGAGAAAAAATCATGCGATCCTCTTCAACTTCGGGAGAAAAAGGGACCGAATTCACCTTTTCCGTTTCACTGAACATGAACTGCCTCTCGTACCTGAAAATCAAAGAGACGGAGGAGTTTAAGCAATTCGCCCTGCGAGAAACCGGAACGACATCGAGCGATACGGTGTCGACTTCCATATCGAAGGATAAAAAGACGATAACGACGGTGACTCGAGTCGTGCCTCAGCTGGATTTACCGTGGATGATTCGTAAAACCGTTTTGAAAGGCCAAGCGGTGGAGTTTTTAGACAGCAGACAGTTTGAAGGAGGAGGGGCTTCAAGGCGAGCGCCGTTTACGCAAAAGTTTCAAAGTCTGAACAACATATCCACGGCGGCGGAAGTTTTGGGGGAAGTGACGTTCGCGAGACATCCGGAGTTTCCCGAGGAGAAAACGACGGTGATTGTGGAAGGGTTAGCGGCGGTGAGTATTCCCGGAATGGGGAAGCAGATTGAGAAGATAATAGTGCAAAATTTGGAAAAGACGTACCAGTCGCTGCCAAAGTTAATAGACGGATGGAATCTTATGGGTATGGTAGAGGAAGAGTTGACGTACTTTCCGGAGCCGGAGGAGATTGCGGTGGAGGAGGAGGAGGAAGACGAAGAAGATTCTAAGACGGAATCTGCGGCGATGGGCGGCGGCGTTTCGATTGAAGCGGCGGCGACGAAAGCGGCGAGGGATATCGAAGCCGCCGCCTCGTTTAGGAAAGACGGTAGTATAATAACTTCCCCGCGTCGCGCCGCTCAACGAGCCGCGGCGCTGCGAGAACTCGCCTCAAAACGAAACAATGGCCGTGCCAGGCGGTGGGTATCACTTTCAAGCAGCACGACGCGGAAAGGAGGCGGAATCTTATCGCCTTGGATTTCTCCGTGGAGTTCACCGTCGAAAGGAAAGAAATCGTTATTTGAGGCGCGAGAACGGTTGTTGGCGAGGAATAAGAAACGTAGGAGGAAAGGGTTGTTTTATTATTGCGGCGGAGCGGCGTTTGCACCGGTGGTCATTTTTCTTTTGATTGTCATGTGCACGTGGTTCGCACTTCTCGTTGGATTTTTACCGGAAGTTCCCGATTTAACCGAGCGGTCTGGACTGAGCATAGCTTCCGTGCACGACGAAAGTAATAGTATAAGTAACGAAGTAGTCATCGAAGATGCCAAATGGCTCGGTAAACGGAGAAGAAAAAACAAGCACGAAAACGACGACGACGAATATAAAATAAGCGAGAGCAGTAGCGGTGGTGGTAGGAGTAGTAGGAGTAGTAATGGTGGTAGCGTTAGAACTAGAAGCAGTAGCAATAACGCGAACAAAAACGAGTGCGTGGATTCGAATCCTTCATGCGCGATGTGGGCGTGCGACGGCGAGTGCGACGCGAATCCGTCCTTTATGTCCCACTCGTGTCCTTGCGCGTGCGAAGGCATGACCAAGATGAAGATAAACAATCCCGAAACGTTAGATTTCGACGACGACGAGTTTCAGTTACACGTTGAATGGTACGACGAGAAGAGCAGCGAGCGTCGGCGCGGATCGATTCGGATCACACTGGATGCCGAAAACGCGCCAAAATCTTCCGAACTCGTTCGAGAAACCATACGAACCGGCGCGTGCGCGAGACATTCATTTTGTGGCGCATCTAAGTGTCAGTTTAATCGCGTGGAGAACGCCTATGGGCTCGTACAAGGTAAGTTCGCCGGTATAGGCAAACTCGGCGGGAATTTCGGCAAGCGCGCGGAAGGCGCATCGGATTCGTTCTCGTGGGATCGCGGCGTTTTTGGTAGCATACCTGGAGGGGGAGACGATTTCTTAATCGCGACGAAGAATCATAAAGAATGGGACACTGGGTTCACGCCGATAGGCAGAGTGTACGAAGAAGATATGGTCGTCGTCGAAAAACTGCTCGCGTTAAAGACGGAAGAGTTTGTTCATCCGACGTATAAAACCAAAATGGCGATGTTGAAATCGCCGTTGGTTTTCTATCTGTCTCCTTCGCCTTCTTCTTATAATTCGCGGCAAAATGACGAATGAATGATTTGTAATACGTACTACTCAGTTCTTCATCACTCTACTTGGAGTTCACAGTAATTAGTTAATATATTTTAAGATAGAGAAATCATCATTTCTTCGCCGGCGTTTGCCAAATCCTAATCGTTCCGTCTTCGCTCCCGCTGGAATAACTCTTCCCGTCCGGGGCGAACCGAACGCAATGCACGGGCCCGTGATGTCCTTTCCCGGGCTCTCCGATTTCCTCTCCACTCGCGCAATCGTGCACGTGCACCCACATATCCTCTCCTCCGCACACGAACTTCCCCTCTTTCATGCATACCGACGCCGATTCCATGTTATACTTCATCTTCCACGTCTCCATTGGTCGGAACGACCCGACGTCCCACAACGTCACGTTCTTCCCGTCTGCCGTCGTTATGTACTTCCCGTCGTCGGAAATTTCAATCGACGTCACCGCGTTTTCCGTCTTCAACGTCGTCGCTATGATCCCCGTCCTCGCGTCCCACACTCTTAAATCCGGGTTATCCGAACACGAGCTCAAAATCAACTCGTCGTTACAAATGTACCGAGCGGTTTTGATTTGGCTCGGCGCGCCCGTTAACTCGCTCATCGGTTGCGTCATCATGCTAGTGCTCGTATTCTCCTTCTCCTTGTTATTATTGCTATCTAACTCTAACTTTCGTAAATCGAATATTCTGACAACTTTTTCGCTCCCACCGGTGATTAATTTCGTCCCGCACTTGCTAAAACAAACCGTCTTGACGATGTGTTTGTGTGCGAACGTGTGTAAACAATCCCCGGTGATGGCGTTGAACAGTTTCGCCGAAAAATCCGCGCTCGCCGTCGCGCAGTGCGTGGCTGGTTGATTCAACGTCGCGTCCCAACACGCGCCTCTGTGTCCTTCAAACGTGCCTATCCAATCGCCTGATTGCGCGTCGCGTAACATCGGTTTCCCGTCTTTCGACGAGGAGACGAGGAAAGTCCCGTCGGGTGTCTCTTTGGAATACTCCAAAGAGACGATCGGGCGACTGTGGCCGTGGCACACGAGAGGGACTTGTTGTTGTTGGGAGGAGGAGGCCATTTTATAGTAATACTAAGAGTAGAGTGAAAAGGATTAGTGTGCGGGGAAATCTGAGGATTTTGAGAGTTGCTTCTGTGAAGTGTTACAGTACGAGAACACATTTTGCGTTCGTTCTTTTCGTTGATATATGAATCAATACATATAGTAATAAGTATACGATAGAGTAGTTCTCTTTTACAACAAAATAGTTTCAACGTTTACACAACGAATAATATATAATAAGTATCTTTCTTCTTCTTCGTCACCGAATCATGTTCCTTCGTCGTAACTTTCTGGCCATTTGTTCGTACTTTGTCACGTCAAACTTCCCGGTTTTTAACTGCCTGTCCATCGCGGATTGCATCATTTGGTTTTGCCACGTCCCGAAGGAAAAATCTCTCTGCGTGTACATGAAATACATGTACCCCATGATGACGTTCGCTAAACCGACGAAATAGGAAATCGGCTCCATCACGTCCCAGGAAAATTCCACGTACGTAAACCGAACGAACACGGCCAATTGCGCGATTAAAACGATGAAACCACCGTATAACAACTGCGATGCTCTTCTCGCGGCTTTCTTCTCCGCTAAAACTACTTTTTCCCGCATTTGATCGTACTCTTCGTTCAGTTTTCTCAACTCGGCGTCCGAGACGCCGTAGATTCGAGGGGGAACTCCCGGCAAGGCGTTTATAACCGCCCTCGTGATATTCTGCGGTTCTAAATACACGTAATCTTCGATTTGAATCACCAGCCCGGCATTCTTCATGATATCCACGTACTCCTCGGGTTTCTTCTCAGTGCACCCGCTCTCTTTGCACAGTTCCGCGAACTTATCGATCGTAATGAACTCCTTCGTGTATTTGATCTCGTCCAAGCGTTCGCGCAGGTTTTGCACGTGGCGCGTGTTCAACACGTTATCTACGATGTTCTTGTCCAAACTCGCGACAAAACCCTTCGCTCGCTGCTCTTTTTTAGCGTCATCTTCAGGAGCAGCAGTTTCACTCGCACCGGCGGTATTATTGCTCTGCTCTCTTCTCTGGGTGTGTTGGTGGAGAAAAAGTCGTTGTTGTTTCGTTGTGTGTTCTGCGATTTTTTTTAACAGAGAGGAGGAGTGAAAAGGTCGACCAAATCCTCCTCCCTTGTGGTGATCATCCAACACACTTCGTTTTCGGAAAATACAATCACCAACTGAACCATTGCCTAAAAGTCGTCGATGATGAAAAGCGCTGCTACTATTACTGCTACTGTGTTTACTACTGCTCTCGAAAGCATCATCATCAGAGATTGGTTTTGGAACGATCCCCGAAGCAGAAGACCAAATTTGCCTTGGCCTTTCACCATTACTAATTTTAAGTGATGATGATGATGATATTGAAGAAGAAGAAGATGTTGTCGTTATTGTTGTTGTTGTTGCGCGCATCATCGTCATCATTTTCGTGGAGGCGTTTAAGGAGGAAATCGAGGACGACGAAGCCGACAACAATCGACGACGAAGCGCTGAAGACATTTTTTCTTCTTAATTCTTCAGTTCTTTTTGTGAAGAAGTCAAAAGGTGTTTGTGTGGAAAGAAAGACGTTCGGCGCGAGAATAAAAGAAGCTAAAACATTCAAACGAAGACAACACACATAGACACACGCGCGATATTAAATATATAGGTCTCGTATACACGTATAGTATCATTATTAGTATTATTAGTATCTATTATACACGCGGCGGGCGGAACTTCGCTTACTCTCTTTTTACCGAAGCGTTAACCGAAGCGTTGGGGCGGTTTCTTATACGTAACCGCGCCGTACGCGCAGACGATGGAAGCGACACCGGCGATGGCGGCGGTGATTAAAATCCCGGCGCCTTGAGAATCGGTGAGATCGTTCGCGCCGCCTAAAATGATTGGACCGACGAGAAAGACGATATCGGCGGCGGTTTTAGGAAGCGTTAAGCTTTCGCCTTCGCCACCTTTTGGAGCGATTTCTTGCGCTAACGCGTTGACCGCCGGACCAGCCGCGGCGCAGCCGATGCCCCAGCATCCAACCGCGAGACGAAGCGTTTCTAAATCTTCCGAACCAGAGCCGACGGCTAAACCGAGCGCACACAACGCGAGCGAGCCGGTTAACACCCATCGTTTACCGATGGCATCCGAGAGTAAACCAGAAACCGGCGCAGTCGCTAAACCCAAAAGCGCAGTCAAGGAGAAGAGTTCGCCGACTTGCAAAGAAGTCGCGTGGAGTTGACCGGACGCAAACAGAGGAATCACGGTCAATTTCGCGACAAAGCCGAAGGAATTCGCCGCAGCGCACGTCAACAGTAATCTTTGATCGGGATCTTTCAATAATTTTCCGAGATTTGATTTCTTATCTCTCTTGGTCATGTTCTTCAAATTGAGAAACTTTAAAAACGAAGGCATCGTGTTGCCGTTGCTGTTCGCGGCGTTGTTCGCATCTCCGTCGTCGTTATCATCCGCAGAACCAAAGAAATCTTCGTCCGTAGACCGCTCGGACTCTGATAAAGTTTCCGGTAAAAACGCGTATCCGATTGCAGTCCCAACCGCGGCAAAACCGACGACGTAAAATGCCGTCGCCGGTCCGTACTCGTCCAACGCCGACCCTCCGATGAGCGGGCCTATGACTAAACCGAAACCGTGCACCATAGCTTGGGCGGCGGTAATAATACCTCGTTTCTCCGGCACGCGTTTCGTCAAATCTGCTAAATACGCTCGATCTCCGCCTTCGCACGCCGCTCGCCCAACCCCGAGCAACAACCTCGTCGGAATCAAAAATACCATCGTCTTCGCCAGCGCCGTCCCGATATCCGCCACCGCCATAATTCCAAGTCCGGCAATCATCACTGGTTTCCGCCCGTACCTATCCGCCATCTGCCCAGTCGGCACGTTCAATATCAACATCGCCAACGCCGGCGCGCTAATAACTAACCCGTTTGCGCTTTGCGACAATCCAATCGATTGCGCGTACAAAGGCAACGCCGGTAACAAAACGCCCACGCCGATGTACAAGACCAACTGCGATACCAATAAACCGGCGAGCGGAGCGAAGACCGCGTCGCGAGGGATGCCGTATATATTCGGAACTTCTTTCCTGGCCGCGGTGTTGTTGTTGCTCTTCGTTTTCGAGACGAGCGAAGACGAGGTTCGCGCGAACATCGTCCGTTCGTTCTCTTCTTCTGTCGTTAATACTCGTCGTTCCCGCCGCTCCTCTTGAATCTGCTGCTCTTTGTCTGCGTCTTCGTCTTCTTTTTTATCCCCGTTTTTCAAAACTGCTCGGAGAGGAGAGACGCGATGAAAACGACTATTACTCGTACTATTACTCCTATTGTTGATGTTATCGTTCGTTCTTCTTCTTCTTCTTCTTCTTCTCGTCGTGGTGGTGACTAAAATTCTGCTCTCATCATCGCAATAATCGCTTTGATGACGACGACGACGATCAAAGCAGCAGCAGGCAAAAGTGGTGCTCCCCGCGCTCGTATTCGTCGTGTTTATCTTCATCATCATCATCATCATCATCATCGGGTAGTCCTCACGCTTTCCAAGTGAATGCAAATCATGACGACGTTTTTGTTGGAAACGCCGACGAGGACTACCCGATGACGATGACGATGATAACAGCGCTGCTGCTGTTGTTGTTGTTGTTAAAGCGAAACGCATAATACTAATAGTAATACTAATAATAACAGAGAGAGAGAGAGAAAGAGAAAGAGAGAATGAATGAAGAATATGAGAAGAGTTTTTCCCTTGAACTGCTTATCAGAAACTGTCGTCAAAACGAGAGATACACAACAAAGAGCTTACGTTTAACACTACTAATAATGAGACGACGAAAATAATGCACTATGATGGACTTCTTGTTCTGACGACGATTTAGACGATGATGATGGAGGAGGAAATCTTCTTCTGCGACGAGGATAAAGAAGAAGACTATAAAGAAGAGATGAATCAATTGGAAAAAGAAATCGACACGCTCCGAACGCTCACAGAAAACGGCGTCGGCAAACGATTCGATTTGTACGAGTACTCGCAAAAAAGCCACAAAATCCAATGCTGGTGGTGTTATTCTTCGACGAATCAGACGAATGATGAAATTCTCCGCGCGAAAATGGAAAACGCGAAAGTGATATTCGAACAGATTCGACCCCAGGTGTTAAAACTGATGGTTTTGGAAGAGATTCGAGAGAAGAAGGAAAAAGAGAAGGCGATGATGATGACGACGACGATGGACGATGAAAAGATGAACGACGAAGAACAGGGGAAGAAGAGAACGTGTACGAACAGAAACAACCGCAACAACTTTGTGTACGGCGAAGTGGTGTTGGAACCGTTTTACGATTTTTTATCGCGCTCGAGCGAGGCGTACTTACCGCCGCCGTCGTCGTCATCGTCGTCGAGAAAGTATTACGACTTGGGGAGCGGAACCGGGAAGTCGGTGTTCATAGCGGCTTTGACCGGGAAGTTTTCCTTCGCGGGCGGGTGCGAGATTTTGGAGTGTTTACACGGCGTCGCGACGACGGTGGTGGAGGATTACCGCGAGATGATTGAACCTATGACGAATGCGATGAATAATAGCAATAACAAGACGACAGAGTTGAGAGTAGATTTGGACGATATATTTTCAGTCGAACGCGTTCGGATGTGGAGTCAATGCGAGTACGTGTTTTGTAACTGTTTGACGTGGGAGGACGAACAGATGGAAACGCTCGCGCGCGCGGCGGAATATTTGAAAGAAGGGTCGATATTTGTTACCGTTTTGCTTCCTTTGCCGAGCGAGAAGTTCGAAGTCATCGCGGAGGAAGAGTGTTTGTTCAGTTGGGGGGGTGAAGCGCCTTTGGTTATTCACAGGAAACGAAGACAATTGGAAGGCGAGAATGATTTATTAATCTCGCTCGGGAAGTTGAATAGTGAGAGATGCTCATAGCGCGCGCATGTTGTTCTTGTTCTTGTTTTTGTTACAAATGTAAGCTAGTAGTACCGGTACCCATGTACTTAAATCTTAGTTTGATATCATTTCGCCCTCTTCTTCTCTTTTGAGTTTGTGCCGTGTCCCTTTTTCCTGCCGCCTCCTCTCGAAAGCGCTTTCTTGAACACGAGGCTGATTCGAGCCGCGTTGTTCGAATCGTTCTCTTTCCCAAAGACACAGTGTTCCCAGTTCTCGTTGCAGTCATCTCGCATTAAGATGCAGTCCCCGTGATGCACTCGCACCCATACTTGCTCTTCTTCGCCGTCATTTTGTGTCTTATCTCCGCCGCCGGCGAGCTTTCGAAACGCGAATCGCCGCGTCTCGCCTATAGACACAATAACTGAGTCTCGATCCCATACCGTCCCCATCTCGGGATCGGTGTGCCACGCGCATGCCGAAGATCCATCGGGATACAAATTCATGAGCGCGCAATCAAAATCGATGTCACATCCTGCGTAATCTTCGTCGTTTTTCAAAGCTTCTACTATGGCATTCCGTATGGTAGTTACCAACGGCAGAGACGCTTCGTTCAATAGCGTCGGTTCCATAATTTTCCCGGAATACGCGAGTCCGCCGATACCACTTTCCGCGACGAAACAGGTCTCTCTTCTCTCGTCCACTCTTTTCCCAGTTCGTGTGATTAATTTTTCCGCTTTAAAAGGCACTTCTTTGCGTAAATCTTCAACCGTAATGTTTTTTAGCACGTTGGAAATATTCGGCGTTACATATCGAAAGGGAAACTCGTCGACGGTAATCGTCGCATCTCCTCTTCTCTCTGATGTTGTTGTTCTTTCGCCGCTACTGCTCGCAATAGTACTCTCTATCACACGCAAGGCCCAATCGAAAACTATCCTGTCTCCGTCTGAGAAATATTCCGCGTCTTCTCTCACCCTACGCGCGAGCTCGTCGCACGCGTTTCGCAACTCCTCTATTATACTTGTATCGCGGTCGTCGTCCTCGTCTGAATCGTCTTCATCAAACAAAGATACCAACAGAGACGCGGTCGCCCTGAGCGCGTCGATTCCATCCGACGCTCTTTTCTTCCTGTTTGTTGTTTTCGTTCCATCTAAACTCGCGCCTTTTATTAATCGAACTATGCCTCCTATTCGCTCGTTGTTCTTCGTCTTCTTCTTCTTCTCATACGAACCACTCGAGGAACACATCATTTTGGCCAATCGTTTCAGTCCATTCACCGACGCGTTCTTATTCTTCTGTCGATGCACGTCTTGGAAGTGGAAATGCAACGTTTCTTCGCCTTCGAGCAGTAAACTTTCGCACGCGGCGCGGAGTATCTCCTCGACTGTTTTCGCGTCTTGGATTAACGCGCCAACAGTGGTTACAGGAGTTAGTGTTGTGCTCTCGTTCTTCAAAGTCGCCGTCGTCTGAATCGTCGCTTTCTTCTTCATCGTCGAAGAAGATTTTCGACGACAGAAAGGATGTGGAATTGAATTTCTCGTCGTCTGAATCGTCTGAATCGTCCGCATCATCATCGTCGTCGTCGTGCTTTCAGAGGAGGTTTATAAAGATATTTAGGGAAAAGTAACGGCCACAACTACTTCATTCATTCATTCATTCATCAAAAGAAAGACGCTCAGGCGCGCTCACTTTAACCCGACTCTTTCGGTTTGAAGAAGGAAAGAGAAGACAAAGACAACAACAATAATGATCGGTCGACTGATGAACAACGTGCTCTTAATCTTCCGTTTACTGTTCAAGCTCTTGACGTTTTTGCGACTCAATTGGATCGCAAAGTTTCTCAGACTTCTATTGTTCTCCGCGCTGTTATTGCCGGCTTTTATTCGGATCGGATGGTTCTACGTCACGGATGGAAGGATACGAAGAGGAATTAAATACGGGAAAAACGCGAGGAATTTTTTGGACGTCTACGTCCCCAGAGACGAGGAAGACGAAGACGTCGAGGAAGGAGGAGGAGGAGAGACCAACAAACCGAAACAGTTGAAGCCGGTGGTTATTTTTGTCACCGGCGGGGTGTGGATCATTGGATATCGAGTTTGGGGCGCCTTGTTAGCCAAAAGTTTGCTCGAATTTGGAGTCATAACGATATGCATAGATTATAGAAACTTTCCTCAAGGCGTGTGCGGTGATATGGTGGAAGACGTATCGAACGGGATCGGATACGCGGTGAACGCGGCGAAAAGTTTAGGCGGAGATCCGAGGAAGATTAATTTGATCGGACAAAGTGCGGGAGCGCACTTGGCGGCGCTTTCGCTATTGAAACAAGCGAGTCTAAAGGATGATTTGAAGGAGACGTGGCACGCGAAAGATATCATCGGGTTTGTAGGCATTAGCGGCATTTATCATCCGGAAAGCGAAGAGCTGATTGCGCACTTCGATAGACAGGGCCTTCACAGGAAGATATTTTTTTCCATAATGGAGGCGGGTTTCAGTGGTCGACACATCGAAGCGTTGGGGAGGAACTCACCATCGGAGATGGTTAAGTTGATCGGTGTCGAGTGCGCACACGTCTTGCCGAGGTTTCTTTTGATCCACGGCGAGAAAGACGTGTCGGCGCCTACCAGAGAGAGCCGAAACTTCGCGCCAACATTATCAAACGCAGGCATTAGCGTCATGGAGAAGTATTACAAGAGCAAAGGTCACGTCGAGCCCTTCATACTCGATCCAATCCTTGGAAGGTCGGAAGATGTTTTGCTCGAAGATTTGTTGACGTTCATCTTCCGCCGCGAAGGTTTAAGTAAAACGTTTAAACGACAACCGTTGATGCGTCCGCGTTTCATCGTTGAACTTGCGAAAAGGGTGGTCCCTTTTTAATTAGATACGTATAAATTGCAATAGAGTAGCAGAACAAGAGTTCTTATTAGTGTACATGATACTATACAAATGGCCGCAGCCGCCGCTATGTGAGTAAGTAGCACGAGCAGTCGCTTATTATATTCACTTCTTTTCTTGGTGAACGATGGTTTTAAATTTCTCTCCGACCATCGCGGCTGTCCTCTTCAAGTCCTTGATCGCATTCTCCGCCTCTCTCTTCTTTTCCTCTCGCTCGAGCTTCCTTCTCTGGAGTGAAATCTTTCTCTCCTTTGCTACTTCTATTCGCTCTAAAAGCTCTTTCCGGCGCTCCAACTCGTCCTCCAACCTTCGCTCGGCGAACGCGTTTTTATTCTTCGTCGTTAAAGCGGACATCTTATTATTCTTATTCTTCTCTGATTTTAAAAACGTCTCCTCGTCCACGAAATCAAATTTCAACGCGTCTTCCGACGTCGCGATGCCTTGTCTCGATTGCATTTCCATCGTCAGGTGTGACTTCTCGTACTCCGCGGATAACACTTTCTTCCCAATTTTTTCAACCTCTTTTCGTTTCCGTTCAACGAAATTCAGTTTCTTTTCTTCCATCTCCAACATTGCGTCTCGATTGGCCCGTCGTAACTCGATCAAAACGAACTGCGCGTCTTTCCGTCGATCGTGGTACGTCTCCAGCGATTCTAATTCTACTTCTTTATCTTCATCATCATCGTTCTTCTTAAATCGTTTCCGTTGCAACTGTTCTTTCGCGACAGTTTTGACGTTTTCAATCACGCGGAGGAGAAACTCGTACCGCGACTCCTCTTTCGTCGTTTTAGTCGTCGCTTTGTCCCTATCTCGCACGAGAAAACCATCGATGGTTTTATCGTCGCTCATTTGATGTGTCGTGTTTGTGTATTCAAGAATACTAATAATAACAAATGTAATAAGGAAGATGTGTGGAGGAAGTGGAAGAGCGAATACGTTCTAAATACAAGTGGTAACGCGACAATACTACATCTCTTCTATGACTACCCTCACTACTAATTACTTCTACAACTCTATTACGCGTTCTGTTTTTTACTCTTGGATGATGATTTAACCAATTCTTTCACCCATTTAATCGCGCTCAAGGCGAACAATCCGATGGCGACGACCAGACACGCGTGCAAATTTTTCAGTCGTTCCGGATGTCTCGCCAAGTGTTGGATTAAATATCTCTTGCCGAACAAAATCCAAACGAGAGCGGTGGACGACCCTAACCCGTAGCCGACGTAAACTTGCGGCCACGTGTGAAAGCCGAGTTTGACGCGTAAGTACGCTAAAAACGCGCCCAGAGAAACTAAACCAAACGCGAGCGTTCTCGTGACGGTCGTCGCTAACCCGAACGCGTTCGGCTCGAACGCAAACGCCAACGCGGCGTACCAACTCAAATAACTCAAACTCGTTGCGTGCGAGGACGGCATCCCGGGGTCGACTTTCTTCGCACCATCAGGTCGGGAGTGATTTAACGCGCGTTTCAATAACTTCCCGTTCACGGAATTGACGATAGAGCCGAGTAAACACCAACACGTTTCCACCGTCGGATGGAACATCAAAAAGACCATCGCGGTTGCAGAGACGACGAATTTCGTGCTCTCGTTGAGATATTCGAAGACGACATCCTCGATTTTTGGGACTTTTGGTTGTTTGGGTGATTTCTTACTCTTCATCATCATCATCTCGTCGTCGTCGTCGGTGTTGTTCTTATTATTAGTAGTAGTATTCCTCTCGGAAGCAGCACAAACCCGCTGGTGATGACGACGTTTTATTCGTCCGATTTGGATAAAGTTTAAGTCGTTGTTGTTTTGCGATGATGATGAAAAAGCAGAACAAAAATGTGTGCTCTGACGATGTGAAAGTCGTTGTTGTTCTTTCTGTTGTCGCGTTGGGGGATGCACACCACACTTCGCCGCGAGCAGCAACAACCGCATCAAGAAGTAGACTGTTTACTCTGACGAAGTTTGATGAGATTTTGTGAGAAAGAGGAATAAAAAATCTTCATTTTCCTCTCGCATGATGTCAACATCCAGATGAATGACTTTATACAACAACGTTATTACGGTACTATATTATTAATGCATTCATTCTTTTCTCGTACATCCGGTATGTTTTCTGCAGCGCCCTTTTCACGGCGAGTCTATATTCTACTGCTAACTTCGTTCTTCTTCTTCTTGTGGCCCCGGCGTTCGTATCTTTTTCTGTATTCGCGCTGGAGTTTTTGAGATGTTCGAGCGACTCGCAATCCTGTTTTGCGGTCGTCGCGAACGAGAGCAAGGCTCGACCGGCGGCGTCGCGAATGGCGGTGCAA
>Ga0302114_10000528_pt1 | contig 26707 bp, 17 predicted proteins | sample AG5_Surface_MG_FD_203107 | JGI IMG/M metagenome (GOLD analysis project Ga0302114, IMG submission 203107) | Marine microbial communities from Western Arctic Ocean, Canada - AG5_Surface | ecosystem: Environmental > Aquatic > Marine > Oceanic | place: Canada: Western Arctic Ocean | collected...
TGGCTGCAGGTGAACTCGCGCTGCGCACCGCACGCTTTGCCTATGCCTCCGATGCACAGGAGCTCCACCGTGCCGCCGCACCGTTGGGTTGGCCAGTGGTCGTCAAACCGGTCATGAGCTCCTCGGGGAAAGGACAAAGCGTGGTTCACTCCGCTGCAGAATTAGATCAGGCCTGGGAGATCGCCATGGCAGGAGCCAGGGGCAGCTCGGCCCAGGTGATCGTGGAGGAATTTCTTGAGTTTGATCTTGAAATCACCCTGCTCACCATCCGTCAACGCGATGGAACCACCCTGTTTTGCCCACCGATTGGTCATCAACAAGCCAATGGCGACTACCAATGCAGTTGGCAGCCCGCGCCGATCTCGCCCAGCCAACTGCAACAAGCCCAAACGATGGCACGCACCGTCACAGACAACCTTGGCGGTGCCGGTCTATTTGGGGTTGAGTTTTTCTTATGCGGCGATGAAGTGGTGTTTTCCGAGCTCTCTCCAAGACCGCATGACACTGGTCTCGTGACCCTGATCAGCCAAAATCTAAGCGAATTCGACCTGCATCTCCGTGCCGTGTTGGGGCTACCCATCCCCTCGATCACTGCTGCCGATGCTGCAGCCAGTCGCGTGATCCTGGCCGAAAGCCAGGGAAAGCACGTTCAATTCAGTGGTGTTGAACAAGCCCTCACGGAGCCAGACACGAAGCTTCTGCTCTTTGGCAAACGGGATGCCCGGCCAGGGCGTCGGATGGGCGTTGCTTTAGCCCGCGGCTTTGATATCGACGAAGCCTTAGCCAAGGCAGACCGCTGTGCAGCGGCTGTGAAGGTTCAGGTCAAGGACTGATCATGCCGGGCTCGTCCACCCAAAAACCGGTAGTGCTGGATCCCTTCCAGCACACCGGGTAATTGGGAGCGACTCGCAAAGTAAACACGCTGTTGCTGACGAAAATCATCCAAACAAGGATCGTGATCGCCCAAGACAACGGTGGGAGGTCGACCGCAAACCAACTCGCCATCACCCTGTTCACTGGCCACAACCAATATCTGTTCCAGTGGAAGCCCCCAGCGCAGAGCGAGAAAACGGATCTCTTCGCTGCGGGATGCCCGCAGGGGCAGCACGTCTAGAAACCAATGGCAGCGAAGCTGGGGACGCGCAGCCTGGTGGCGCTGGCGCAGACGTTGCCGGATCAAGGGAAGGATCTCTTCTCCAGCATCGCGAATCGTGTAGCTGAGCTTGAACGAACCCTGCTGCTCAGGTCGCTGCAATTCAATGTGATCAGTGAGGTCGGCCAGTGCACTTTCCACAGCTGCGCGGTCCCAATCCACTCCAATCTGAGCCGACCAAAACAAATCAGGCTCACTCTCCTGGCCGTAGTGAATCTCCGTACCAGCCCCTGTGATCCAAACCTTTGGTTCAGGAAGTAACAGCTCCCTAAAACGTTGTCTGGCAGCAGGCAACGAACGGCCAGACAGAATTCCTAAAGAACAGCGGTCGAGCTGCTCACGCAAAACCTTGAGCGCATCCCCATCGGGCTGCTCCAAACTGCTGTCGAGATCGAGCAACAGCAAGCGATCGCCCAAGGGCTGGAAACCTCCAGTAGAGGTGGTCTGACTGGATGACAACAGCGTTGGCTGCGTCACCGCCAGCAGTCTCTCCTGCATCAATGCCAGATAAGAGCAAACGTGGGCATCCCAGCTGAAATGGCGACTGACCGCCTCTACGCCGTTGTCACTCCAGCGGCTCCAGCGTTGAAGATCAGAACCCGCACACTCCAAAGCATCTTGAAGGGCCTCTCGATCCGTCACATCTGCGAGTAAGCCGTTTTCACAGCGAGCCAGAATGTCCCTTGGGCCTCCGTCATCGGTCGCCACCATCGGCAGGCCAGACGCGGCAGCTTCCAACAAGGTGAGTCCAAACGGCTCCGTCAACGCAGGATTCACAAAGAGGCCGTGGCGCTCAGCAGCCCAGCGATAGATGGCAGGAATCTGATCGCGACGATGCTGCTTGGGATAGGCAATACGGCCGTAGAGGTCATAGCGATCAACAAGATCAAACACCTGCTGAAACACATCGCGCTGCTGTTTCTCCATCTGGCGGGGATCCTCCCGACAGCCAAGCACCAGCACCAAATTGTGACGCTGCCGTAAAACAGCAGACCGACCGAACGCCTCAACCAGAGCAGGAATGTTTTTGCGACGAACAGCCCTAGAAATCGCCAACAGCGGTGGAAGCTCAGGCTGACGCAAGAAAGGAGTTAAGAGCCCCTCAACTTCACGAACCTCTGCGGCCACCGAACCAGGGTGAAAGCGGCGTGCGTCCACACCGGGAGGAACCACATGAGCCCGATCAGTACGAAATCCGCCGTAACGGGAATACTGCTGATCACATTCCTGGCGCGTACTGGTGATCACCAGATCGGCATGAGCCAGCGCTAACTCCTCCGCATCAATGCGACGGCTGATCGAATAGGTCTGCTCGAGCTGTTGATGGTCCCCACCTCCAGCTAACAAGCGACGCTGCTTCTCACGACCAAGTGAATGGCCTGTGAACACCAAGGGAACTCCAAGACGGCGACTCAGCAATGCCCCGACGTAACCAGCATCGGCGTAGTGCGCATGAATCCAATCAGGTCGATTGTCAGGCTTCTGAAGGTGCACCACAAGCTGATCAGCGAGATCCTCGAGATAGGGCCAAAGCAATTCCTTGCGCAGGTAGCGCTTAGGACCGAAGGCAAAACGCTGGATGCCGGCACCGGCAGCAATCGCTTCAACGGGCTGGGCGTAATCAGCTGAAACCCGTCGGTCCTGAATCAGGCGAGTCACCACATCAACGCGATCCACTTCAGCCCGAGCCGCAAGGCTGCGCACCAGTTCGAGCACATAGAGGGTTTGACCTCCGGTATCGGCGTCCCGTCCGAGCTCCAAATCATGGGAGCGGAACAGTCCGTGAAGATGGAGATGAAGTAGCCGAAAACCCACAATCAACCCTCAACAGAGCAAGACATCAGGTGCATGTCTTGATTAAGGATTAAGACGCTCAAACAAGTTCAAACCTAAAGACATCCTTAGAAATCAGCAGCTAAAAACATTTGCTTCGGCTAGAAGTCAGGCCGACTCTGAATCTTTCGCCAACAACGCAGCAACAAGCAAACGCAAACTGATGATGAAATGCAACGCAGCGTCGTGAAGATCAGATCAGCTTGTTCTGATGATTTGAAAACGACTTTTTAAGAACAGGTGTTTTTAGAGCTGTCCAGTGACATCCACCAAAGGGACGGACGCATTCCCCCAACCACCACCACTGAAGGTATGGGACGAGGGAACAGCAAGCTGTTCATTAATCCAAGCCAAGATCAGCGGCCCAAGAATCGGGGCTTCCTTCTGATCCACAGGCGCCCAAAGATTGAAATGGGTACCACCTGAGGCCAGCACAAGGCGATGACCATTCGCCAATGGCTTCCCTCCCTTCAATGGCACCACAGCCTCAGGACCGGAGGGAACCACCCAATCGTTGGTTCCACTCACCAACAACACCTTCGCCTGCAGAGAGGGGCCGCTCGACTCATCAAAAAGAAGCCTCATTGGTGGACTTACCACGACGGCTGCCTTGACACGAGGGTCAGCCAGTGATCCCTGATCAGCTCCCGACAACCAGCTGCATTGCAACACCCAACTGAGATTTCGAGCTGAATCAAGAGGATCCTGACATCGCGTTTTCAGATTCCTACTCGTGGTTTGTAAACCACTCAATTGCATCGCTGCCGTGGCACCCCATGAATGACCGACAACCGCTACGTCATCAACAGCGATCTGTTGTCCCACCAACAGAGTGCCAGCCTCAACTCCATCCAATAGAGCTGAAACATCCAGAGGACGGAAACGTAACTCGTCAGGATTTGGTGGTGCTGCAGCGCCACTGAGGAGATCTTTTTGCTGATCAGCGTCACTCCCAGGATGACTCGGCAACAAAACGGTGTATCCATTGGCAGCAAGTAAGCGGCCCCAACCTTCGAAACTCTCTGGCTCATCCCACAATCCATGGGAAATCACCACAAGCTTCCCGTTGGAGGTTCCCTCTGGCGTCAACACAGTGATGTCGAGAGCTTCGGAACGATGGGCCACGGGAAAGCGAATCTCCGCACGCGTCCAACCCTCAGCCCCGGATTCAGCCAGAGAGTTTGGAGCTGAGGCCATCGCTGTTCCTTGTTGAACCAGTGCGCGGGCATCCTCCTGATTGGCCCGTAAGCGTTTGGCGTAAGAAGACAAAGCCTGAAAGTCGATGGATAACGACTCACCCGGGACGCGACGGAGCAAGCCCAATAAATTGGGCTCTCCATCGCGATAGGCGGCTTGCAAAGCTTCCGACAACATCTGTCCACTGGTGTCCGCCGGCAATCCCTCAACCTCCACCAACTCGGACGCCATCAGCAAGGCTTGCTCAAGCAATGGATGGCCCACCGATTGCTCCAACACATTTGATGTGCGCTGGGGCAGAGGTGCCGTAAGGAATTGAGAAAGCAATCGGGACATGGAACCATCGCCAGCTCGATCTAATTCCTGCAGATCAGGGTTGGACTCAATCAACTCCGCTGTTGTGCGTGCTCCCTTCAAATTGAGCGAGACATTCACATTCAAAATAGGCAGATCAATCGTCAGCCGATCGACTGCAGAAACGGATCCAACAAATGAAACATTGAGTACGAACGCGAATGCAACCGAACGAGCAACATCACCCCAACGATCAAAGAAAAAAGTCATGCCGCCGCCTCAATTGATTGGATTAATTGGGGAGGATGCTGTTTTAAAACGTCTTTGAGATAGCGACCAGTATAACTAGTTTCATGTAAAGCTACTTCTTCAGGAGTTCCGGCAACAACAATCTGGCCACCCTTATTACCACCCTCTGGACCTAAATCAATAACCCAATCCGAACAACGAATTACGTCCAAATTGTGCTCAATACAAATCACGGAATTACCTTTATCAACAAGCCTCTGGATAACGTCCATCAATTTATGAACGTCATAGAAGCTGAGTCCGGTGGTTGGTTCGTCAATTAAATAAAGAGTCTTTCCGGTAGCGCGTCGCGACAATTCTGTAGCAAGTTTCACCCGCTGAGCTTCACCACCAGAAAGAGTTGGAGCTGGCTGACCAAGCTTTACATATCCCAAGCCAACATCAACCAGTGTGATTAAGCGATCAGCAGCCTGAGGGATCGCAGAAAAAACATCAGCAGCCTGCTCCACTGTCATTTCCAGAACATCAGCAATCGTGTGACCTTTGTAGGCCACCTGAAGCGTTTCACGATTAAAACGAGCTCCTTTACAAACATCACATTGCACATACACATCAGGTAAAAAATTCATTTCAATGACGTTCACGCCCTGACCACGACAAGCCTCACAACGGCCACCTTTCACATTGAAGCTGAACTGTCCAACCTGATAACCACGGGCTTTGGCCTCCACTGTGGCCGCAAAAATCTGACGAATGGGATCAAATGCACCTGTGTAAGTAGCGGGATTAGAACGAGGGGTTCGACCAATCGGAGACTGATCAATCACGATCACTTTGTCGATTGACTTGAGCCCGCGTAGTTCTCCCAACCCTTGAGGAAAAGGAATCTTGCGACCAAGTCCATGTTCAAGAGCTGGATGCAAAAGCTCATTGACCAAAGTGCTCTTTCCGCTTCCGCTCACACCAGTGACTGAAACCAGTCGTCCAAGCGGAAACTCCACATTTAATCCCTCAAGATTATTGCGGGAGCAATCAAGAAGTTTCAAACTACGAGTACCACCATTACGACGCTCTGCCGGAGTGGGAATACTCTTCCTCCCACTTAAATAAGCACCAGTTATAGAGTCTTCGGCACCTAATAAATCATCAATCGACCCCTCAGCCACGATGTGACCACCATGCACTCCGGCTCCAGGGCCAATATCCACAAGATGGTCTGCGGCTCGGATCGTGTCTTCATCGTGCTCAACCACCACCAAGGTGTTGCCTAAATCCCTGAGACGTTCGAGCGTGGCCAATAAACGATCGTTATCGCGCTGATGCAAACCAATGCTCGGTTCATCGAGCACATAAAGAACACCTGTCAGCCCAGCACCGATTTGAGTAGCAAGGCGGATCCTCTGTGCTTCCCCACCTGACAGCGTCATCGCCGGTCGGTCCAAGCTCAAATAATCCAAGCCCACATCAAGCAGAAAGCGCAGACGCATCCGAATTTCTTTCAGGACAAGATCTCCGATCTGCATCTGACGAGAATTCAGAAGGGGCTCAGAGCCTTCATGGTTGCCCACACCCATCAAACTTTCAATTCGTTCGAGAGTTTGGCCCACACTGACTGCTGTCAGATCCGTAATCCGAAACGGACCAACTTTCACAGCAAGTGCCTCTGGGCGCAAGCGCAGTCCAGCGCAGCTTTCACATGGAACGAGCTCAAGAAATTTTTCAAGCTTCTGGCGCTGTGCCTCTCCACTCGCATCACGGAGTTGACGCTCAAGAATTGGCAATATTCCCTCAAAAGGCCTCATATAGGTCTGAGACTTTCGATAACGACTATCCGCCTGAATTTGAATTGGCTCGCTACTTCCATTTAACAAAATATCTTTTTGTTCATCAGTGAGATCCTTCCAAGGAGTCTTGATTTCAAACCCAAAAGCTTCTCCGACAGAGTACAAAAGTGAGAAGTAATACGAATTATCTTTTTCAGCCCAAGGAACTACAGCGGAATACACAGGCTGGGATGGATCTGGAACCACCCGATCAACAGTGAATTTCCGTATGTAGCCAATCCCATGACAAACTTCGCAAGCTCCATAAGGACTGTTGAACGAAAAAAGTCGTGGTGAAAGCTCTTCCATCACCGCCCCATGAACAGGGCATGCATAGTTCTCGGAAAAGAGCCTTTCTTTATCCACACCTGCGGGCAATTCCTCTCCCTTTTTGGGTACCACTTCAACAAGAGCCAAACCGTCACCTCGTTTCAATGCCGTACGCAGAGAATCATTGAGCCGCTCCTGAATATCTTCTCGAGCGACCAGACGGTCCACCACAACTTCAATGACATGCTGATGATTTTTGTCTAGCTCAATGTTGTCCGCCAGCTCACGAACCTCACCATCGATGCGGATCCGAGCAAAGCCTTCAGCAGCTAAACCACTGATCAATTTGCTGTGCGTTCCTTTTTTTCCACGCACCACCGGCGCTAAAAGTTGATAACGAGTTCCCTCAGGAAGAGTCAAAATCTGATCAACCATTTCATCAATGGTCTGGGGCCTAATAGAACGGCCACATTCGGGACAATGGGGCTCCCCGGCACGACCAAACAAGAGACGCAGATAGTCGTGAATCTCGGTCACCGTGCCAACGGTGGAGCGGGGGTTGTGGCTTGTTGATTTCTGATCAATCGAAATCGCCGGTGACAACCCTTCAATGGCGTCCACATCTGGTTTATCCACCTGACCAAGAAACTGACGCGCATACGCAGACAAACTCTCCACGTAGCGACGCTGACCTTCCGCAAAGATCGTGTCGAACGCTAAGGAGCTCTTCCCACTGCCACTCACCCCGGTGAAGACCACCATTTTGTTGCGTGGAATCGTGACATCCACGTTTTTGAGGTTGTGCTGCCGGGCACCACGTACCCGAATCACATCCTCCGAAGAAAGACCACTCAATTTCACAGCATTCGACGAAGAAGCCTTCGACGAAACGGAATCGTCCTTTGCGGTCGGAGCAGGGCGCCCCATACGGAGTGTGTTCAGCAGCCCATGAGTCTAAGGAGACTGCTGCTATTCAGGCTGCTCGCTGCTCCAACAAACTTGCCGCATAAGCCTGAGCATCATCAAAATCCCCTCCGGCCAATTCGGCCAATTCTTGGCGTCTGGCCTGAGTGTCCCGCAGATGGGACACTCGCGAGCACGTTTCTCCATCCACCACCTCCTTGCTGACCCGGAAATGATGATCTGCTGCTGCTGCCACTAACGGTTGATGGGTCACACAAAACACCTGGCGATTCTTGGCCATGGTTCGCAGCAAATTGGCCATTTCTCCGCTCACCCGACCGCTCACACCGCTGTCGATCTCGTCGAACAACAAGGTGCTGGAACCATCCACATCCGCCAGACAAGTTTTAAGCGCCAAAAGAAAACGCGACATCTCCCCTCCTGATGCCACCTCAGCTAAGGGAGCAAGGGGCTGGCCAGGATTCGCCGAAAACAAAAAACAAATGGCATCTGCGCCTAGATCCATGGGCTCAACTGCAGAGAAATCCACCTGAAAACGCACATTTTCAAGGCCCATCGGCCTCAAATGGGTCATTAATCGCTCCTCCAGGCGAGCTGCGGAAGCCTGTCGCAACGCCGTGAGCGACTGGTTAATCGAATCTCGATGCTTGCGAGCCTCCTGCTCGCGATGGCGCAACTCCTCCAAAGCCGCCTCCGAACCACCCGTTGTGTGTTGATCGCGCAGCGCATCACGCCGCTCAATCAAGACCTTGAGTTCAACGCCATAACGCCGCTCTAAGCGTTTCAGCAAAGCAAGCCGTTCTTGCAGCACACCCAATCGTTCTGGATCGCTCTCTAAAGACGCTCCATATTCTTCAAGGCCCCGAATTAAATCGAGTAAACCAGCCTCGATATCAAGGCATTTCTCTGCAGAACCCCTCAGGGAGGCATCAAGGATCTGCAATTGCTGCAGCTCATGGCAGCAGGCCGTGAGGTGATCCAAAGCCGATGGAGCTTGTTCAGCACCGTCTTGAAGCCGGCCAATCAAAGCAGCTAGACCTTCGAGCAAGCGAACGCCATGGACCAAGCGGTCTTGCTCTTGTTCCAGCTGTTGAATTTCAGCGGGATCGTCAAGGAAAGCGGCCTCGAGTTCCATCAATAACGCCTCTTGTTCCTCTTGTTGTTCCTGAAGACGAAAACGATCGGTCTCCACCTTCAACACGTCGGCATGACAGTTTTGCCAAACCTGCCAACACTTACGCACGGTTTGTGCGCACTGCGCTAATGGTTCTCCGCCCAGTCGATCGATCCAACGACGTTGCTGACCTGGATAGGCAAGCTGTTGAGTTTGACCCTGCACCGTGAGATCGATCAACAAAGGCCTGAGCTGAAGCAATTGCTGCCGGTTCACGACAATTCCATTCAGCCTTGAGCGACTGCTTAAGCGTTCGTCTTGACGTCGCCACTCCCGCGACAAAACCAAATCACCGCCGTCATCGTCAAGTTGATGCTCTTGAAGCCAACGCCGCGCGGCATGGTCTGGAGTGAAGGTCGCTTCAATCACGGCGCGATCACAACCCGCCCGCACCAATCGACCCGCAGACGTTCCCTGCATGCCACCTAGGAGAGCATCGAGCGCATCTAACAACAGCGACTTTCCTGCGCCTGTTTCACCGGTCAGCACAGAAAACCCGTGTTCGAACGCCAGCTCCAAGCGCTCGATCAATGCGATGTTGTCCAGTCTCAGACCGTTCAGCACGGCGAAACCCAAGGTTCAATAAACCGTAGCGACGGCTTCGGTCGTTTAGAAGGGACCACCAACGCAGTGGCGGCTGTGGCACAACACGAGCTAGGAGATTTCATTGAGGCCGCCGGTCTGCTCGAGTACGACCCGGCTGCGATCACACGGATCTATGCCGGCCATCCGCAGCGCCTACTGCGCCGCCTTTGGCAAACCCTTGTTCCCATTGGGCTTTTACTGCTCGGAGTTGGTGTAGACAAACTTCTAGGACTGCTTAGCAATCAAGAGCGAGCTCGAGCAAGATCGAGGGAATGTACCAATTTGCTCGTTGATCTAGGTCCTGCTTTCATTAAGGCTGGCCAAGCGCTTTCCACGCGTCCAGACATCGTTCCTCCTGTGCTGCTCGAGGAACTGGCCCAACTCCAAGATCAACTTCCTGGCTTCGATAGCGACCTTGCCATGGCCTGCATCGAGGATGACCTCGGTGCACCAGTCGACAGCATCTATTCGAAACTCGATCGAGAACCGATCTCCGCGGCATCTCTTGGCCAAGTGCACCAGGGGTATCTAAAGAGCGGCCAAAAAGTCGCCGTAAAGGTGCAACGACCTGGTTTACGAGAACAAATCACGCTTGATCTTTATATCGTTCGCAACATTGCTGCATGGCTTAATAGCAATATCGGCCTTATACGTAGCGATCTTGTTGCACTGATCGATGAATTAGGGAGTCGAGTCTTTGAAGAGATGGATTATCTTAATGAAGCGGCTAATGCAAATAAATTCCGTGAATTGCACAAACAAAATCCACGCATTGCTGTTCCAGAAATCTTTATTGAAGCCACTAGTAGACGGGTGCTCACAATGGAATGGATCGATGGCGTCAAACTTACTAATCTCGAAGCTGTTCGAGAGTTAGGAATTGATCCAAATGACATGGTTGAAGTAGGGGTGAGCTGCAGCTTGCAACAACTCCTCGAACATGGGTTTTTTCACGCTGATCCCCATCCAGGAAATCTTCTAGCGATGTCCGATGGTCGGCTTTGTTATCTCGATTTTGGAATGATGAGTGAGGTCAGCCGTGAATCCCGAACCGGACTCATTCAAGCTGTCGTTCATCTTGTGAATCGCAATTTTGAAAAACTCTCCAAGGATTTCGTCACGCTCGGATTTTTAGCCGATGACGTGAATTTGGAACCAATCGTGCCTGCTTTTGAATCCGTCTTCAGTCAAGCCATCGAGATGGGAGTAAATCGCATGGATTTCAAAAGTGTGACCGACGATATGTCTGGGGTGATGTACAAGTTCCCCTTCCGCGTTCCTCCTTATTACGCCCTGATCCTCCGCTCTCTCGTCACACTTGAAGGCATCGCACTAAGCGTGGATTCGGAGTTCAAAATTCTTGGTGCTGCTTACCCTTATTTCGCCAGACGTTTGATGGAAGATCCTGATCCTCAATTGCGTCAAAGTCTGAAAGAGATGTTGTTCGAAGGTGATGCATTCCGTTGGACAAGACTGGAAGGTCTTGTTGCAAGCGCAGGGAGTCAAAGCCAATTAGATCTCGAGTCGTTGCTCGATCAAGTACTCGACTTTCTGTTTTCAGCCAACGGAGGCATGCTCCGCAATCAACTGGTTGAAGCTGTAGCGGATCGTTTGGATGCCATTGGCTGGACAGCCCTACAACGAATCGGGCGCCGATTGCCACGCCCTTTACAACTGCAGCTGGTCATGGATGTTCCTCCATCCCTCAACGAAGACAACTATCTCGACCTTGAACCTATCCGGCAGCTCATCAGTGTTTTACAGCAATTGCCAGGTTTCAATCCTGATCTTGTGTTTAGTCGACTTCCTCGCTTGATTCGTGAACGCGATGCAAGACAAATGGGGGTGGCACTGGCGCAAGGATTAGCCGAACGCGGAGTTGTCCGCCTCGTTAAAGCAGCTGCAGGAAGTCCGAATTAGATTCCTCCAAAAGATAAAGATCATGCCCCGCAGATCCAACCGCCGAACCATCCTGGCGCTTGGTGCCTCAATCGGTTTAAGCATTTCATCTGCGCTACAGCCGGCCCTTGCAGCCAAGGACGTTGCTCTCGTGAGCGGAGCCTACAAACGATCGATCTCTGTCAGCGACCTTGTCTATCTCGCAGACACTGGCAAAGCCAAGGGCATTCTTTCTGATGTTCTTCGCTTAGGAAAACAGGATCCCAAAGAGGTCGCCAAATTACTGAATCAGAAACTTGATCTTCCTTTAGTTCTAACCAGTCGTTTGATGTCCACTCGCATTGGAGACGTCATCATCCGCCGAGTCGCAGCGATTATTTATCCCCTCAAAGTGCCTGATCCCTCAGTAAGTGTCCCTGCCATCAGAGCCGGCGTGATTAATGGTCTGCAAAAAGCGGAGGGTGGCCTCACAGTGATCAATTTTCTGGATGCCTATCCGGCAGACGTGATGGAAGTGAATATTCCTGCTCTGATCGGTTTGATCGAAAAAGCTGAATCCATTGCTGGCTTAGTGAAATTCTTCTCCGATTCACCACTCGACGGTTTGAAATAAACCGTTCTCAAAACCCGGCCACTCGGTCCAGACACATAGATTTCTGAAATTGTTGCTCTCTGCGGGTGTCCGTACTCAAGAACCTCCGCCGGCGATTCACGGCCAAACCGGTCATGCAGGACTGGCCCGGGCTCATCGAGGCCTATCGATCTTGGCTTCCCGTTTCGTCTGCCACTCCAGTCATCACCCTGCACGAGGGTGCAACACCACTCATTCCAGTCCCATCCGTAGCGGAGAGAATCGGACGCGGAGTAAAGGTTTTAGTTAAGTACGACGGTCTTAATCCCACTGGATCCTTCAAAGATCGTGGAATGACCATGGCGATCAGCAAGGCCAAAGAAGCCGGCTGTGAAGCGGTGATTTGTGCCAGTACGGGCAACACCAGTGCTGCCGCTGCCGCCTATGCCCGTCGTGGCGGAATGCGAGCCTTCGTATTAATTCCAGACGGATATGTCGCGCAAGGGAAACTGGCGCAAGCCCTGGTTTATGGAGCTGAAGTTCTGGCGATCCGAGGCAATTTCGATCGTGCTCTAGACATCGTTCGCGAAGCAGCCGAGAAATACCCGATCACCTTGGTGAACTCGGTAAATCCTTACCGACTGCAAGGACAAAAAACCGCAGCCTTTGAAATTGTCGATGCCCTAGGAGATGCTCCCGACTGGCTGTGCATCCCGATGGGAAACGCCGGAAATATCACGGCCTACTGGATGGGATTCCAGGAATATCAGCAGGCTGGTCGCAGTCGGCGCTTGCCGCGAATGATGGGATTCCAAGCCAGTGGCTCCGCGCCACTGGTGAATGAAACCACCGTGAGTGATCCAGAAACAATCGCTACCGCGATTCGCATCGGTAACCCCGTAAACCGAGCAAAGGCAATCGCAGCCCGTCAGGCCAGCAACGGAGCTTTCCTGGATGTCACCGATGCGGAAATCATCGATGCCTACAAACTTCTGGGCGGCCAAGAAGGAATCTTCTGTGAACCCGCCAGTGCAGCCTCGGTGGCGGGCTTAATGAAACGTGCAGCAGAGGTTCCAGACGGAGCAACGGTGGTCTGTGTGTTGACCGGAAATGGTCTCAAAGATCCGGACTGCGCCATCAACAACAATGACGCCTCCTTCTACGCCGATCTTGATCCCAATCTGAGCACCGTTGCCAAGGTAATGGGCTTCTAGAGCTCTTCATTGAAGGCCCAATGTCAGCAGAATCTGATCGATTCAAAGCAGAAACTGTCTGAGGAATCCACTGATTTCTCCTTCAGAAAACAGTGGAAAACCAACGACAACTCACCCCATCAAACAGTCATGGTTATTCCCCAGGCTGTGGGGACTGGGGAAACTGATCACTTCTCCCCATCGCTCTCTTGACGTTCCACAACGTGCTGGCTTCAAAAACTGGCAGTACAAGGGGTTTTGAACTTGTTTCCCCGGTTTCCACAAGACCTACTACGGCTGTTTTAGTAGTTCTTTTAAAAGAATAAAAACAGCCCTAAAGCCGGGGAACACGAAAAAGACGTGAAACCATTGCGCTTCTCCCGAGCCTGTGAAATCGTGAGGAGAGATTTGTTCACGCCGTTGACACGGGCCTCATGAAATTGGTCTGTTCCCAGGCAGAACTCAACGCAGCTCTGCAGTTGGTTAGTCGGGCTGTCGCCTCACGTCCAACCCATCCGGTATTGGCCAACGTGTTGCTCACCGCTGATGCCGGCACGAATCGGCTCAGCCTTACAGGATTTGATCTGAATTTGGGAATTCAGACGTCACTCCCTGCTTCCGTCGACAGCAGTGGTGCGATAACACTGCCCGCCCGCTTGCTTAGTGAAATCGTCTCCAAGTTGTCCAGCGATTCGCCGGTGTCGTTGTCCAGTGATGCTGCCGCTGACCAGGTTGAGCTCACCAGCTCCAGCGGCAGCTATCAAATTCGTGGAATGCCTGCTGACGATTTTCCCGAGCTCCCGCTCGTGGAGAACGGCACAGCCTTGCGCGTGGATCCCGCATCCCTGCTGAAAGCCTTGCGTGCAACCTTGTTTGCAAGCAGTGGTGATGAAGCCAAACAACTCCTCACAGGAGTGCATCTGCGCTTCAATCAGAAACGTTTGGAGGCCGCATCCACCGACGGGCATCGCTTAGCGATGTTGACGGTTGAGGACGCTTTGCAGACTGAAACCAGTGCTGACGAGTCTGAGCCTGATGAATTGGCCGTGACGCTGCCAGCACGCTCCCTGCGTGAGGTGGAGCGATTAATGGCGAGCTGGAAAGGAAATGATCCAGTCAGCCTGTTTTTTGAGCGCGGTCAGGTCGTGGTGCTTGCGGCCGATCAAATGGTGACTAGCCGCACTCTGGAAGGGACCTATCCCAATTACCGCCAGCTGATTCCCGATGGTTTTAGTCGCACGATTGATCTCGATCGGAGGGCTTTTATTTCCGCATTGGAACGCATCGCCGTCTTGGCTGACCAACACAACAATGTGGTCCGGATCGCTACTGAGCCAGCTACGGGATTGGTACAGATCAGTGCTGATGCTCAAGACGTGGGTAGTGGCTTTGAGTCTTTACCGGCCGAGATCAACGGCGATGGCGTGCAAATTGCCTTCAATGTGCGCTACGTATTGGATGGCCTCAAAGCCATGGATTGTGATCGCGTCAGGTTGTCTTGCAATGCCCCAACGACTCCGGCGATCCTCACACCTTCCAACGATGATCCTGGCCTCACCTACCTGGTGATGCCTGTTCAGATCCGTTCCTGAAACCGTTCACGACGCCTTGACTGTTCCGGACCAGCTCCTTTTGAGCGATCTGTTGCACCACCGGGTGCGCTGTGATCAGGGCCTTGATCATGGGCCTGGGGTCATGGCTTGGATGCATCCGCCTGTGCATCGTTTGCTCGGTTGGGTGAGTCGCCCGTCTGCGTTGCGTACAAGCCGAGATGTTTGGCGTCTTGATCAATGTCGTGGATTCGACGATCAACAGGTTTTTGTGAGGGGGGCTCCGGCAGAAGCCGATCAGATCACCTTGGATCGGTTGCCAACCCTTTTGGATGCCGATCTTCTCAACGCCGATGGAGAGAGGATCGGCATCATCGCCGATTTAGCTTTCCTGCCGGCCAGCGGGCAGATCAGTCATTACCTCGTGGCACGGAGTGACCCTCGGCTGCCTGGAAGCAGTCGTTGGCGCTTGTTGCCGGATCGAATCGTTGACCAACAGCCGGGCTTGGTGTCCACGGCTATCCATGAACTCGATGATTTACCTCTCGCTAGGGCCAGTGTTCGGCAGGATTTTCTGCAGCGCTCAAAGCAGTGGAGGGAACAGCTGCAGCTGTTTGGTGATCGCGCTGGTGAGCGTCTGGAGGGGTGGTTAGAAGAACCGCCTTGGGACGAGCATCCTGCGGCTTCTGACGCTGCTTCGTCTTATCCGACAGCAGCATCTTCTGCGCTGGACCCACTAGAGGACTGGGATGATGGCGATTGGTCCGATGAACCCCGGGTTGAGCGTGGCCGTTCCGTTCGAAAGGATCCGATGGATCGAAATGATTGGCCTGATCACGAGGAAGATCCTTGGGTCTGATCGTCGGCAACACTGGGTACAGATAAGTCATCGGTTGTGACCCAGTCCTCTCATGCGGTTGCGGCATTTGATCTTGGGGCAGCTCTGCGCCAAGAAGGGCTCACCGAAACGGATTACAGCGAAATTCAGCGTCGTCTCGGCCGCGATCCCAACCGCGCTGAGTTGGGCATGTTTGGTGTGATGTGGTCAGAGCATTGCTGTTACCGCAATTCCAGACCCCTGTTGAGTGGCTTCCCAACGGAAGGCCCACGCATCCTTGTGGGTCCTGGAGAGAACGCTGGTGTGGTCGACCTGGGTGAAGGTCACCGCTTGGCGTTCAAAGTTGAAAGCCATAACCATCCTTCAGCTGTTGAGCCTTTTCAGGGTGCTGCCACTGGTGTTGGTGGCATCTTGCGTGACATTTTTACGATGGGTGCCAGGCCGATTGCGTTGCTGAATGCCCTGCGTTTTGGACCGTTAGAGGAACCAGCAACCCTTGGATTGGTGGAAGGGGTTGTGGCTGGCATTGCCCATTACGGCAATTGCGTTGGCGTGCCCACCGTGGGTGGAGAGGTTGCTTTCGATCCGTCATATCAAGGCAATCCCCTGGTGAACGCCATGGCGTTGGGCCTGATGGAAACGGATGACATCGTCCGTTCTGGAGCTGCTGGTGTGGGCAATCCGGTGGTGTACGTGGGAAGCACTACAGGCCGGGACGGCATGGGAGGCGCCAGTTTTGCGAGCGCTGAGCTCAGTGCGGATTCACTGGATGACCGCCCAGCCGTGCAGGTGGGAGATCCCTTTCTCGAAAAGGGATTAATTGAGGCTTGCCTGGAAGCCTTTCAGAGCGGTGATGTTGTCGCTGCTCAGGATATGGGTGCTGCGGGGCTCACCTGTAGTTGTTCGGAGATGGCAGCTAAGGGAGATGTGGGCATTGAGTTGGACCTCGATCGGGTGCCCGCAAGAGAACACGGCATGACCGCTTACGAGTTCCTGCTTTCGGAATCTCAAGAGCGCATGTTGTTTGTTGTGTGTTCTGGTAGGGAGGAGGAGCTAATGCAGCGTTTCCGACGTTGGGGACTTCAGGCGGCGGTCGTCGGTCGCGTTTTGGAGGAGCGAGTGGTGAGGGTGTTGCAACACGGTGCGATAGCGGCAGAAGTACCGGCCCGTGCCTTGGCAGAAGACACCCCGATCAACCAGCACGAGCTTCTCTCGGAGCCACCAGAGGACATCCAGAGGCACTGGACCTGGCGTGAATCAGATCTTCCTAGTCCCGCCACCGATCGCGATTGGAATGCGGATCTGTTGCTTTTGCTTGATGACCCCACGATTGCCAGTAAGCGCTGGATCTATCGCCAATACGACCAGCAGGTGTTGGCCAATACGGTGATTCGAGCTGGTGGCGCTGATGCTGCGGTGCTTCGCCTTCGTCCCCAACAAGGTGATGCGTCGCTGCAAACGTCTCAGCGTGGCGTTGCGGCCACGTTGGATTGTCCCAATCGCTGGGTGGCTCTTGACCCAGAGCGGGGAGCGATCGCAGCGGTGGCTGAGGCAGCCCGCAATCTCAGCTGTGTTGGAGCCCAGCCGATCGCTGTGACCGACAACCTGAACTTCCCCTCTCCAGAAACCCCCAAGGGGTATTGGCAATTGGCGATGGCATGCCGCGGCCTATCCCATGCCTGTCGCGCCTTGGGCACCCCTATTACCGGTGGCAACGTCTCTCTTTACAACGAAACCAGGGCAGATGATGGCAGTCTTCAGCCCATTCATCCCACGCCTGTTGTGGGAATGGTGGGACTGGTGGAAGATCTCGATCGCTCCGGAGGTTTGGCTTGGCGACAACCTGGTGATCTTGTGGTGTTGCTTGGGGTCCCCACTGATGAGGAGTGGAATGAAGGCCTTGGCTTGGCAGGCAGCAGCTATCAGGGAGTTGTTCATGGGTTGCTGACTGGCCGGCCCCCGAACGTGGATCTGGAGTTGGAGGGTCAAGTTCAAGCCTTGGTCCGCCAGGCGTTTTCCCAGGGCGTGTTGGCCTCAGCCCATGACAGCAGTGATGGTGGTTTGGCAGTAGCGCTTGCAGAAAGTGCCCTGGCCTCTGGCCTTGGAGTTGATCTCAACCTGCCGCATGGGTCTGCTCGCTTGGATCGTGTTTTGTTTGCTGAGGGTGGTGCACGCATCGTTGTTTCGGTTCGTGCAGAACAGCGCAGTGCTTGGCAAGCCTTAGTGGCCTCGCAAGAACATCAAAGTGTTCCTGTGACAGAGATTGGAACTGTTGCTGACCATGGTTGTTTCCGGTTAGCGGTGGGAAAACTGCCAGTGATTGATCTTTCCGTTGAGACGTTGCGAGAGCAATACGAACAAGCAGTTCCCCGTCGCCTCGGAGCTGTTTGATGCAGAATCTTGAGACCCATCCGAAGTCGAGGCGGCCGGTGCATCAGCTCGAGATAGAGCGTCCCGATCGCATGGAAGAAGCCTGCGGTGTGTTTGCTGTTCAAGCCCTAGAGCAGCCGGTGGCGAACCTGGTGTATTTCGGTCTATACGCCCTGCAGCATCGAGGTCAGGAATCCGCTGGCATTGCTGTTTTCAATGAAGGAAAGGTCAGGCTCCACAAGGACATGGGCCTGGTGAGCCAGGTGTTTGATCAGGATGTGCTCGAGCGCATGCCTGGTGTTTTGGCCGTTGGCCATAACCGTTATTCCACCACCGGGAGTAGCAAGGTTTGTAATGCCCAGCCCGTGGTCCTGATGACCCGTCTCGGCCCCTTTGCGCTGGCGCATAACGGCAATCTTGTGAATGCAGCAGAGCTGCGAGCTCAGGTGGATGACGGTGAGGTGGAGTTCACCTCCACCACGGATTCGGAGTTGATCGCTTATGCGGTTCAGCAAGCTGTGGATGGGGGATTGGATTGGACCGAGGGGATTAAGGCGGCCGCATCCCAGTGCCAAGGGGCTTTCAGTTTGGTGATTGGAACCTCAGATGCCCTGTATGGCATGCGTGATGGCTATGGAATTCGACCGCTGGTGTATGGCTACCTCGGTGATCAAGACCGTGGGCATTGGGTTCTCAGTAGTGAAACCTGTGGGCTCGACATCATTGGCTCTCCTTTCGTTGCGGATGTGGAACCTGGCGAATTAGTGGTGTTTCGTTGCGGTGACCCCACACCAGAACGTCATCGCTGGATTGAACCCACCACACGGATGTGCGTGTTTGAAATGATCTATTTCGCTCGCCCCGACAGTCGTTTCTTTGGTGAATCGCTCTACAGCTATCGGCAGCGCATCGGCCAGATCCTCGCCCGTGAATCGGCTGTTGAGGCGGATCTCGTGATTGGTGTCCCCGATTCCGGAATTCCAGCTGCGATCGGTTATTCCCAAAGCAGTGGCATTCCCTATGCCGATGGATTGATTAAAAATCGCTACGTCGGCCGAACCTTCATCCAACCCACCCAGGCGATGCGTGAGGCCGGGATTCGTGTGAAGCTCAATCCACTTCCGGATGTTTTAAACGGCAAAAGGGTTTTGGTGATTGATGACTCGATTGTTCGTGGAACCACCAGTAAAAAATTAGTTCAGGCTCTCCGTGATGCAGGCGCCATTGAGGTGCACATGCGTATTAGTTCGCCTCCGGTGACCCATCCCTGTTTTTACGGCATAGACACCGACACGCAGGATCAATTAATTGCTGCTCGACTCACGCTTCAAGAAATTGAGGAGCACCTGAAGGTTGATTCCTTGGCCTATCTCAGCAAAGAAGGAATGGTGGAAGCTGCGCACGCTCAGTCAGAACATTTCTGTACAGCTTGCTTCGATGGGAACTACCCGGTTCCGATGGACGCCTCAATCAAGGCGAGCAAATTGATGCTCGAACCAGCAGGGGTGGCGGCAACGAATCTCTGATCAGCTGATCAAGGGCACCAATCGCAGGATTGATTCGTTGTCTTTGAGCGTGAGCTGATCCTGTTCATTCAATTTCAGTCGTCCGTGACGACCGTTTGACGTCACCACACCAATCAGGGAATCGGCGAGGCAAGCCGCCGCAATCCGTTCCGTTCCACTGCTGGATTCTGAATTCAGTTCCCAGCCGATTTCACCGAGATCTCCCCGTTTGCAATGCCGGATAGTAGTGAGTTCCAACCAGTGCAGACGGCCTGTTTGGCTCGCCAGCAAGATGCTTGTAGGTCTTTCAGCGTGCCCGGCGATTGCGGTGACCAGCTGTTCGCCAGGGAGCAAACGCATGGTGATCGGTCCTTGGGCCAACTTGCCCATCACAGGCAGGTTGGTTTCCCCTGCTTGTAAACGCAGAATTCTGCCGATATCGCTGATGACGGCCACATCAGCTCCGTCTTGACAGATCAAGGCCGCTTTCAGGCTCACGCCTTCTTTCAGTTTTAAAACAGTGGCGGCTCGCCCTGACAATTCCTGGATGTCTTTGAGCGGAAGCCGTTTGAAGCGTCCATCACTGGTCAACAGGCCAAGGGATTTCGACTCATTGGCGGCAAGATCCTCTTGATTGGGCAAAGGCAAGAGGGACACCACCTCATCGCCTTCAAGGGCTGTGGGAAGGAATCGCTCCAGGGTTCCTTGTTGCTGCCCTGCAAATTCCCAGCGCACAAGTGCGACGCGACCGCTCAATGTTACGGCCAACAGTCGCGGCGGCGGCTGGATGGGCAGGCTAATCAGGGCTGGAGATGGTTCATCTCCCATCGGAACTGGATCGTTGAGATGCAGGCGTCCCAGGAGCTGAGGACTCACGATTTTCACCTGACCATCGTCTTGAATTAGCAGTCTTGAATCGCTAGGGAGGGCATCCAAGGCCTGGCGCTTCTGTAATTCGGCATTGGGCCTTTGACTGGCGGCCCGCTCGGCAAGCAGGTGGTCACCACCTTCCACCAGCCGGGTGCGTCTTGGGGTTGCAAAGCGTTTTTTCAGCTGGCGCAGTTCTTGGATCAGGGCATCAAGCAATTGGTCGCGGTTTTCCAGCAGCAGGGTGAGTCGCTGTCTTTCTTTGCGGAGATCATCTGCCTCCTTACGCAGGCTTTCTTGTTCCAATCCTGTGAGCCTGCGCAATGGCATGGCCAATACGGCATCAGCCTGTCGTTCGTTTAGATCGAAATGCACCATCAAGCTGGCTCTTGCCTTGGCCGCATCTCTGGCTTCTTGGATCATGGCGATCACCTGTTGTAGTGACGCGAGGGCGGTGGTCAGGCCTTCCACTACTTCAAGCCGATCTTCCGTTTTGCGCAGCGCATGGTTGGTACGCCGAATGATCGTGAGCTCTCTGTAATCAAGAAAGGTTTGAAGGAGCTGCCGCAGCGTCAATTGCTGCGGTCTGCCATCGACCAGGGCCAGCAGGATCGCGCCGAAGTTGCTTTGCAGTGAAGTGCGCCGTTGCAAGTCAGTCAGCACTGTTTCTGGATCGGCATCACGGCGGAGTTCCACCACCACGCGCATCCCTTCGCGGTCGCTTTCATCACGGATATCGGCAATACCGCCAATCTTTCCGTCGTTGACGTACTCAGCCAGTTTTTCAATCCAGCCGGCCTTACTCAGCTGGTAAGGAAGCTCGGTCACGATTACAGCGTTCCGCCGATGCTTTCCTTTGCCGGGATGCACTTCCTCAACATGGGCCACACCACGCATAGGAATGCTGCCTCGACCACGTAAATATGTTTCGCGGACGCCGCTTCCCAGAAGCACTTCTCCACCCGTAGGGAAATCGGGCCCAGGGATCAGCTTTAAAACTTTCTCTTCGCTTAGATCGGGGTTTTGAACGAGAGCAATCAAACCATCCACAACCTCGCCGAGGTTGTGGGGAGGGATGCTGGTGGCCATGCCAACAGCGATTCCCGAGCAGCCATTGAGCAGTAAAAACGGAAGCTGGGCGGGAAGAACAGTGGGTTCCTGTTGGGACCCATCGAAGTTGGAGGCAAAATCGACGGTGTCGTCGCCAATTTCATCGAGTAACCCCTCGTGGGAGATCCGCGCTAGCCGTGTCTCGGTGTAACGCATGGCTGCCGGTGGATCGTCATCCACCGAGCCAAAGTTGCCGTGACCATCGAGTAATGGATGACGGCTGGAAAAGGTTTGGACCAAGCGCACTAGGGCGTCATAAACCGCTTGATCACCATGGGGGTGGTACTTACCAAGCACGTCCCCGACAACGCGGGCACATTTCCGATAGGGGCGATCTGGGGTCAGCCCCAGTTCATGCATCGCAAACAGAATTCGGCGTTGGACGGGTTTCAGTCCATCACGCACATCGGGGAGCGCTCGGCCCACGATCACGCTCATCGCGTATTCGAGATATGAGCGCTGCATCTCGTGATGCAGGGCGATCGATTGAACGCGCTCCTCGGCCATCCTGCAGGGAAATAAGAAGGCAGTCGGCTGTCAGCCTACAGATCTTCTCCTGCTTGACCAGAGATTTGGTTAATTAGCGCTTTTTGGATCTGCATTCGCCTCGGCACGTTCGACGGCGTTTTGAAGTCTGGGGTTGTTGAACAGTTCAGCTGTAGCTCGGCGTAATTTCAGGCCCCATAGCTGTTTTTTTTGGTGACCAGGCAGAACGTAATTCGGAGATTCAGCAAGGGCTTTTTGAGCGAGCTTCAACGATTCCTGATCTCCAGGATTCACTTTGTTTAATGCGGAAGCAAGGGCCAACATTGGCTCTGGGTTGGCATTGATCGCTAAGACGGAACGCCAGCGACGAATGGCTTCCTTGGTGTTTCCCATTTCAAACAACACCAGGCTTTGGTTGTTTAAGGCTTCCCAAAAACTGGGCTTAATCGCTGTTGCGCGCTCAAAAGCTTTCAGGGCCCTTTTTTGATCGGATTGCATCACCCTGGCGTTGCCAAGATCGAAGTAGGCCGTTGGGTTTTTTGGATCCAGACTTAGTCCGCGATCCAACAAGGGGATTGCGTCGTCCGGTCGGTTGTCACGCAGCGCTAATGACGCTTCTGCGAACCAAAGTCCGGCATTGGTTGGGTTGAGTGATTTCGCCCGGGCTAAGGATCCGGCTGCTTCATCGAGTTGTTCGCTACGGAGTTGGGCCTCAGCCAACACAGACCAGAGCCGTTCATCGTTGGGCTGCAAACGTACGGCTAAAGCGGCTAAGCGGGCGGCTTCTTTGGGTTGTCCAAGCCTTAGCAATTGCGCTGCAGTACGACCGATGCCGATTCCAGCCCCCTCTAACTCTTGTGTGCTGGGCGAGAATACATAGGGGATGAAGGCTTTGGCAGGTTCAGCGCTGCACAGACCGATCGCGCTCATCAGAGCGGCTAACGCCCAAGCTTTATTGAACAATTGGCTTGAACGCCGATGGGATCCCATCACCGAGTCTCAGATGAAGACAGGGTAAGTGGATCTACTGACTTTGCTGAGGAGGCATTGCGTCGCCACATCCAAGGTTTGATGCGTTTGAGTGCAGATCCGCGCAACTTCTGATCCCATGTCGCCGGATCCCACTCTTCAACCTGCGCAGCGCTCAGATCTAAAACCCAGGGACGGGGCTGGACCTCTGGATCTTGACTCGATGGGAGATTCTTTTGATTGAACGGACAGACGTCCTGGCAAATATCACAGCCAGCGACCCATGGACCCATCCCATCCCTAATCAGTTCTGGAAGCTGCTCCTCTCGGTTTTCAATCGTGTGATAAGCAATGCATCGCCGTGAATCAACGACGAAAGGCTCCCGTATGGCGTCGGTAGGGCAGGCGTCCATGCAAGCTCTGCAGCGGCCGCAGCGAGGTTGCGCTGGCTGATCTGCCACTAAATCTTCTGTGCTGAGCAGGTGGCCGATCACCATCCACGACCCTCGCTGCCGATGAATCACGTTGCTGTGTTTGCCAATCCATCCCAGACCTGCCTCTTCCGCCCATGCCTTATCCAGTAGGGGTTCGGCATCCACGCAAACCCGCCAGCGCGATTCAGGTCTTTGTGTTTCAAGCCAGCGGCCAACGCGGCGCAGCCTTTGGTTGACGACGCGGTGGTAGTCACGGCCCCACGCGTAGCGAGCGATGGCAAGGCTGTTGGGTTGGCGTGAGTCGGAGACGTAGTAATTCAACCCAACGGCAAGCAAGCTTCGAGCTCCATCCAGAAGTGTTCTCGCATCGAGCCTTCGCGGAGCAGCCATCCAGCCCATCTCCGCTTGAAAACCAGCATCAAGCCAGCGCTGTAAAGCTGCTGTCCGCATCTGCAGCCTTGAACTTCCAGGTAGACATGCGATTCCAACAGGGTCGAATCCTTCCTGGCGGGCACGTTCCTTCAGAGCCGCACTGAGTTGGGGTTGTCCAGCGGAGGGCGTCACGGAAACGGGCCTTAAAATTAAATACCTTTAAACATCCTTACGTGTCTGCATCCCCATCGGGTTCTCAATCCTTACGACTGTCGTTTGTTCTGAGGTGGTTGGGCATCACCCTTGTTGCGCTGCTGGCATTGCAGATGGCTGTGCTGCTGAGTGCAGCCGATTGGGCTGATGGAATCTTTAAGCAACTGTTGATTGAGCGCTTAGTGAATCAAGCCCCCATGGGGCTGATCGGGCTCTTGCTCATGCTTCTGGGCTCGCGCCTTGACCAACCCGATACCGCAAGACCTCCGATTCGTTGGGTGGTTTGCGTGATTTCTGCGTTGTTGGCGATTTTGATGATCGTGGTTGTTCCTGTCTCGATCTCAGGCAATCAGAACCTCTCAGGTGAATCGGATCAAACGCTTGAGCAGCAAAAGGGCCAGTTGGAGATGGCTCGCCAGCAATCGGCGAATCCCGAGAATGTGAAAATGCTGGGTAACCAGCTCACTCAGGCAGGGCAGTTGCCTGCTGATGCCAGTGAGGACGACAAGGTCAAAGCTGCTCAGGCTTTTATCGATAAGCAGCTGGCGCAGATGGAACAGCAGATCAAGCAGGGGGAACGTCAGCTCAACCTTGCTGTGAATCAGCGTCGCTTCGGAGGAACCTTGAGTGCGGTGATTCTTGCCGTTGCTTTCGTGCTCTTGGCTCTGGCGGCTGTGATCTAACGATCTGCTGGTTAGGTTGGTGAGATCACGTCAGCCTTAGGCCACAAGCGTTCATTGGTGCAGTCCAATCCAAGACCTGACCTGCCGCTTAGCGCCAGGCTTCAGCAAGATCTGAAAAATGATTTAATCGCTGGGTTGTTGGTGGTCATTCCGCTGGCAACCACCTTTTGGTTGGCAACCACGGTCAGTCGTTTTGTGCTGGCCTTTCTGACGTCAATTCCCAAGCAGTTCAATCCGTTTATCACCCTTAATCCTCTCCTCCAGGATTTGATCAACCTGGCGCTGGGATTAACAGTTCCGCTGTTTGCGATTTTGCTGATAGGCCTGATGGCTAGGAATATCGTGGGTCGCTGGTTGCTGGAGTTCGGCGAAGAAACTCTGCAACGCATTCCTCTTGCTGGCTCGGTTTATAAAACCTTGAAACAGCTGCTTGCCACTTTTTTGAGAGACAACTCTCAGCGTTTTAGGCGTGTGGTCTTAGTGGAATATCCCCGTCAGGGTCTTTACAGCGTGGGCTTTGTGACCGGTGTGGTGGGTCCTTCCCTCAAAGCTGAGCTCACTGAGCCCCTTCTCAGTGTGTTTATCCCCACAGCACCAAACCCCACTACGGGCTGGTACACCTTGGTTCCCGAAACATCTGTCAAAGATCTGGACATTTCAGTGGAAGATGCTTTCCGAACGATCATTTCCGCTGGCATTGTGAATCCTGATGAGCGTGAAGCTCCTGTGAATCGAAGTTTTTCGAGCCTGATCTCTCAGCTGAGAGGTTCTGGGTCACCCTCGTCGTCCACCACTGGAGCCTGAACTCGACTCGGCCGTATGTCCATGCAGTCCCGATCCCTGTCCCGTGAACTAGCGCTGCTGGTGCTCGGTCAATGCCCTGAACGGGTGGATGATCCCCCAGATCTTTCCCTGGATACCTTGCTCCAAAAAGCCCTCGATAGCTTGATGCAGCACTGGACAGAAGTCTTGGACTGTTGTGCTGGAGATCTGGAAAAAGCTCAGCAACATTTGCTTGATAGTGAACTGAAGGATGGTCCTTCCTCTGATCAAGCTTCGGTTCGTACGTCGTTGCAGTCGTCTCTTACTAGGGCCGAACAAGTCCTGAATGGTCTATCAGCGAGTCTTGAGTTGCCTCGCCTACTGGCGTTGTCCAATCAAGATCAGGTGCGCCGTGAGGCCATGCAGCGCGTGACGTTTGTTCTGAAGAAGCGCAAAGCGATTGACCAGTTGCTCGACGGTGTGATGGAAGGCTGGCGCCTCACCCGATTACCACGCATCGATCGCGATATTTTGCGTCTGGCTGTGATTGATCTTTCCGAACTCAATACACCCGCGGCGGTGGCTTGCAACGAAGCTGTTGAATTAGCCCATCGCTTCAGTGACGAGCAGGGACGAAAGATGATTAATGGTGTGCTGCGTCGTCTGCAGAACGCCCCCTCACTGGTGTTGTCCTGAACTCATGGTCTACGACTGGTTTAATCGAGGATCCGTTCCTCCAGAAACCTCAGCTGACCCTCCAGTGGATCCAGAGGTTCAACCCGATCAGTCTTCTGGGCCTCAAGCTTCTGCGCCTCAACCCCCTGCAACGCAACGATCAGACGCGCAAGCGTCTGAACCCAAAGCGTCTGAGCCAGAAGACGATTCTCTTGAGTGGGCACGTCAGGCTTATGCACGTTTAAAAGCCCAGAAAGCGCAGGCTGCTGAGGCCGCTAAGACAGTTCAGGCTGATTCGACGCCCGAACAAAATCTGGTTCTGTCTCCAGCGGTGGTGCCCGCAGCTGCTAATTCTGAAGCCACTGTTCCTGCACCTTCCGTTCCAGCTCCCGCTCGCGAAGCTGCCTCGGTTGAGCCTGCTGTTGTTCCCGCTCCTACGCCTCCCGCACCGGCGCTGTCTTTTCTTGAACAGGCTGCTGCCCAGCGGGATCAGCGCCAGCAGGAGCTAGAGCAACCTGCTGAGCCAGACCCTGTTCCAGTTGTTCCAGCCGCAGCCCAAGCGGCTCCGAAGATTGATCAGGCTGAACCCAGCCTCGGAGATTTTGACGATTCATTCACCTGGTCGGCTCAAGTCTTAGCGGCCCAAGGGCGGAGCGCCGAGCAGGTCACCCTCGAGGAGATCGATTGGTTAGGGCGCCTTCGCCAAGG
>Ga0302114_10000529_pt1 | contig 26659 bp, 15 predicted proteins | sample AG5_Surface_MG_FD_203107 | JGI IMG/M metagenome (GOLD analysis project Ga0302114, IMG submission 203107) | Marine microbial communities from Western Arctic Ocean, Canada - AG5_Surface | ecosystem: Environmental > Aquatic > Marine > Oceanic | place: Canada: Western Arctic Ocean | collected...
AAATAACCAAAAATAACCAAAAATAACCAAAAATAACCAAAAATAACCAAAAATAACCAAAAATAACCAAAAATAACCAAAAATAACCAAAAATAACCAAAAATAACCAAAAATAAACACACCTGTCGCCAAAACACGTTTAATAAGGTCTCGTAGCTGACTTTGGATGGGTCGTAGAGGATCTGTACGCTCTCCCTGTGCCCCGTGGACCCTCCGCCGACTTCGTGGTACGTCGGCTGGTCCTTGAACCCGCCGGTGTATCCGGACGTCGTGGCGATGACGCCGTCGAGCTCGTCGAACGGACGCTCCATGCACCAGAAACATCCCCCGGCGAACGTCGCGGTCCGGTACCCGGATCCCGGGGGCGGTGTCGGTAAGTCCGCGGGTGCGTCCTCGGGTCCCTGGAGGTAGCCGAGGTCGTGCGCGATGTCCCTCCACAGCGGGATGGAGATGGCGACGAACGCGGCGTCGATGAGGTTACGACGCGAGAGCCCGAGCGGAAGCGATGACGTGTTGCCGTCGTCGTTAGCACTAGATCCTTCCGAAGGCGCGTCGTCCCTTTCGCCGGACGCGCGAACGGGAGCGGCGGCGCGGCGCGCGCGGGAGGAGGCGCGCGCGACGCGACGCGACGCGACGACGCGGGGCGTGGCGCGAGCGCCGAGGCTGGAGACGACGAGCGATGCGGCAGCCATCGTGCGCGGTGTCAGTGACGATAACGAAAGATAACGAAAGTTTTTGGAGCACTCGACCAACAAAAACCAACCCGTGAAGATTTACATCGTCGACTAAGAGCTAGCCTCTAGTTCTTCTCGGCATCCCCCGTGTCTTTCCGCCGCTTCACGTCCCAGTTGTACACCCTCGCGATGCTCACCTCCGTGATCGTCACGTTGTCTTTCACGAACGCCAGGTCCGATTTGTTCGTCTCGAGGTTCCGCCCGCAGTTCAAGTGGTTAGTGGTCAGCAAAGTCTCCGCCTCGTCGAGGGAGTACTCCAACATGACGTTCGCGCCGAGCCACAGGTACACGGATTTCGCATCCCGCACCTTTGCCTTCGCGAACACGCTGTCGGTGAGCTCAAAGTCCATGTCGAGCTCGTCGCCCGTCGCGGCCTTGTCCTTTAAGAGCTTGACCGTCTCCAGTGCCCTTTTGATCTCGGGAAGTTTGTTGCCCAGCCTGATGCGGTTCTGCTGGAGGCCTTGCTCGATCTGCTTGTACTGCTGGTAGAGGGTCTGGAGCTCGTTCAAGGTCTGCTCCGGGTCCTTGCCCTTCATGTAGTCTTCCACGTCATCGATGAACTGGAGGATGATGGACGGGATGGGAGGGGTGGACGTGAGCGGCGGTTCGGGGCGGTAGATCAGGCATCGACGGGGCGGGGCGAATAGTTTGAAAAAGGGCGCATCGATCGATCGGGGTGACACGTGGGGTGACACGTGGACGGTGTGGTTTGGTGAATCGCAGGCGCACCTTCGCCTTGGGCACCTGGACGGTGCCGTTGTCCTTCGCCGTGGGCGCCTGCCCCTCGATCTCGCCCATGTCTCCCGCCTGCGCAAAGTGGCACAGATCTGCGCAGCCGCGACCGTCCCTTTCCCTAATAATCAGAGTAAAATCGCGATTATTTCCGAGAATTAGGCGTGAACACGCAAACAGTTACGCTACGTTTTTAATTTACCGTTAACATCGTAAATTCACGCCGGGTACGCATCCCCGCGACGCGACCAACGCTCGATCTGGTTCCTGACGTAGAACTGCCCTTGCCCCGCGGTGTCCGTGAATTTGTCACCGCTCGGATTCGAACCCGCGCTGTTAACCCACCCTGCGTGCACCTGAAACACCAGAAACGTCTCGCGAAACTCAAAACTCGAAACGCCCTCGCCCTCTTCGCCCGTAGCGTGTCGTCTCGCGTCGCCGTGACTGCCCCCGACACCCGCGACGCCCATACCCACCCCTCCACTCAACGTACCACTCGTCATCACCAGCATCCCACCCTCCACGCCCCCTGGAAGCACGTCCAGCGTCCGCACCGTCCGCGTTAACCCACCCGCTCCCGCCGCAGCTCGTCTGCTCAGGCACGCCGCGATGGACGCGCCGCCGCGGATCTGGTCACCCTGCGCCGTGGTCAGACAGCTGCCGTCCCTGTACACAGCCGCGAGCGTCCCGACGTCGATAGACGGCGCGTCCACCAGCCTGTAGTAGTGCGCGACGAAGGTTTCCGCGTTGCCCTGTGACCAAATAAACAAAAAGTGGTACCGTCAATCTAATTGCCCATACGAAATAATAAAAATGGGTGATGAAAAGAAACGCACCTCCAAAACTTCGAGCGGCGACACCACGGATCGGACCCACGTCCCCGCGTCCACCGCCTCGTTCTCCGCGATGTACGGATGCGGACCCGCGCGAAGCCGGCTGGCGCTCGGCCGTTCCCGCGGGTTCTTACGCATGCACCGCTTGACAAAGTTCGTGAGGTGTTCGGGCAGATTTACCCCCGCCGGAATTGGAACGTCGTCTTTGGTTATTTGCATCATCAAACCCAGCGGACCTCCGTCGGTGTCGTCGTACGGGTATTTACCCAGCGCGCACTCCAGCACCACCACCCCAAGGGACCACACGTCAGCCGCAAAGTCGTAATCCTTGTTCTCCACGCGTTCCGGGGACATGTAAAACACGGTACCCTTGAACGAGTCCAGGAGCGCTCGGGTGTCTCCGAGTTCGGCGCTGACGCCGAAATCGGTGATTTTTGGCGACCCTGTAAACAAAACACGACGTCAATACAATTGCCCATACATGAATAACCAAAAATAACCAAAAAATAACCAAAAAATAACCAAAAATAACCAAAAATAAACTCACCGTCGAGCTTCATCAAGATGTTACCGGGCTTGATGTCCCTGTGGACCACCTTTCGGTGCGCGTGCAGGTACTCCAGCCCGGTGCACACCCCCCCGACGATCTTACCGAGAACGTCCGTGGGCACCGATCCTCCGCGTTTAACTAACGATTCCAGCGAACCGCCCTCCACGTACTCGAGCGCAATGTTGATCTGGTTCGTCTCGGGTGAATAAAAAGCGCCGACGAACTGCACGAGGCCCGGTTGGTGCCCACCCTGGTGCTCGCACAGGAGCTTCATCTCCGCGATGAGCTGCGCGCGCTTCTCGCGTTCGAACACCGTCATGGACTTGAGCGCGACGAACCTGTGCGTCGGGACGTGCACCGCCTTTTTCACAACCCCGCCCTGTGAATAATAAGACATGACGTCATTCTATTTGCCCGTACGAAAATAAAAAGAAACTCACCGCGCCCGCGCCCAACGCGCCGAAGACGTGGAGGTCTTTGGCGCTGCAGTTGTAGTGGAGCTCGCCTTCGCCGGACGCGCGGGGGTGTTGGCTCGGGTCCGCGTGTTGGACTCCACCGCTTGACCCGCTTGACCCATGCCCACGCGCGCCGCCGCCGCCGCCCTCGCGTGAGGACGCGCGGAAGCCCGTCTCGGTGAGCTTGAACTCGCGTCTCGATTCGGAGAGGAGCCTTATGCCTTCGTCGTCCATGTTGTAGGAGGCGGTGAGGTCGGTGTTGACGCTGGCGCGCGTGAGGTTCAACGTGCCGTTCATGCTGAGGTTGGTGACGCCCAGGCCGCCCAGCGTCGGGGGCTTGAAGTTGCGCGGCGGAGGCATGGCGGCGAACGACGGTGAAAGCTCAGCACGCGTCGGGGGGGGGTTGAGATGTTAGCGTGAGAGTAGTGTCGGCAAAGAGGGCGCCCGCGGACGTGACCCGCGCTCGCTCGGACGCGCGCGCGATGCGAGCGGTCGCGCGACGGGGATGCACGGACGTCCCTTCTCCGTCCCTCCCGTGTCGACCCGAGCCGAGGAACCCGAAGCCGAACCCCGTCGTTGCCGCGCGCCCACCGCGCCTCGGAGAGTGCCCGGGCAACGGAGAGACACTTCGAAGGCGCGATGTGCGTCAGCGGCTCCGATGTTTTTTTGGCTCGGAGCGCTGACCAGTCGTGCCGTCTCTCGGCGTGATCAGAACGCGCACCGCGAGAGGCAGGCGCGACGGGGTGCGACGCACGCGGCGCGCGCGCGAAGTGGGTTCGCGACGACGCTCGCCCGGCTCACTCACGCGAGGGCATTCGGATCGCCCGTGAAACCCCGACGCGAGGCGCATCGCACAGCTGTGCGCGGGTCCGAATCGGGTAACCGGCGGTCGCCCACTTCGCCCCTGAGCGGCGATGTCGGAGGAGACGGAGCTCCCGATGGAAGGCGTCGCTCGGCTCGCAGTGACGTTCACGGCCGTCGTCGCGCCGAGGAAGGAAGAGGACGCTCGCGAGACACAACCCAGCAAGAAGGTGCGTCGCCATCGCCCCGCTCGGTCCCACCGGTGACGCGACGTAATTCAACCCGCTAATAACTCATCCCCCCCGTACCCTCCACCACCCGCAGGACGAAGCCGCCGCCGAGACGGACGCCGCCGCCGCCGCCACCGCCGATGAACCAGCCGAGACATCCGCGGAGACACCCGCGGATGAAGGAGAAGAACCCGCGAGTGAAGATCCACCGAGCGCGTCCATGACGGTCGCGTACAAGATGCCCGACGGCACCGAATTCGTCTCCACGCAAGAAGAACACCCGCTGGTCGTGACGCGCGAATCCGCCGGCATCGTCCCGTGCGACGACTGGACCGGGCCGATACACGAGTGTGTCGTGAACGAAGACGTCGTGCGCGCGATGGCCAAGGAAGGCGGCGCACGGCTCGCGGTGACGTTCACGCGCGAGGGCGAGACGAGTAAAGACGCAGAGACGGGCGAGGAGACGAAAAGTGACGACGTGATCTCGACGGTACCGATCGAGCTCGCGTCGCTGGTGCTCGGATCGACGCGTGTCGCCGAGCGCGTGTACGACGTAGACGACGCGATCGGTGGAACACCGTTTCCACCCGCGTTCGCGGGGTACAGACGCGTCGTCATCGGCGTTCGGCTCGTGGATGCTCCCGCGGAAGCCGCCGGAGAAGAAGATGAAGATGTGGATGCGAATGGGAACGCGGCTGCTTCGGCGTCGCCGCCGCCGTTCCTCCCCGAGGGCCTCGCGCATGACCTTCGCCCGTTCGCCGTGACCCTCCACGTCGCGAGCGACTTACCGGACGCCCCGGCGTCCAGCGCGGACGTCGACGCACGCTGCGAACCGATCAGCGCCCACCTCGCGTGGCGACACCCGAAAACCGACGATAGCCTATGGCCGAAAAACGAAGATTCCGCCGGCGACGGTACTACCGATACGCATTCGAGGGTGGTGTCGTGGCGCACCGCGTCGTCCACGACCCCGTGGCGAACCGTCACGCCGCTGGAGAGCTTCAGTGCCGCGTTCAGGACACGGGACGCGCGTTTCGACGAAGCTCACGTTTTCATCGCGAAGGATTTACCGATTCATCTCCACGACGCTTGCGCCGCCGCGCCGCTGACGCTGCGACTGCACGACCGGACCGTGTCGGAGGTTCCCGAACAGTTCCCGGGGCTGGATAAACTGGAAGGTGCCGAGGGGGGTGCCGACCCGGGTGCCGACACAACCGGCGAGGGAGGGACAGTGAAGACGGACGCCGAAGGGTTCCCGCTCGTCGACGTCTACGCGAAAGCAATATTCGATTTACGCCGATGTTGCGAACGGCCGTGGACGCAGACGAAGTTTACGTTGGAGGCTAACCTGGAACCGGCGAGCGCGTTGCCATGCGGCGCGGGCGCGCTGCTGGACTGGACGTCGCGCCCGGGACGGTACGTCGAGGCGCACTCGACGATGACGATGACGTTCGAGACGTGCCTTCCGTTGACCGACCCGCGCGCGACGACGAAGAATGAGGACGAAACGGCTGAAGAAACGGCTGAAGTACCCGCGGAGGGTGCCGAGGAGGGTGCCGAGGTACCCACCCCGGTACCCCCGATCGACCCGCGCCCCTTCGCGCGATGCGTGTTCGCCATGCACTACTCCAACGTATCGCTCTTTCGCGAGATTTTAAAAGCAGTGCGAACTCGAAACGCAAAGACGCTTTCGATCGACGGGACCCCCGCGCACGTCCTCTTCGAACTGGCGCACGCCAAGTTCGACGGCGCGCGCATCGCGGATCCCGCGTTCGAGGTGCTCACCGGTTTCCACGTCATCGACGGCGTCACGAGGCTCATCTTGGTCGAGGGAACCGTCGGGGACGTGATGGATCCAATCTTTGAAATCGCGGCGCGGGAAGCGTCAAACCCGGCGGCGCGGGTTCTGTTTAACCGTCGTTTAGGATACGACGCGAGGGCGTACGGGGACTTGGGCGGGGATATATGGCCAGTCAAGCTCGCGGATACCGTGCCGGCGTTGGCGTCGTCGCCCGCGGTGTTGGCGGGCGACGGCGTTCGCGCCGCCGTGCGCGACTGTTTACTGGTACTCAACCAGTTGCTCGACGGGCAAGTAGGCCCGCGTTGGATGCGGGACGTCGAATCTTCCCGTCTGTTCCCCGGGGTGTCGAGTCTCATCTTACTGGATAAGCGGTTCGGGTCCGAGCTCACGGTGACGGACTTGACGGGCGAGGCGCCGAGGCCGCGCGGCACGCACAGGCACACGCGAACCGACGCGGATGAAGCGCTCGAGTCGTACGTGCAAAAAGCCGCGGCCAAGAAACAAGTCAGCGTCGACGTCCTTCGCCGCGACGTCGTCGTTACAAACAAAGAGGGAGAAGGAGCCACACCGTTGAGCCCCGGGACCGCGCGGGGCAAGGCGAGGCGGCGCGTGCACCCGCCGCTGGACATGACGACGCCGCTCGACGGGTCTTACCTGACGGACCTGGCGAATAGGCGGCGGGTTCGGATCAGACGCGATCTCACCGCCGATTACCTCGCGATGACCGCCACGTTGCAACAGTCACTCGGGAACGAGAAGCGCAGGGCGTGGCAGGAGTGGAACGTCCGGCGAATCACCGTGGACCAGGAGGCTGAGATCAAGGCGAAGGAGGCGGAGACGGCGGCCATAGAGTCTGAACGAGCGGAGGCTGAACGCGCGGAAGAGGCGAAGGGGCGTAAGGGTAAGCCGTTACACGCGTCGCCGTTCAAGTGGCCGGTCGCGCCAACCTACGCGGGTGACCATAAACACCCCAAGCACCCGGGCGGCATGCGCGTCGCCGAGCTCAAGGTACCGTGGGACGCGCCCACGATCGACTTCGACGTGACCATGCACTGCCCGGACAAATGGAAAGTACCTTCGCCGACCCGGACGCGGAACGGGCCGTCGTTCGACAAGATCCCGGCGCCGCCCGACCGATTATTCGAAACCGATCCCGCCTTCTTCAACAGCGTGCACCTGTACGGGAAGGACCTGATCAAGGAGAAGAAGGACGCGGTGATTGCAGAACGTGCCACGTGGCGCGCCAAGTGCGTCGTGGATAACCCAGGGACGATGGAGTACCCAACCGGCGTGAAAGGCATGAACGTCGCTTTGCCCCGCAAGGATTACGCCGAGATCCCGGTGGTTGACAGATACAAGAGCATCCTTCACGACCCGCCGGTGAAGCTGGGAATCACGGGAAAGCGGGTCAAGGGCGCGGAGCACCCGGCGCCGGTGAGCATGTACCTCCACGAGGATCCCGAGGTTACTAACCCGCACAGCAAGCTGAATTTGTTAAGTTTGCGCGAGATCGACACCACTCGATTCACCGCCGGGGAGGACTTTAAGCGGCATAACCTCGTGCGGACCGGGGATCTGCACACCGGGACGCTGGACCTCGTGGGCGCGGAGGACGACGGGGGGAACAAGGTGGCGAGGTACAGGCGCGATCGCAGCCTGCGAAGGGAGTAAGTGAGTAAGTAGCGCCTCTATAAGCGATGGAGACTGAAACGCACACATTTTTAGCGAAGACCAAAATAAAAACGCACGAGGGGAACCAAATTACCAAATCTCGCGGCGCGTCGATGGAGGCGGAGGGTCCTTCGTCGTCGCCCCGAGGCGACCCCCAGGCCGATGCGGACGCCGCAGCGACGACGGTGAGCTCCGATGAACTGATGCGGAGGCTGGCGCTGAGCGAGTCCGTCAACCTCGAGCTGGAGCGCGCTTTGGAGGTCAAGGCCAGATCCTTGGACGAGGCAACGCGCGCGGTTGAGCATTTGAGGCGCGAGCTCCGGGGCGCGATGGCGGCGAACGATGCGGACGGATCCGTCCCCGCGGCGGCGATGGACGCGGCGCACGCGGAGATCACGCGGTTACGGGCGGCGCTGGTGGACGGCGAGCGGGAACGAGCCGCGCTCAAGTCGCTCGCGTCTAAAGCCACGGGGATGATGAAGAAGAAGGGTGCCGAAGTCGTGGACGGGGACGGGGACGACCATGAGATGGAAGGCGACTCCGCGCGTCTCCGCGCGGCCGTCGCGGAGGAGCGCCTCGCCATGGCGGAAAACGCGCTCGCGGAGTGGCGGACATACGCGTCCGCGCTCGAGGAACGATGCAAACTCGCCGAAGCCGCCGCGGAGGACGCCGCGGACGCCGCCCGATCACTCACCAATCGAGCCAGAGCCGAAGAGACGGCGAAACAAAAAGACACACGCGCGAAGGCGCTGGCGGCGACCGCGACGGCGCGCGCGATGCGTGACGAGGACCCATCCACGACTGAAGAAGAAGGGCCGGTTCCACCCCCGGTCCCGGCGCAGTCGCATCCTAACCCCAATTACTCGCACCACCAGTCTATCCCGCCGTACGCGTCCGGCCCGAGCAGAGTCGCGTTTCAACGAGCGAGAGTCGCAAACGGGGAACTCGCAGCCGCGCTCGCCGCGGCTCGTAGCGTGTCACGGTCCGCGGAGGAGGCGTCGCGGCGTGGTGCCGCGGCGCTCGCGAGGGCCTCGGCGCTGCGCGCGCGCGTCGATGACAGGATGGGCGTCGGCGGGAAAGAGCCAGAGCCGCTGGATGAGGATGTGAAGAAGAAGGAGGAGTTCGGGGAGGAGGGTCCCGTGGAGCTCGGACGACTTCCCTCGTTGGGGGAGTGGGCCGCCGCCGCCGCGGGTAAGACGGCGTCCGGCGAGGCGTTCAAGCCCCGCGGCGGTGATGGGGACTGGGACGACGGGGGTGGCATGCGGGTGGACTGGGTCAAAGCGGCGGCGGACGCGGCGGCTATGGACGACGAGACAGAGACGGGGACTTTAAAGGAAGCCGTCGAAGGGAAAGAGTTATTAAACGATGAAAAGTCGGGGGGCGGCGACGACGGGGACGGGGTGGACTGGGTGTCCAAGGCGGCGGAGTCCCGGCGCGCGTGGGCGGAGCGTCAGGCGCGGGGTGAGAACGATCCGACGCTGCAGGCGATCGCGACTAAGTACTAGCTAGCTAGCTATGCGACTTTACGCGGGAGACTCGTGTGCTACCCTTCACGATTAAAAGTTTTACAAGATTAATGTCAGGCGGATTTATTACGCCGCTTCACAGCGACGCGGCGAGGAGGTCTTCGAGGAGATCGGGCGCGGCATCCTCCGGGATGCTGTCCAGTCGTTCGATCCCCGCGCACTCGAGATTCGGCGCCTCCAGGATTCGAACCCGCGAGCTCAGGACGCCGTCCTCTTCAAACACCGACGCCTCGTCGTCGAACACCGACTCGGTCACGTCGTCGGCGTCGTCCGTCATCAAATCGCGGTTGTATTCCGCAAACACGTCCGACGCGAGCGAGCTCAAGGACCCGTCGCCGTCGTCGTCGTTCACGCTCGTCGCCACGTTCGGCGCGGCGGCGATGAGCGTTCGAAGCGCGGCGGCGACCGCGTTGAAGTCACCGAGCTGCGTCGCCGCGGCTAGCGTCGAAGCGGCCACCACGAAATCGGCTCTCGCCGACGTCGGTTTGTATTCATCATCCCGTGACGTTTCGTATCCATCTCCCACCTCCTCTTTGATGTTGGGGAGGATGAGTTCGGTCGGGGGAGGTCGTATGCGACGCCGGTGGGCGGTTCGAAGCGCGGTGTGCGTCCCGTGCGCGTCACCGCGCGCGTCGACGTCATCCGCGAGTGACCCGATTGCATTTTTTTGCATTTTTTTCAGCTCGGCTCCCCGGGCGTGTCCGCACGTGGCATCCGTCGCCTCCGACGCGTCGCTCGCTGAGGGCCCGAGCGACTGAGCCCGCTTGCGCTTCTTGTTGATCGTATCGGGTGCTTGTACCGTCGAGTGCGCTACCACTCGAGGCGCGGAGATGGTGCGTGAGGGCGCCGGCGGTAGTTCGTATTCGCTCGGGTCCCGGTCTCCTTCGCACACGTCGTCCCAGCCGGCGAGTCTGAGCCAGCTCGGGAAGGTTTCGTCGGGTCGGGCCACGCATCGCGCCAGCGCGTTGACGAAGCCGTCGCGCGTGAGACCGCGGCGGTGGAAGAACTCGTCGTTGAGCGCGTACGGTTCCGTGCCCCGCGGCGATGTGGAGCTGCTCGTGTTGTTTGTTTTCTTGACGAGTAGTTCCTGTTTGACGTTCACGACGTCGGGAAATGCGTCCGCGCCGTGGACGTTCCGTAGGAAGAAGGTCCAGAACGCGTCGGCGATGTCGTCGCCGCGCCATCGCGTCGGCTCGAGCCTCTCGAACAGCCGGTTGATGTCCACCCGGGAGCCGAGCACTCTTCGAATCTGGTGTCGGAACCGTAGTTGCTCCCCAGTTTTCCATCCCTCCGCGCGCCACTTGCCGGTCACCGGGTGGCGGTCCACCTTGCGGATGACGTGCGCGGCGTGCTTGTGGATGGGAAAGTCGGTGCACTCGCGGACGAGCCGGATGAGTCCCATGGCGACCTCGCGTCGGCCCTGGGACGGCGTGCTCGGGGAGTCGGTCGGCATGCTCAACAGTTGCCGCGGGCCGCGGGATGGGAGGGAGAGATGGTTTGCGGTCGTTTCGTTTCGTTTCGTCTGGAGGCGGGCGCGAGGTGATGATACGCGACGAAAGAGTACGTGTGCGAGGTGTTGAGACGCGGGCACGAGGGCTCTTTATATTACAACCGGGCGAACGCGCGCGTCTCCCGTGCTGAAGAGAAGGAGCGCTGCGCTCGAAACAATGACGAGCGGGTCGGGAGTTCGGCGGTTTTTAGTCCTGTCAAAGAAATGTGCCAATCTGGCGGATTTCATTGGAGCTGATGACTGCTCGCCTGTGCTGATCTGCTGATGTGTAAAGCGCACATCCTCTCGCGGCGGGCTCGTCATCGTCACAAGCCACGGCGGCGGGCGGAGACGCCTCCGTTGGGGGACTACGCGGCGCCAGGGGCGATGCGCGAGGATGTCGCCGGCGTGACGGTCACCCGCCTCGGCTCGTCGTCGCCCGCGGATGACGAGGCGGACTTAGAGACATGGCGCGCGCGCGTGGAGGCTGCCGCAGCGGGGGGTGTCGGCACCTCCCATGGCTCGGATGAGGGTCCGCCCGCGCGGCTCGCCATTCTGGTGCCGTTCCGCGAGGACGAGGACGGCACGCGCGGCCCACAGCTGGACGCACTCCTCCGGCGCCTCCGCCTCGTCTTCCGCGGCGTCGCGCCCGTCGTGATGTGCGTGGCGACGCAGTCGCACGACGGCCGGAGGTTCAACCGAGGGCAGTGCCTCAACGCCGCCTTCCTCCACCTCCGGCGAACGCGCCCGGGCTGGTGGAACGCGCGCACGCTCTGGTGCTTCCACGACTGCGACATGCTCCCGCGCGAGGACGACAGCGTACTCGCGGCGCACTACCTCCGCGCGGGTGTCACCGAGCATGACACCGAGCACGACGAGAACGGCGTTGAGAATGCCACGTCGGCCGATGAGAGTATAATAAAATCCGGCGGCTTTGGCTTCGTCCGGGTGCTAGAGGCTGGCGGGTGCAGGTACGACGCCGACGGATGCTTCGGCGGCGTGACCGTGTACGACGAGCGCGGGTTCGTGCACACGAACGGGTATCCCAACGGGTTCTGGGGCTGGGGCGGCGAGGACAACGCGCAGTTTCTCAGATGCGTATGCGCTCGACTCCGCCTGGAGCGGTAAGTTTATTTTAATTCCGGTATGGGCAATTAAACTGATGTCGTGTTTTGTTTACAGGGTCGCGGGATGCGCGTTTGAGGATCTCGAGCGGCTGGACACGGTGGAGGAGAAGCTGGCGGTGCTGGACACGAGACGCGCGCGGTGCCCGGCGAAGGATAAGCGCAGGTTGTTGCGGGTAAACGCCCATAAGGACGGGTGGCGACGCGACGGTCTGGTGGACCTAAAGTACGAAACGATTGAAGAGTCGGCGCTCTTCTTCGGCGACGACGACGACGTTTCGAACGACGTGGATGATCTGGGCGTGCGAGGCGTCCGCGTGGTGGTCAAGCTGCTGTCGGGGATCGATGACGAGCTCGTGTGTGTACAGTGCGGGGTTTCCAAGGGCCCGGGCGGGTTCGCCGTGCACCAGTACAGGAGCGCCATGTTCTGGGCCAAAAGAACCGGCGGCGGCGTATCAACTAACGCGGCGACGTCGGGGGACGGGTCATCGGGCGACCCCGCGTGCCACTGGGACGACGAGCGTGGCGTGCGCGATACACGCGCGAGTGGCGTGTCATTCAGCGGCGGCGGTAACAAGAGGGGCGCGAGGTGCCTCGCATGCGTCGCCCGCGATCCGAGGGTTGTGAAGGACAGGGCGGCGGAGGAGGCCAACGCGACGGACGCGACGCGGGTGGTGTGCGCGATTTGCGACGCGCGGTTCGCCGCGAGGAACGCGCTGTTCAAGCACCTGCGCGAGAGTGGGCACGGGGAACAGGCGGAGGCTGCGGAGAGGGCCGCGAAAGCCGCGGCGGCGATTGGTTCATAGCCGCGGCGGCGATTGGTTCAGAACGGCGGCGGCAACCGGTTAGTGTATCTTAATGTTCCACCATGCATATTAAGAGTCTCTTACAACAGAAAGTTTAGTGTGGCCATGGTCAGGAGGAAGATGAGGCCGTGCACAGCGGGCGCGTGGTCGTCATCGTCTTCGTCTTGGATGAGGTTCGGCGAGGGCGTGGGTGGCGGTGAAAGCGGCGGCGGCGGTGATAGTGGCGCTTCCGCTGCTGCCGCCGCCGCCTCCGTCTTGAACGCATCCACGGTGTTCGAGTCTATGCCGGCGATTGTCTTGAGCTCCGCGATGGGATCGATGCCGTTCGTCGTATCGACCCCCGTGACGCCCTCAGCCTTGAGCGAGTTCGCCGCAGCCGTCATCGTCGCTTCGTCGACCTCGGCCTCGCTGAAAAACACCGAGACATCGTACGTCGACGCGGCGAGTGCTCGGCGTCTGGATGCCGCCGTCGCGACGCACGCGCCGAGTGCTCGGTCGAGGCCAGCCTTGGTGTAGTAGTCGGAGCACGCGGTGTCCTCATCCGGGGCTGACAGTTTCGCGGACATCTTCCGCACCTTCTTCCCGCTGATTGCGGCATCGGCGAGCAGCTTGGCTTTTTTCTTCAGCTTTGCGTCCGTGACACCGTTGAGCATGGTGTCGCGGGACTTCTCGGCTTTCTCCTTCGTCGTCACGGTCGCGCTACCACTTTTACAGCCCGCGTCCGTGTACCCAGCTTTGCACGTGCATGTGCACGATCCTGTGCTTCCACTGACAATGCCACCGGTGGTGCAGTAGATGGTGCCGTCGGCGCCGTTCGTACCCTCGACGGAGGATGCAGTGCAGTCTTTCGCGGTATGGCAGTGATCGCCTGCATAGCCCGCGTTACATATTGTACACGTGCACGACCCAAGTGTGCCGCCGGCGGTGCCGCCATTGATGCAGTAGAAGGTGGCGTCGCTCCCGGTCGTCTTGGTCGAGTTCGTGGATGCGGTGCACGTTTTTCCCGTCTGGCAGTGAACACCTTCATAGCCCGCGTTACATGCTGTGCACGTGCACGCTTCAGCGACGCCGCCGACAGCGCCGCCGTTGATGCAATAGAACTCGCCGTCGGCGCCAGTCGTCTTGGCCGAGTCCGTGCTGATTGTGCACATTTTAATTGTCTCGCAGTGATCACCATCATACCCGGCTTTGCATGTGCATCTGCAGTGTCCAGTGTTGCCACTTATCGTTCCATCGTTCATGCAGTAGAACGTGCCGTCGGCGCCGGTCGTCTTGGACTCGTCCGATGATACAGTGCAAGCGTCCGCCGTCTGGCAGTGATCGCCAGAATATCCGTCAGCGCATGTGCACTCGCACGAACCCGAGGTTCCACTGATAGTGCCGCCGTTGATGCAATAGAATTCGCCGTCGTCACCGGTCGTCTTGGACTCGTCCGTTGAGGCGGAGCAAGCGCCGCTGGTCGCGCAGTTCACGCCTCCGTATGGAGTGTCGCAGTTTTGACACGTGCAGTCTCCAGTGGTACCGATTACGTCGCCGCCGTTGATGCAATAAAATTCGCCGTCGGCACCGGTCTTGTCATCGTACGGGGATGCAGTGCACGTTTGTGCCGTCTCGCAGTGATCACCGTCATAGCCCGCGTTACATCCTGTGCACGTGCACGCTTCAGTGACGCCGCCGATACTGCCACCGTTGATGCAATAGAACTCGCCGTTGGCGCCGGACGTCATGTCCTGGTCTGAGGATGGAGTGCAGGATTTCGCTGTCTGGCAGTGGGTTCCATCGTATCCAGTTGCACAGTCTGTGCACTGGCACGACTCTGTGGTGCCGCTTACAGTGCCGTGCTCGCAGTAGTACTTGCCGTCGTCACCGGTCGTCTTGGATGAGTCCCTTGATCCTGAACAAGCTTTCGCGATCTCGCAGTGATCACCTTCCCACCCGGTGTTACATCCTAGGCACACGCAATCTTCAGTGAGGCCTGAAGCGGTGCCGCCATTGATGCAGTAGAATGTACCGTCGCTCCCGGTCGTCTTGGAATCGTCGGAGGATGCAGTGCAAATTTGCTTGTACATGCACCTATCATCTCCATAGCCCGGGTTACAATCTGTGCAAGTGCAGTTTAAAGTGACGCCGCCGACGGTGCCGCCATTGATGCAGTAGAAGGTGCCGTCGGAGCCGAAAGAGGATTCAGCAGAGAGGACATCGGTAGCAGTGCAATCGTTCGCCGTCTGGCAGTGATCGCCAGAATACCCAGTCTTGCACGTGCATGAGCAATCTCCAGCACTACCGCCAATCGTGCCGCGGTTGATGCAATAGAACTCGCCGTCGGCACCGGTCGTCTTGTCCGAGTCCGTCGAGGCAGAGCAAGCGTTGGCGTCCGCGCAGTTTGCGCCTCCAAATCCCGAGTCGCAGTCTTGACACTCGCAATTTGGGGCCATTCCGCTCACGGTGCCGCCGTTGATGCACCAGAACAACCCGGAGCTGCCGTCGTCGCCGGGTGTAGTCGTTGCCGTGCACGCCGGAGGGGGAGGAGGGGGTGGGGGAGGTGGGTTTGGGGATGGAGGAGGTGGGGAAAAGGTGATCGTCTCGCATGTGCCCCACGCCGTGCATTCGCCGGTTTGTGTATAGTAATCGTCACAGTTATAGACCATGGCTCCCGCGGTGTCACAGTCCGGATCTCTCGCTCCACAATCGCAGTCGCATCCGTCATCAGCCGCATACCAACTATCTTGACACGTCCATTCATCCGGCACGGCATTGTCGAACGTGACCCCAATGTAGTTGAACTTGCAGGGCCCACTCCAGCTAAAATAACCGTGCTCGCACTTGACTTCGAGGCAGTATTCATAATAATAATCGTAGCAACAGCTGTCAGCGCGGCACTGATACTGCGACGAGAGAATCGAATCGAGACACGCACTGCCAGTGCACGAGCTGCCCGACTCTGTCACCTCGCATTTTGTGGCCGTTAAGATGCGCTGTACGTTCGCATCCGTATCCGTTATGTAGACCTTCGCGGTGTGGTAGGCATCTTCTGATGTGTCGGGATCGATCCTGTAATCAACGCCTTTCGCTCTTGTCGACGAGCAGCAGCGCCATGTGTCAGTGTTTTGAACCGTGACGGCGGTGTTGTAAGATCCGCAAGTTGAACCCGCGGTATAGGTATAGGTCGCCGCGTCCGCGCTGGAGAAGAGCACCGCGGCAGTCAGGGTAAACGCGAGGACCGAGTTTGAGATGGGGAACATTTCTTGATCCCGGGTGGCGAGGTCACCCTCGACAAGTAAGACTGAAGAACTGGGCTTCGCGCGCGGAGACGGCTGGTGTCGCGCGCGGAGACGGCTGGGGTCGCGCGCGGAGACGGCAAGCGGCGCGTGACAAAATCCGAGCGTGTGCCGATGTGCGTGAGGGGTGTGAGGTAGGGCTGGGGCGAGCGCGAAACACGAATCAATTGGGGCTTTGGGGCGATTTTTCAACCTTGCACTTGTGCCTCGTTTATTATGGTCAACCGACTATTTAGTATGAATATTGTGCCTCGTTTATTTGATACGCTGACCAATCGCACGACCAGAGGGCCGAAAAAAAATCTTCTTGACTACCTTCGTGTCCCTTCGTGATATGCCGGTGCTCGCCCCAACCCACAACACCTCCCCGAGAGACATGTCGCGAGACGATACTTCCGTTGACGTCAACAGCGTTCAGCCACGCATGGCTCCACGCACGGCTGGACAGTACAGAAGAACACGCACGGCTGGACTGTTCGGAAACACGCCCTTGGGCGTTGAGAAAGACGGCAAGTGGCACGTCACCGTTCCGTCCAACTTTCCACAAGGCGGATTTAAGGGCTGGTCCAATTGCGCTTTCATGACCGTGACACCGGACCGAAGATACGCCCCGGCGGTTTGTAAAGACCCGAACGAGGTCCCGGGGATACCTTCGTGATCGATCTTCCCAAGGTTCCGGCTGAGCACACGGTTCAAGTCATCAGGGTCGTCATGCCACAGCTTTTGGACTACGAGACATCGAACAGTATGAGATGTCAACCGCAGAGGCTTCCGCGAAGGCAGGAGGTTGCTGTGGAGGTGGTGTCGATGAACGGGGCTGGTTCATCAATACTCACAAGTCCGAGGCAATGAGACTGTTTCCCCCAGTTGGCGTGAAACCTGGGGAGGAATTCTTCGTGGAAGTGCCCAGGTCTCGCGTCTGCTGCATGTACGAGTCACAAGTTCCGGCGTGGATCTTTTGCCTTTGGTGCCTCGCCAAAAATATCATCGAGATGGCCGTATGAGAAGCAAGAACTGAACGATGGCGAACACGGGCGACGCCGACGATGACGAATACCTCGCCGAAATGACGAAGGGCGCCAACTTCGCTGCCAGCAGCAGGTGTGTTCGTAATAAATGTCTCAGTCGACGTCGTCGAGCAGCTCGTTCCACTCTTCGGGCGAATCCTCCACCCACGGATCCGCCGCGGGAATCTCCGCCGCGGGAGTCTCCCGCCGCTTGTTCGGGTTCCCAAACGCGCCCGGGACGCTCGGCCCGACGCGCCCGCCGCTGATCGCCCTCACCTTCGCCCTCAACGCCTCCCGCGTCGCGTCGAGCTTGTCCCCCTCCGTCGTGACTTTCCCGTCCATCTCGTTCGCGTCATCCGGGTCGGGATCCGGGCCCGCCTCCACCGCGTGCGTCGCCCTGAACCTGCCGCGTATACCCCCGCCGAGCTTACCAACCGCTGATTCATATCTAGAACGTTTCCAGAAGTGAACCACGAGGTCCATGCCCTCGGTCCACCGACCCGATCCACCCAGCGCGCCCTCCGAAGTACCCGCCAAAGAAACCAACTCGGCGGCGCAGTCGCCGTGCTGCGCAAACTCCCGAACGGAGGAAAGCGCCACGTGTACGTCGTCAAAGTCGGTGAATCGCACCTCCAGCCGCGACCATCGCCCCCTGGAGTAGTGCTCGGTGTACCCGGGGAACCACAGGTCCCCGGGCGCAGGACCGACCCGAGCCGCCCTCGCGTCCGCGAGAGTAAGAGCGACCCCGCCGCCGGTCAAAGTCGAGTCGTCCCCGCCGGCACCGGCGCTCGTCGCGTCCGCGTCACTCCGCGCCTCGGCGACGAGGACGGCATCCGACAGACGCACGCTCGGGAACCCCGTGTTCTCGCTCCTGAAGTAATCCACACGGCGCCTCGGTTCATCGCCGTAGGAACAAGACGCGACTCCGTACGTCGCGCCCACCGCGTGCGCCACCGCCCGTAACCGACGCGGCATCGGATCCAACGATAACCTCCGTTTACTCGGGTCCATCACCAGCGTCTCCAGCGCGAGTTCCATCGCGCGGACCGCCTCGGGGTTCGCGCGCGCGGTCGCGAGCACGTGTTTCGTGAACGTTTCCGCGGCGGAGGACGCGAAGGAGGACGGACGGGCGTCGGGGTTGGCAACGCCGAACGCGTCGGCTAGTTTCTTCCGCCGTTCTTCTCGAGCCCGGTCCTCCTCCGTGCTCGCGGTGATCCCGTCGGCACCCTCGTCGGCACCCTCAGCGGCACCCTCGTCGTCGTTGGTACCGCCAGCTGTGTCGGCCGTGTTTGGATTGGGTGCGGATGATTTGGGGACGGATTGGACCCTCGGGACGACCTGGGGACGCGACGGCGGCGCCGGGAGCGATCGCGCCTGCGCCGCCATAGCCGCCCATCCCCCTCCGACGCCGCCCGTCGCCGACGCGAGCGACGGGAACGCCGCCGAGGGTGCCGACGAGGGTGCCGACGAGGGTGCCGACGAGGGTGCCGACGGGATCACGCTAACACCGGCACCTCCGAGTGCCGGGAAATCGTCGGCGGGTCCGCTCGATGCGTCACCGGCGCCGTCTCCTTCGTACAGCAAGTGCGACCCGTCCTCCCACACCCACTCCGTCTGATCCGCCGCCCGGCCCAACCGCCGGCCCCGCATCCCTTCGTCGTCGTCCACCATCGCGAACGCGCCGTCCGCCGCGAACGCCTCCCCGCGCCGTCGTCTGTATCCCTCCGCGTCCAGGTCGACGCCGACGAGCCCTCCGCGATCTCTATCCCGTTCCCTTCTCCCGTGCGTTCGATGTTCTCGAGCTCGAATGCTCATGAAGAGACTCGCCGCGAGCTCCGAGGCTTCGCGCTCCCTTCGCGCCGACGCCGCCTCCGCGGTCTCGCTCGCGCGCGCCACACGCTGCGCCTCCGCGAGTTGTCGTTCGTGCGCGGCGGCCACGAAGGCGGAGTGGACGCTAAACTTCGTCAGTCCGCATCGCTTCAGGTGGTTATCGAGTCGGCGGCAATCGTCGACGTCCATCGGGGTTCTGTTGAGTGGGTTTTCGAACTGTTTGCTCCCCGTCACCCACTCGGCGAGGCAGGTTGGGTCGAAGAGGTGCGACACGGCGGGCGAGTTGGGTCCCGTGCGTGTTCGTAGTTCGAACGGGGGGTGGTCCAAGTCCGCGAGGGGCTCCAGCGTGATTGGATCTGTTGAAAGAAAACACGGCGTCAGTCTGATTGCCCATACGGATACGATAACCAAAATAACCAAAATAACCAAAATAACCAAACGGCGACAGTCTGATTGCCCGTACGGAATTAAAATAAACTTACCGCACTGCGTGATTGTCTTCCACCAGTTGTCGGGCCGACCGCCGGTGCCCTTCGTGCTCCTCTTGGCGGATGCCTTGTTCTTGTGTTTGTTCTTGGGTACCGTCTCGGGTGGTGGATCCGCGGGTGGGTCGACGGGGCTGACGTCGGCGCGGTCGGCCACGCCGCTCTTCTTCGGCCTCGACGCTTTCTTCTGTTTTCCCGATGATGCTCCGCCTTTCGCCGTGGGCGCCGGTGTGGGCGCCGGTGGGACCGCGCGAGGGCGATTCGGGACCGTGACGGATCGCGGGATGAACGCCGCGCTCGTCGCTCGAAGCGCGGTGGCGGAGGGAGGAGGAGGAGGAGGAGACGCGGCGGTAGCGGCGGGCGCGGTCGCATCGCCATCGCCACCACCGGCCTCGCCGCCGTCGGCGCTCTCCCCCCCCTTCCCGCGGTTCCGTCCGCCCCGACCGCGGCCTCGCCCACCGCGCCCCGATCGACCCCCGGCGGTATCGCCGCCCTCGCCGTCGTTCGACGTCTGTCCCATCGTGCCCAAACGCACGACGCCGGCGGGGAGTGGACACACGCGTGCGATGGCCACGTCGTTAAAACGCCACTGCATTTCTTTTTGAGAGGACTGGGAAAAACCAAAAATAATAATCACTCCGCTCCGCACCTGGCACTCCGAGATGGCGGCGACGGAGGCGACGACCGACGTCGGGCCCCTGCCCAACCCCGGCACCACGTTCTTCCACGTGTTCTTCAAGGTCACCAGCCTGCTGTACTACTTCACGTGCACGTGGTGGTCCTCGCACTTCGCGGTTCAGTTCGTCGGCACGATCATCTTGTGCGCGTTCGACTTTTGGTGGACCAAGAACGTGAGCGGACGGCTCATGGTCGGGCTTCGGTACTGGAACGAGGTGGACGATGACAACAAGAGCGAGTGGAGGTTCGAGTGCAGGGACGAGGCTGGGATGGCCCGGGTGCACCCCACGGAGAGCCGGATATTCTGGTACGGCCTGTACCTGATGCCCCCGGCGTGGTTCTTCCTCCTGTTCAGGTGAGAGTTTCTTTTTATTATCGTATGGGCAATTAGAGATTGACGTCGTGTTTTGTGTTCAGGGACCTCATGATGTTCTCGATGAGTTACATGCTCATCTGCGGGCTGGCGCTGTCGATGTGCTCGTTCAACGCGTACGGGTACACCAAGTGCAGTAAGGACGCGCAGGCGCAGATCAGCACGTTCGCCACGCGCACCTTACTCGCCTCAGTGGTACACGCCCTGGTGTGAGCGGTAAGGACACGGGTTCAAATCATTCAGAGTTAGCATCCATCCCTAAAAGTTAAGTTAGCCGTAGTAGAGACAGCCGAGACGCGTGTGTCGTTATCGTAATCGTATAATCGTATTAAAAGAATTTTAGAGCTTGGCGATGGGCGTGAACCCGCGCTTGGCGCTCACCGTGCACGTGATCTGCCCGTGCGGCTCCGACGTCGCCACGTACACGTCATCCGCGAACGGACCGACGCCCGGCGGATTGGCCGGAACGAAGTGGAGGTTCGGCGCCGTCAGCGTGATCTGCTCTAAACCGTCCACGCGCGTCACTACCGCGGTGCCCATCTGGTACAGCGTGTACTGCACACTCGGCGAGTACACGCCAGTGTTCGGATTGCCGAAGAACATCTCGGTGAGTGCCTCGTACACCTGTCGGTACGCTCCCCCGTAACACTTTGGTTTCTTCGACCACGTCCAGTCGACGTCGACGGCGGTTGCCAAGATGCGCTCGCGCGTGTCCTTTAGCGCGGTGTGTTTATCCACCAGGAAGCCCTCGTAGCCGCTCTGTGTGGTCTTCAGCACCTTGAGGTTTCGCATGCCGCTCCGCACCACCGGCGGCTTCGTGCGCGACACGACGGCGGCGCAGGTCCGAGTGGCCGGCGCGGTGAATGTGTACCCGTGGTCGTGATCTGAGCCCATGACTTTGGTGCGCTGCCACGGCGCCTGCTCCACGCGCACTTCGCACGCGGATATCAGCGGGTACGAGTCCACGAACTGCTTACCCAGCGCCAGCGCGTAGTCCTCCGGGGAGCATCGCGTTTTCATCGCCTTGGCGACGACGTAGCACTGGTTCTTGGTTGTGTCGGTGGTGGTCATCCCTTCGTTGCTGTGGGTCTTATAAGCGTGCGCCATGGCGGACTCGATGACGACCTCGACGTTCCACTCGACGAAGTGGTGGACGGAGCCCTCGCGCCAGGTGCGGGCGACGCGCACGCGCTTCTTGCCGTGCGTGTGGTGCACGAGCTCGGGCATGACGACGACGCGCGTGACTTAAATCTATCTGTGGGTATTTATCCGCGAGAAACGCTCTCTGACGTCCGATCGGGGTTCGCGGGGTGACCTCTGACCGGCGTCCAAGGGGGGGACGGGGCACCTCGGGGCGGACCTCCGGTGGTGGCGGGTACCGGTGTCGAGTGGTTGAACCGCGGGGGATCGACCGGGCGACTGTTTTCAAGGCGCGGCGCTCGGAGTGAGCCGACCTTGCCGACACCTGGACCTTTCGAGGACTCCAAAGACGCCTCCCACGTGGACGAAATTGAGTCAGAGCACCACTGATTCATCACTCACGATTCAGTGTTTATGGTTAAGCTCCGTGACTATTTTCTTGTGCAATATTGGTCGTGTGATTAAGTTTTTGAACGATAATTGTCAATTCAACACGGCGAACCATCGCGCAAACAGTCTAGCTAGCATCAGTTCATCACGTTCCGCCTCAGGAACCCCGCGACGGTGACGAAACTCTCAAACTCCGTCCGAGGATTGGTCAACCCGTGCGAATCCGCGGGGAACACCCGAACCTCGCACGAGCCACCCGCCTCCCTCAACGCCGCGGCGTACCTTAAACCGTTCGTGGGCGGCACACGCAGGTCGACACCCCCGAGCAGCATCAACACCGGCCTCGCGTGCTTCGCCACCTTGCTCACGTATTGCACCGGCGATGCTTTCCGCATGGCGATTAACGCCTCGGTACTGGGCAGATCGCTGTACGCCTCCCTCCCCAACGTCTCCACGAAACACCAATCGGGAATATCCGTCGCGGAGACCATCGCCGCGATGTCCGTCACCGGGTTGCGCATCACCGCGCATCTGAACAAGTCGGGCCTCTGGCCGATTAAATGCGCGGCGAGAAAGCCGCCGTGGCTCCCGCCGACGGCGCAGACCCGCGTTGGGTCCGCGATGCCGTCGGCGATGGCGCGCTCGGCGATGGCGACGCAGTCGGCGACGTCCTGTGTCCCGGCGGCGCCCCCCACCAGGCTCTGTAACGCCGCATCGCCGTACCCGGTACTGCCGCGGTAGTTACAGTAACACACGGCGTATCCGAGGGAGGCGAGGTAGGCCACCGTCGTGACGTACATCGCGGCGCAGTTGGCGTGTGGGCCGCCGTGGGGAAGCACGATCGTGGGCAGTTTCTCGCCGGACGCCACCGCGGACCGGGAGCGGACCACGACGGCTTCCACCGTCCCGGGGATCACCTCGACGACGTGATGTGTCAGGTTAGCCACAGCGTCCGTCGCCGGCGCGGCTAGCTTTGACGTATAACTGGACACCAGGGGTCTCCAGATGCACGTCTCACCCGTCCCTTTCGTGTCCGCGTTCAGCCCGTTCTCGTGCCAGTCCCCTTCGCCCGCCTCCCACGCCACGTGGACGCTCGGGATGCACCCCGGGTCGCTTCGAATCGCGGCGACGACGCCGTCGACGCAGTCGCACAGTTGCCAACTCCCGCCGCCTTGGTTCACCGGCGGGGTCAATCGCCGAACCTCACCAGTCTCCACGTCCACCTCCACGATCGCCTCCCCCGCGCCCCACGTCGTCTGGAGCACCATAGTCGTTCCGTCCGGCAGCCACGGGTTGGTCGGCGGCGGGGACGACACGTACAGTCCGGGGAAGCCGCCCGCGCTTTCCGGCGCTTCAACAACCGGGACCGCGCATCGGTTCTCCTCCGCGGCGCCCTCGACCACCTCCACGCTCTCGTGCCCTCGCCAGGGCATGGCACACAAGGACACGGTCGCGAAGTGCGCCCCGGACTCCACCGCGCGTTCGTGCGAGAACCACACGAGGGTGTCACCGCCTGGGGTGAACCGCGGCCACATGGCGCTTCGAGTGGATCGAGTGAGCAAAATCGGCGGGAACCTCGGGTCCTTCGTTGGGTCCAGCGGGACGTGCGCCAGGTACGCCGCGGACGGCCTGTTGAAGCAGAACACTAGGCCTAGCCGCCGCGACGTGTTGTCGAAGTTGTCGATGTTGGACCGCCACACGGGGCACACGAGCGCGTCGGAGTCGTCGGAGTCGGGTGAATTGGAATTGGCGGGATCGACGGGCGCCCATACCGGGCCTGAGGCCGCGACGCCGTGTTCCGCGAGCCCCGGGACGCGGCGTACCCTCTTATCGTGAATGTCGAGCACGAACACCGCGGGATCCACGCGGCCGACGAGCTGCTCGCCCCACTCCTCCCTCCATTCCCCCCGTCCCCTCCACCCCTTCTTATTGCTTGAATCCTTTTCGATCGATTTGTCGCCGCCGTCCGCGGCCATGGACGTGACTCCGGATGGCCACTCTGGGGTTGGATCCGGGCCCGGGGCCTCCGCCACGTACGCGATCCGTCCTTCCCGTTCGCTCCAGCTGATGCCCCCGTTGGTCCCGTCGACGCACAACGCGCCGTGTGTCTTTGCCGGCACCAAGATCTCGGACACGAGCGCTCCGCCTTCCCAGATCTCGATGCACAAGTCGGTGGCGCCCCGTTCGCCGTCGTCCTTGCCGCTCCGGATCACCATTCGCTTGGCGCCCGATGGGGACACGCTGGATGCGATGACGCCACGCTCCTCGGTGCCGAAACTCGGGTGGCGCAACGCCGTGGATGCGCCTTTCGTGCCGTCCTTGTCGACGGTCATGGTGGCGACGCTGCGCCGTGCTTTGTTCGCCACCAGGTCGCGCTGCGACGTGGTGACGCGCAGGGTGAGCCGGGCGTTGTCGTGCGGGTCCCTGTGCAACTGCGCGCCCGCGGCGAAGGGTAAGGATGCGAACGATTCGAACAGCGAGGTCTCAGCCTCCACCGCGGCGGCGTCGACGTCCATGTCGGACGGCGATGATGCCATCGGAACTGTCCTTGTGCTTTTTTGCCGAGTCGGATTGCAGAGGATGTCACGATTAGGTACTTTGCGCGCGGAGGGGGCGCGAGGGGCGCGTGGGGCGTGTCGACGGCGATCTGGAAAGCCGCGTGAACGCGTGGACGTCGGATTGGAGGCGACGGGGGCCACGGAGGCGGATGCCATAGGACCCAAGCGGCCGAGTAAGTGTCGCTGAGCTAGCTAGGGCAACAAACATGACAGGCTCTGCCCGAACCAATAGAACTGCCAAAATCCCTTCAGAAAATTTTACATTCTACGTTGCCAAAACCCTATTTGCTTGGACTTGCAACTGAGTAAACAGTTACAGAGGCTGGTCCTCGCGATGTTACGTAACCATACGCTCTGTGGAAATTCTGACCTATTTGTCTGTTTCCCTACTAATAGGCTGCCCCGGCCAATCAGAGACGAGGAAACGTGAATCCGGCCAATCACATTTCCCGAAATCGGGTCCTGAGGAACATTTTCCTCATTCGAACATTTTTCTGCGCTGAGTTTTGTGAATTTGTGATTGTGATCGGGTTCATTTCTTTGAGTAAACGAATACGATTCCTCAAACTTCGAATTGTCGCGTGTCTGCAGTTTAATTTTAAGTTTTACAAAGCCATCGCATCATCACAACGCTTCACAACACCAAGCGCAAGCGCTTAACGTTACATCAAACAACTCATACATCATGTCTGGTCGTGGTAAGGGCAAGTCCGGCAAGAAGGCCGTCTCTCGCTCCGCGAAGGCGGGCCTCCAGTTCCCCGTCGGCCGCATCGCGCGCTACCTCAAGGTTGGCAAGTACGCCACCCGCGTCGGTGCCGGTGCCCCCGTGTACCTCGCCGCCGTCCTCGAGTACCTCGCCGCCGAGGTCCTCGAGCTCGCCGGCAACGCGTCCCGCGACAACAAGAAGTCCCGCATCGTGCCCCGCCACATCCAGCTGGCGATCCGCAACGATGAGGAGCTCTCCAAGCTCCTCGGCACCGTCACCATCGCCTCCGGTGGTGTCCTCCCCAACATCCACTCCGTGCTCCTCCCCAAGAAGGGCAAGAAGTCCGGCTCCGCCTCCCAGGAGTACTAAGCGGTACTAAGCTACCAAGGACGTTCAGGCATGACCTGAACGCTCCCGACACATCTACTACTCTCAATGGTGTTCAACGTAAACACCACCACGATCAATATCGTCTCAACCCACTTCGGAGATCTCACTCAGATCCCCAAAACAAAACCTCCAGTTAAAAAAATATTGCAAGATGCGCCGCGCGTAAGTGTTAAGAGTTTTTAGACTCGATGACCCGCATCGTTTCGTTATTAAACGTCCCATCAACGATAGACTACTCAATCGTCACCACCCAGCAGCTTGTCCAGCGGGAACGCGGTGCGCTGCATGTACTCCACCTTACGCCGCTTCACCGGCTTGCCGACGCCGAGAAATTCAATCTCCGCGACGGCTCGCGTGAACCGAGCTTGCAGCTCCCACAGCCGACGCCGATCCAGGTGAAACGTGCCCTTCTCCTTCTTCTCATCGTCCATGTCATGCTCCATCTCGTCGTCCATCTCGTCCATCTGTGCTCTCCCGTGTTCATCCCCGGGCGCGGGCAACGAGAGGCCATGTGCCGGCTTCTTGCCCGCGGACCTCGAGCGCTTGCCCGGCTTTGTGGACTCGTCGGGCGGAACGCCGGTGGCTGGTTCGTTCGTCTCGCAAAACTCCCTGAACCACTCGTGCACGTTAGCCGCGTCGCCCATGTCCTGCAGCAGCGTGTACGCGCCGCACGTGTCCGGCAGCGTATCCGCCGGCCCGCCGTCATTCGGGCAACACGCGCATCCCAACAAACGCGCGGGTTTATCCAGCGCTTGCTCCAGGCACAGCCGCGGCGCCGCCTGAGATTTGGCGCGAAGGTACCGGACGGACGAGTCGGAGATGCAGAAGATCTCGCGGCCGCGCAAGGACGCGGGCGGGCGGGAGGCGTGCGCGCGCGCGACGCGGCGGAGGAAAGACGCCGCGCGTGACCTACCGTCGACGCAGTCGTCGTCCGATCCGGTCGGCGCGAGATTGATTCTCCCGGCGCGGGTGACCTCGTCCCGCTCGGCGGCGTGTAACACCTTGTCCTTCTCGTTCGCGTCGTGCGCGCGTTTCCCCGCGCCCGCGACCGCCGCCGCGCGCTCCATGTCGA